>PVMK01124149.1_pt1 | contig 15994 bp, 15 predicted proteins | sample 1853481 | NCBI WGS metagenome assembly PVMK01 (sample SAMN08533507, study PRJNA380276) | Marine sediment metagenome, whole genome shotgun sequencing project.
TTGACGAAGATGGCCGGCCGATCACCACCTTGAGTGGACCTCTTTCCGACCAGGCTGCTCTCCATGGCGTATTGGCCAAGATCCGGGATATGAATCTACCCTTGATTTCGGTCAGCCAGTTCGAGCCAGATGCGCGAAATGATTCTCAACCTGGGGAATGAGGTGGATGGCAAGAATGAACGTCGCCATTTTGGATGGAGATCCCAATGGGAACAATGTTGCCTTGATGGTTACCTCAGTTGCCTCCAGGATGCTCCGGCAGCCTGCGGGCACCAACTGTCCAGTGTGTGGCAGGGGACTAGAATGGGAAAGTCCAAATGGGACGGGAAACCCGAAACAGACGCGTCTACGAACGGCGATTTTCCCGACTTTAATCGAGAGTGCGAACGGTAATTGGCCGGACGCCGATAGTGTGCGAATCGAAGCTGTAGATAGCTGAAAGCTCGTAACAGAGGAGGATGTAAAGATGAACAGTAGTGAACAATTCGTCATCAGTACCCAAGGATTGGGAAAGTCTTATGACGAAGTGGTAGCGCTCAAAACGCTGGACCTGAAGGTGCGCGACAAATCGATTTTCGCCTTCCTGGGTCCAAATGGGGCTGGTAAGACTACAACTATCAAGCTCCTACTGGGACTGATCCGTCCCACAAGTGGAGGCGGCAAGATATTCGGTAAGGACATCGTCCGTGACAACGTCGATATCCGGGCCAACGTTGGCTATCTACCGCAGGATGCCCGCTTCTACGAGCACATGTCCGCCCGCGAGACGTTGAGCTACACGGCGGGCTTCTTTTTCAAGGGCCCCAAACAGGAGATCGACAAACGAGTCGACGAGATGATCGAATTGGTGGGTTTGGAAGGCAAGGCCGACCGGCCCATTAAGGGCTTCTCCGGCGGCGAACGGCAGCGGCTGGGCATTGCCCAGGCCGAGGTCAATTACCCTGACCTGTTGATCCTGGATGAACCGGCTGCCAGCCTGGATCCACAAGGGCGGCGCGACGTATTAGCCGTGATGTCACGCATCCGCAAGTACGCCACAATCTTCTACTGCACCCACATCCTGGAGGACGTGCAGCGGGTCAGCGACGCCGTGGCTATCCTAAATGAAGGTCAGATGATTGCCCAGGCGCCTATCGAAGAATTGTTAAGCGGCACTGGCGAAATCGTTTACGTGATAACACTGAGGACAGCTGCCGACGAGGCCTATGCTCGTGTGAAGGAGCAGGCCTGGGTCTCCGCAGTGGAGGTAACCCAGAGTAATGGACAAATCACCTGGCAGGTGAGTGTCACCGACGAAGCGGCGGCCGAGGATCAATTACTTAACGTCCTGGTATCCAACGGGGCCAAGGTGGCCGATTTCGGTCGTAAAGAATACGCCTTGGAAGACATCTTCCTCGATATAGTAAAAAGGAGTGAGAAATGAGCGCGAATGCTGTATTCGACCTCGTAGACGAACGCGGTTGGCGCAGAGGGTTGGGTAACCTGTTGAAGGGCCAATTCTCCGGCTGGTTCCAGTCCTCCAAATGGTGGCGGCATGCCTTGATCTGGCTGGCAGCAGTTAACCTCATCCTGTTATTTGCCACAATTGGCATGAGGGGAGAGGCCGAGAACGAAGCCGGTGATTCCCCAATCATGCTCTATGGTATCTTTGGCGGGATGTTTGTGGCCATTGGGGTTATGATCATAATGCAAGGGGTTATCGTCGGCGAAAAGAAGTCGGGCACGGCGGCCTGGATAATGTCCAAGCCTGTAACGCGCACTTCATTCTTAGTGTCAAGATTGATCGGCAGTACGCTCGGAATCTTGGTAACGGCTGTGCTGCTGCCGGGCCTGATCGCCTATATCACCTTTGGCTTGTTCGCCCCGCAAGGTTGGCCAGCCCCGTTGAACTTTCTTGCTGGGGTAACGATACTGGCAGTGTCCATGTTCTTTTGGCTGACTCTCACCTTGATGTCGGGCACCTTCTTTGATTCGGTGGCAGGGGTGATCGCCATTCCCATGGTTACCTTCTTCGCCATGTGGTTTTTACCCAGCGTTATAACCCCGTTGGTACACGTTTCTCCTGTGATACTGTTTGTTGGCCCCGGTGATGAATATCAATCGTTAAACCTGTCGCTTATTAACGGCGAGGCTCCGTTTTCATGGCTACCACTCATCACTGCGATTCTGTTTTCCATCTTGTTCATCGCCGTGGCCATCTGGCGCTTCAATCGTCAGGAGTTCTAATTTAGGCGCAGTTGCACTTTGAAATCCGACTCTTAAGCAAGACGTTTCATGCTATAGTATGAAACGTCTTGCTTTTGGGAGAACAGTTGCCGGACGGGTTCGGACTTGAAATTGGAACCGCATCTGTTTTACAATTAAGATCAAAGAATGGGAATTGTATCGGCCTTGGGCGGTTGGAGACCGGAACCTGGTTTACATGGCAGGTCAACTAACCCGTTTCAAAACAGCTGCCTGGGAGGAACAAATCAAAATTGGCGATTGTTTAATATCAGTAGCAAACTGGAGGGTGAATAATGAGTAAGTCGAAGCTATTTTTTGTATTGGTTCTAGGTGTAGCGCTTCTCGCGGTCACGGCCTGCGACGCCAACATTGTCAGGGGATCAGGCGATCTGATCACCGAGTCGCGGAGTGTCAGTAATTTTGACAGCATTGATCTGAGTGGATCAGGAGAAGTAATCATAACTCAAGGCGATGGGGAATCGCTCACCATTGAAACTGACGATAATGTCATGGAGCATGTGAAAGCGGAAGTAAGCGGCGGAACGCTCAAACTCGGTTACGAAGAGGGCCTCAACCTAATTTCACCCACCCAGCTCATATTTACAGTGGGCGTGGACAATCTCACGGGGTTGAAGATTTCGGGCTCAGGCGACATTGAATCAGACATGATAGAGACGGATCGCATGGATGTGACGATCAGTGGTTCCGGAGACATTCAGATCGACAACCTGACGACTGATGAGGTGGAAGCCAGGATCAGCGGCTCTGGTGAAATCGACTGGGCCGGTGAAGCGCCTACTCAAGATGTCACTATTAGCGGCTCCGGTAAATACCGGGCTGGCGATCTGCTCAGTGAATCGGTCAAGGTGAAAATCAGCGGCTCGGGCGATGCTACCGTGTGGGCAACTGAATCGCTGGAAACAAATATCAGCGGTAGCGGCTCCGTGGATTACTACGGAAGGCCATCGATTAACACCTCTGGTAGCGGCTCCGGTGATGTTAATAGCCGGGGTGAAAAGTAAGCATCAAAACTCTGCTGGGATTCCCAGCCGGAGATCATCAGGTAATTAAATCGGGGTAGGATCCTGGATTGCCGTCCAGAATCCTACCGCGGTCTTGTGTTAACAGTTCAGGTCAAACATACAGGGATTCCATCTTGGTATTCCTACTTTTTGAAGGAGTGATATCCAAATATGGCTGAACAAACTCGTTTGGAACGTCAGAACGGCATGATTGCCGGTGTCTGTGGTGGCATCGCTGCCCGCTTCGGCTGGAGCACCTTCATCGTTCGCCTGATCTTCTTTATACTACTGTTGCCGGGAGGGCTACCAGGGCTACTACCCTACCTTATTCTGTGGGTTCTTATGCCCAAGCGCCTGGATTAGTGTAGCTAACCTATCCCAATACGCCAGCTGAATATCCCCATGGCCTGGTCATATCTCCGGGCAATTTCAGCGTTCCTGTAACGCTGCATCAAACCAAGCTGTATGGTCTAACGCCGGCCTCTAAGCCGAGTCCTCGGCCGTCGATGGGTCAATTATGGCCGAGATCGCTGATATCTTGTTGGCAGGGAAACCACTGCGCTGGGCATGTTCATTTATAACTGATTCATCTGGTGCGATATACACGCAGTATATTTTGTCACCAGCGACGTAGCTGTGTAACCATTGAATCCGGGTTCCCATCTCTCTGAGCACGCTGACCGACACTTGGGATACACCCTGCAGCTCTTCGGCCGATAACCTACCTGCACCAGGAATTTCACGTTCAATCACATATTTCGGCATTATTTTTTCCCTTTCTGCTATACTAATGTCAACAACGATGGCGTTTTTTTACACCCTCAATAATATCGAATTCACAGCCCTGCTGTCACCCTCCCCCCAGGCGGGAGATCGGGGGGGAAATAGACGGGGGAGAAGGTATAATGCATCCATGGGTAGCCATGACCGCGATGAGTATTTATTAGCAAAATCACTTACCCGGCGTGAGCAAGAGGCTTTAACCTACATCGGCGAAGGTCTCACTAATCGCGAGATTGCCGTACAGATGACCGTAGCTTTGAGCACGGTGAAGTGGTATGTGCGGCAGATCTACAACAAGCTTGGAGTCGATAACCGGCAGGAAGCAATTACCCGGGCAAGAAATTTAGGTCTCTTGCCTGAGGAAGATCAAACACCCGGACGGCGACACAATTTACCTGCCCAGACAACGCTATTTATCGGCCGGGAGCGGGAGATGGTCGATGTAAAGCATCTGCTGAGGAATAGCCGCGTGGTCTGTCTCACAGGTCCGGGTGGGACTGGGAAGACTCGCTTGGGTTTGGAGGTAGCGGCCTCAATGGCCGTTCACTATGCCGACGGTGTTATTTTTGTCGCGCTGGCGTCTGCCAGCAATCCGTCTCTGGTTCCTCACCTCATCGCCCACGAGTTAGAGGTGGCAGAGCAACCCAACCGGACCCCGGTCGAGTCGCTGATTCGTTACCTGGCCGGGAAGCAGGTGCTGTTATTTCTGGATAACTTTGAGCACTTGCTCGAGGCTGTGCCTCTGATATCGCAACTACTGGCGGCCGCCCCTCGACTTAGCGTCCTGGTAACAAGCCGAGAGGCGCTGCGACTTAGCGGTGAGCATGAGTATCACGTCCCTCCATTATCACTGCCCGATCGGTCTCATTGCGGATCGGTGTCTGAACTGTCTGTTTACGAATCCGTCGCTCTTTTTGCCCAGCGTGCCCGGGCTGCCTTCCACAGCTTCCGGCTGACGGACGAAAACGGTCAGGCTGTTGCCGGTATCTGCAGGCGTCTGGACGGGTTGCCATTAGCCATCGAGCTAGCAGCGGCCAGGGCTAAGTTATTCAGCCCTCAGCAGATTCTAGATCGCCTGGCTAACCCGCTCAATTATCTCACTAGCGGACCGCGAGACTTCCCCCACCGCCAACGAACCCTGCGAGATACCATCGACTGGAGCTACAATCTTTTGGATGACGACGAGCAGTGTCTCTTCGCTCGCCTGGCAGTGTTCAACGGAGGCTGTTCAGTTGAGGCTGTCGAGACCATATGTGGTCCCGGATTGCGTAATGATGCCCTGGTCGGAATCGAGTCGCTACTCAATAAGAGTCTGATCTACCAAGCGCTAGGATCGAACAAAAAGAATCGCTGCGCGATGTTGGAGACTATCCATGAATATGCCCGCGAGCGTCTAAAAAGGAGTGGTGAGGAGCAACTCATGCGAAATCGCCACCTGGTGTATTTCCTAAGCTTGGCAGAGGAAGCTGAACCGTATCTGCATGGTCAGGAACAGGTAATATGGCTGGATCAATTGGAGATCGAGCAGGATAACATGCGGGCGGCATTGGAGTGGGCTCGAACGGCGGAAGGCAAGGCCGAGTCCGGCTTACTCCTGGCCGGAGTGCTGGCGACGTTTTGGTCATCACGCTCCAATTACGACGAAGGTCGCCAACATCTGTCGGCGGCTCTCTCAAGACCAGAGGCCATGGATCACACGGCCGCTCGTGCCAAAGCCCTGGGATGGGCAGGACTCCTTGCTTACATCCAAAGTGATTATCCGGCGACTCGACCTCTGATTGAAGAAAGTCTATCCATCTATAGGGAACTTGGTCCCGCTGGCCGGCGGGGTCTCGCCGATTCGCTCATCACCCTTGGAGACATGGAGACAGAGTTGGGCGATTACGCGACGGCCTCCTCTTTAATGAAAGAAGCTCTGGTGATTATGCGCGAGTTAGAAGATGAAAGAGGCATCGCCCGAGCGTTGTGGCAATTGGGGCAATGCGCTGTTCGTCCAGGCGACTATGAACAGGCGGTCCAATACTTTGAAATGGCGCTGCCTTTATTGCGGCAATCAGGAGATAGGGCGCACACAGCAATCGCCCTTTCAGGCCTGGCGGAGGTGGCCTTGCGTCAGGGCGATTATGAGGGGGCTACGTTACTGGAGGAGGAAAGCCTTGCCCTGCGCCGCGAAGTCGGAGATACATGGGGTATCGCCATTTCACTCGGTAATTTTGCCTGGATAGCGATAGGCCAGGATGATCTAAAAAAGGCTGTGGCCCTGCTTGGAGAGAGTTTAACCCTACGCCTCGGGATTGGAGATATCGGCGGTAGCGCATGGTGTCTGGAGAAATTTGCCGAAATCGCTCAGATCATTGGTAGGAGCGACTCCTCTGTGGACCCGGGTCTCGAATATCGACGCGCCACCCGCTTGTATGGGGCAGCGGCCTCCTTGCGGGCGCCCCTAGACTCTGTTATTGACCTTGTTGATCAACCCAACTATGAGATTAACGTGGCCAAGCTGCGCGAAGAAATCGGCGATACATCCTTTGCTGCGGCATGGGTCGAGGGACAGGCGATGGCGCTGGAACAGGCTGCGACATATGCCATGAGAAAGTAGCAGCGCCTGAGGAGCAACCCATGGCGATGACAACCAGCAATTTACTCTTAACGTGCCATAAGGCGTATCTAGAGGGGTAGATGTGACTTTGCCCAAATATAACGGTCTCAAACGCCGTGCGTGTCCGACTGGCTCGAAGTCCGTTTTGAGAGTATCATCATGAGCAGAGGAGCAGCCGGGTCGAAGTCAGCTCGCCAAACCAGACAATTGGCCTGAACGGTTGACAAACGTAATTCGTAATTCTGGCAGCGCAACTGCTTGTAACGCGGCCTACACGGCAAAATATTGTTCATAAGAGGGTAGCCCGCGTTTTATGAGCAGGCGAAGCATAGGACGCTGCAAGAACAATTTCAGTGACGTTTATCACCCTAGTTGATTACGTCTGTATTCCCTGGGCCACGTTCTGACAAAGTACAATCTAGGTCAACTCTGGCCTATTTATCGATTTCTCCGGAGGAAGCAATTCGCTTCAACCAATACAGCCAGCGCGGCCCGAGGATAAGGTTAAGGGTATAAGCCTCTTCATTACTTTTGGGGGTTCCACAAATGTCCAGTGTGCTTATTCGAGTGTGGACCGGTTTGGGTCTCAGTCAGCTCTTATTGACGGTCGAAAATGGGCCATTTGATCTCGAATTAGTGACTAACTTATGCCGCTAGATTTGATAGAGGGAGGGTCGATGCCGGAGGAGCGGGTGCGGAAGATGAATATCGTGGTCGTGCAGGCTTTCCCTGCAAACGAAACTCTTTCTTCCGGAATTATCAGATTTCTCAGCGACTATTTTCAGGTGTACTTCGTTAATCTGCCAGGGTTCCATCCAAGCGTTCCACCATTTACCGGAGCCTGCCTCGATTCCTGCGTTCAATATGTTGAGTCAAAGATTGACGAACTTGGCCTGGATGAATATATCCTGGCTGGTATATCCTCTGGCTATTTAATAGCCAATCGAATCTGTACGGAAAATGGAAACTGCCGTGCGATACTGGCATCAGGACCGTTTCTTGGTATCGATTATCTAAGAATCAGCAAACTAAAACGTTTCTTTTACGTAATCAGTTTGACCTTAACCAGACGACTGCGGCTAGATAAGTGGCTGTGGAACACGTCGACATTCCGGAAGTTGCTGTCAAGTATGCTCGATAAGTCTGGAGGGGTGGTGGAGACAATTCTTCGCGAAGTCGACCCTGAGACTTATTTCTCAATTGGACTTGAATTATTAAGATTCAAGGAAGAACCCTCGTTCAGGGATATTCCCTACATCGTCCTGATAAATCCTGGCGAGGATGTGATCGATTTTTCCAAAACGGTGAGTTCGTTCTGGACAGGAGTTGATCCTGATCGGTTAAGAGTGATTTACACCAGGGCCAATCATTACCCTGATGAACCAACATACGAGTACTTCCGGCGTACATTTACGGGGAATGAAATTGAATCGATATTCAGTTTCATCAGTTATACCTCTGGCGATTTGTCCGGATAGACGCAACCGAAAGTTAGAGGATTAAGTTCAAAAAAAGGCTCCATCCTGAAGATTAGTGCCGGAGCCAAGTGTTTCGCCAAACTTCTTTTGTCAGGTAACGCATTGGTGGCGAAACACTTAAAGAGAAGCAAATTGTCTATTGGGATACCCGACTATACTTGTTTGCTTCTCTACTAGATATTTTATTTCAATCTATTACTGTAAGACCACTGGGTACGCTATCCGGAACGATGCCCTCGAGTTCAAAGATTCGCGGATCGGTAAGGCTCTCCAGGAAAGCGATCAAATCGGCGATCTGCTCGTCGGAGAGGTCTACTACTTTGGCCAGGAGCTGGTCAATATTGGCCAACATTTGCTCAGCCATACCTTCATCGGACCGGTATGTTTCCCTTACTGGTGCTGGTAAATGAACATCCGGATCATACTGGAGCAGCGACGAGGCAGGATCCAAGTGGTGAGCAACTACCGCTTCCAGCGTATTGTACGCGCCGTCGTGCATCCAGGGGCCGCTGAGAACAACGTTGTGTAGCGGTGGGGTGCGGAACGCGAACTTGTCAGCCTGAACACCAGTCACCTGCATACGACCAACGTCCAAAGGCGCCAGTTCTCCCTTCCCAGGCCCAACCTGGGGAGTTGCCAGAACGTGCTGTTCTTGGTCAGTAAAAAGCGGTCCCGAATGACAGTTAGCACAACCGGCCTGACCGTAGAATAATAAAGCACCTTGCTTAGCATCTTGTGAAATTGCATCGACACTCCCGCTGAGGTAGCGATCCCAATAGCTGTTGTCCATGGCGAATGCCTGGGCTTCAAAGGCGGCTATTGCGTTTGCCGCATGTTGGAATCCAAGTTCGTGCACAGGTACATCAGGGAAGGCGGCGCGGAATAGTTCGACATACTCGGGTAAAGATAGCAGGCGAGCCATAAGACCATCCCAAATCAGTTGCAGATCTTCATCGTCATAGAGACTCAATTCATTGAGACGACCGTGAACATCAAGATCCTGGACAGATCCACGCATCTCGTCTCTGGACGTTACCGGAAACATAGCCTGGACGGCCAGGACATTTGCGAGGCCATCCGGCAGATTGCCGCCGGCCGGGCTGATGAATACTCCATCATCGTTCAAAGAAACGCGGCTGTCCCAGAACATGCTGCTCCAGGCGGCAAGGCCACGGTTAAATATCTCTGGTGAATTTCGTGGAATAAGAGGTCGATTGTCACCTAGGATGCGCCTCTCTCCCAGGCCACTTCCCCCTGTACCGATAGCTACGGGCAATCCATCGCCGCTTGCATTAACCGGATGGTGACAAGTAGAGCAAGAGATATCTCGATTACCGCTAATGATCTTGTCAAAAAATAAGGCCCTGCCCAAATTTACCAGATCGGCGTCGAGTTCCGGTCCTGGATAGAGCCGTGTAATGCCCTTTTCTTCAATGACTTCTCGGAGCTGAGCCTCAAGCCGGGGATATTCCTGGTTCAAATCACCTTCAAAAGAAGATGTTCGCTGAATCTGTCTATCTTCAGCGCTGTCACTGCAGGCGCTTATCAGAAGACCAAGGACCAGGAAGAATGTAATTGAAGGCAGCCGATTCATGGATTTACTCCCGGGAAACATGAGGTATCTATACTTTAGAGGGTCGCTGTAGCCTGGCGAACATTGTAACTGAAACAGGAGGTCGGAATCATTAACCGACCTCCTGTCCAGCAAGAAACACAACCCAGTTAATGTGCTTCTATGCTAGGTTCTAAGCTAATTAACCACTAGGTGCGTGCGGTGACATTTGAATTGTCGAGCAATATCCATCGTCGACGGGCACATCGCCTGGACCGTCGGCAATCCCGTCATCACCACCCAAGAACGGAAATTCACATCCACCGGTGAAAGAGCTTATCTGTTCTTTAAGTACCTGGCCTTTTTGGGCCGGACCGTGGCTGTGAACGGCGAGGACGACTAACGCTGTATCTGGTTCTATCAACCCGATACCGCAATCCTTAGTTTCCGGACATGCTACCTCGTGAAGACCAGAGCCTGATATATCGCCCACCTTCAATCTACCACCAAAAGTGGCGTTGCCATCCTCGTCGATGACGTGACCACTAGCTACCAGAAAGTCACCCTGGGCTGCTGAGTCTGGTCCCAGATCGCCTACATCGCATCCATCGACACACAGGTCGGGATAGTTGAATACGATGAACCAGAGCGTCATGGCATGGCCGGCCGTTAAGCCTGAAGTCGAAAAGTCTGCGGAGACGCCTTTGCTATTCCGGACGAGCTTTGACGTGCCCAAGGAATTATCCGGACCTTCCCATGCCCAAAAAACAGGGGCCGTACTCTCCTGTGCGGGATTCCCGGCGAGGACAGTACCGATAGCGAGTATGCCAGCCGCAACTGCTACCACTCCGATTACGAGGATGGTGATATTTCGTTTACTCCTGTTTGATTCTCCTTACTGTATATGTTGATATTCTATTCGAGGGTTTGCTAAAGATTCCTGAACTATTTACTCGTAGTGCTAGCTTCACCTCCTATTTTCTGCCTCATTCGGCCGTCCTGGAACACGCCGCACAACCGTTGGGAAATAATTTCCAGCTCTTGGGCTGGTAATTCGCCTCCAAGAGGCATATTGCGCTGAACGACGTGTCTGTGCATGATCAATTTCCATCTTGTGCCGTGTAGACCAGAGGCTGTTCCTCTTAAGATATAACGATTACATCCTAGTCGAGGCCGGGAGGCGCGTCACCCTCCCAGGGGGCGGGAAAATGGGAGGGTAATAGGGGGGTAACGTCTAAGCAATCGACATCCCCCGTAAACCATACGTTTTCCTATATAATGGTCTCGTGCCAGAAAATCTGCTGCAGACGAAGTTATTCATCCCACAGTTACGGCCGAACATGGTGCCCCGGCCGCGGCTGATCGAGCGGCTCAATCATGGGCTCGATCTTAACCACAAGCTCACTCTCATAAGCGCCCCGGCCGGTTTCGGCAAGACCACCCTGATCACCGACTGGATTCAGAAATCAAAGAAAGTAGATGGCAGGATAGAGGATGAAAAACTTCCACCTGCTTCCCCCGTTTTTCATCCTTCAAATGTCGCCTGGCTGGCCCTCGATAAGAATGACAACGATCCTAATCGATTCCTTACCTATTTCACTGCGGCCCTAAACCATGCAGATCCTGGCCTCGGTCAAGAAATCGGGGCCATGATTTCTTCAGCGCAACCGGCCGTTATGGAACCATTTATGGGCGCCATCATTAACGAAATCATGGCGGCAATTGCGTCCACTCCGTTAGTATTCATCCTTGAGGACTACCATTTCATCGATTCGCCGGTCATTCATGACGGCCTCAATTTTTTGCTCGATCATCTACCACCCCGGATGCATCTAGTCATTACCAGTCGCTCAGATCCACCATTGTTCCTACCCCGTTTACGCGCCCGAAACCAGATGACGGAGATAAGAGCTCGCGATTTACGTTTCACGTCCCGAGAAGTGGCCGATTTTCTCAGCCATACAATGGGGCTTAACCTGACGGCCGAGATGGTCACGACCTTTGAACAGCGCACTGAAGGTTGGATCGCAGGTCTGCAATTAGCGGCTATATCACTAAAACAACAGGACGACTAGGCTTTGCGACCGCCTTCGCCGGTGACGACCGTTATGTCGCCGATTACCTGATGGAAGAGGTGTTCCAACATCAGCCGGACTTTATTCAGAACTTTCTACTGGGCACTTCTATCTTGGACTCCCTGAGTGCACCTCTATGTGATGCCGTCACGGAAGAGCATAATAGCCGAACAATCCTCAATCAACTTGAGGCGTCCAATCTTTTTATCGTGCCCTGGACAACCACCGGCGCTGGTATCGCTACCACCATCTTTTCGCGGATCTACTTCGCCAGCGTCTTGAGGAATTTTATCCCCGCGGCGAAATTGAACTCTTACATAAAAGAGCCAGCGGATGGTATGAGGAAAATGATCTACTCATCGCGGCCGTGGAACATGCTCTGGCAGCTGAGGATTTCCAGGGAGCGATTCGCTTAGTTGAGGAAGGTGGGCAGGAGATATTACGCGGCAGCCAGATGAACACATTGCTTGGATGGTGGGAAGATCTGCCCCTTGAGTTAGTCGAATCCCGACCGAAGCTCTGTTTGATCTACAGCTGGGCTTGGCTGGCAACGGGCCATCCAGAGGAATCCGAAAGCTGCCTTCTAGCGATTGAGCAGGAGTTGGGTGCCACGATGGATGAGTTCATCGTTGAAGAACCGGGAGCGAAATCAATTGAACCGGCCGACCTGGTTGCTCTGGAAGAGATTGCCGTCATCCGCGGCCAATTGGCCATAGTAGGCGGCGACATTGCGGAGGCCCTCAAGCTATCCCGGTTGGTCTTGCCCTATTTAGAGGAGGACGGCCAACCCTTTATTTACAATCCGCCAGTAAACTTGCGTACGATTGCGCATTTTAACATGGGTGTGGCTCACAAGATTCGGGGAGAACTTGACAGGGCGGAGCAAGCCCTTTCCGAAGCCATACTTCTGGGGCAGAAACAGGGGAATGTACACGTCGTCGCCGCAGCGTTCGGAAACCTGGCGAGTGCGCAGGCTATTCAGGGCGAGCTAAACAAGGCTATGCAAACATGCCAACGGGGTTTGCAGATTGTTCAGGAAATGGCCGGTCGCAGTTCCCCGTTGTCTGGCCGGCTGCAGGTGGAGCTGGGTGCCTTGCTCTACGAGCACAATGACCTGGAACCGTCACTTCAACACCTGCAAGATGGTATCTCCGTTGCCAAAACCTGGGGCTACATGGATGCCCTACTGCCTGGATACACTGGGCTAGCTCGGCTAAGAGCGACAAAGGGGGATTGGAGCGGGGCCTTCACCGCCCTTGACGAATTGGTGAGGTTGGGCAGGCGGACTCCAGAAACTGTAATGCCCACCGTGGAATCATTTCGGGCCAGGTTATGGGTAGCGCAAGGAAATGTTGAAGCCGCCGGGCATTGGGTCGCGACAGCAAGACCGCACTTGGACGGCGATCTAAACTATCTGCAAGAGGAAGAGAGTATCATCCTGGCCCGCGTATTGATCGCCCAACAAAGGTGGATCGAGGCCGAGCTCCTAATCACCCGGCTACTCGAGCTAGCAAAAGGCGGGGAACGATGGGGACGTGTTATCGAATTACTCATCCTCCGAGCTCTCACGCTTGATGTACAGCATCGACAGGGTGAGGCTCTGGAACCCCTGGCAGAAGCACTTAGGCTGTCCGAACCACAGGGCTACGTGCGTATTTTCGTCGACGAGGGCGAGCCGATGGCTCAGTTGTTATACAGGGCGGTCGCCAACGGCATAAGGCCAGGATACAGTGGAAAATTACTCAACGTCTTGCACGATTCGGAATCCTCAGCTGCCACCGAATCTGAGGTACGAGAGCCAAAATCGAGAATCATCGAGCCTTTAACTGCACGTGAAATTGAAGTCCTTGACTGCCTAACCGAAGGACTCTCTAACCGTGAAATCGCCCAGCAGCTAACCATCTCGCTGACGACGGTCAAAACGCACACCCGAAACATCTATCGCAAACTCGATGTCAACAGCCGCACGCAAGCGGTTGCCAGGGGCAAAGCATTGGGAATATCCTAATACCTCTTCCCTATTCAGGTTCGCAATTTTATGGACCAGTTTCATTGGTGAAAGTCGATCGATCTGCGTTTATTGGCCAATGATCCTCCCCCGATCATCCTTTGGGATGATGCGGCTACTCCCTCGATCCCTGTAAACTGTTGGTAATACTCCAAGAATCTTATCTTATTCGGAGAGGCAACAGACAAGGAATGATACAAAAGAGGAGCGGGATCACTTTGGATCAGCCGTACGAGTATGAGATTGAAATTCAGGGGCGGCTTGAGGAACGCTGGTCTCGCTGGTTTGACGATATGAATATCACCTTCAAGAGCGATACGAACAGGCCGACTGTTACTGTCATCAGTGGTCAAGTTGCGGACCAGGCTGCTCTGCATGGTCTGTTGAACCGGATCAGGGACTTGGGAATTCCCCTACTCTCAGTCCAACTGGTGAACAGTGATTGATAAAGGAGAAACAAACCATGAGAGATTCGGTCATAGCAGTCAATAATTTTCGGAAATCATACGGTGATTTTGTAGCCGTAGACGGCATTAGTTTTGATGTTAAGCAGGGTGAGATATTTGGCCTGTTAGGTCCCAACGGAGCCGGAAAGACTAGCACGCTGGAAAGCCTGGAAGGATTACGTGCTCCGGACGGGGGTTCACTAGTTGTCGCGGGGGTTGACCCGGCGAAAGAGCCACGCAAGCTACGAAATGTGATCGGCGTGCAGCTCCAATCATCAGGTCTGCCGGAGACTATCACCCCCAACGAAGCGATGAAATTTTTCTGTGCCTACCACGACGTCCATCCCCGCTACGATTTGCTAGAAAGGCTGGGACTTGGCGAGAAAAGGAACGCCCAATTTCATCAACTCTCAACCGGGCAACAGCGCCGGTTGGCCTTGGCCTTGGCCGTAGCCCACGATCCTCAAGTGTTGTTCCTAGACGAACCCACGGCCGGGTTGGACGTGGCTTCACGGGTCGAGCTTCACGACCTGATGCGAGAACGGCAGGCTCAAGGCACGACCATCATTCTGGCTACTCATGACATGGCCGAGGCCGAAGAAATGTCAGACCGGGTGGCAATCTTGCTACGTGGGAGAATCACCACTATCGGAAGCCCGATGGAGATCACCGCCACCGGCGCGGATTTGACCAAGGTTTCGGTTCGCAGCAAAGCGTCTGTGCTGTTGCGGAATGACATTGCCATTCCGGCTGTCAGCAAGAGATCGGTCAGAGCTGACTATATCATTTACTTCAGCACCGACATCGGCCAGACTGTCGGTGCTGTCATCGATTACATCGAAGCAGAGGGCGATAGTCTCATTGACCTTCGCGTTGAGCGACCATCCCTGGAAGACCGATTCCTGGAAATTACAAGCGCACCAGGCGCCGGCGGACTACTGCAGGCGGAAGACAAACCTGCCTGAGGCTACCAACAACTGGCGACTTGCCCGTAGAGGAGGAACCCAATGACCGCGTTCACCAATCACTTTTCATTTGAATTCCGTACCGGTATACGAAATAAAACCCTACTCATGATGAACTACCTGTTCCCTCTGGGCTTTTTCCTGATGATGGGCTTCGTAATGCCCGAGATCAACCCCGAGTTCCAGGCGATCATCATCCCTTCCATGGTCGTGTTCGCCATCCTGGCCGCCACAATGCTCGGCTTGCCTGATCCCTTGGTCAATGCCCGAGAGACTGGCATCTTTCGAAGCTACAAGATCAATGGTGTGCCTTCCATGTCAATCCTATTTATTCCTGCGCTGACGACGATGTTGCACCTGGTTATCGTCACCGTGATTATCGTCGTCACCGCACCCCTGTTATTTGACGCGCCAACGCCGGTAAACTGGCTTAACTTCATCCTGGTTTTTGTGGCTCTATCCTTCGCCTGTGCTGGGCTTGGATTGCTGATTGGTGTCATATCACCCAGTTCACGCTCAACGGTGCTCTACTCTCAGCTCATCTTCATCCCCTCGATGCTACTTGGTGGACTAATGCTGCCATACAGCATGTTGCCCGACGCCGCCGGAGAATCTCCCAACTATTACCCGCTACCCAAGCGATGAACGCTTTCAACGGCTTAGCCATGGGTCAGGAAGCCGATTTTAGCCCCTCCGGATCTCTTATTCTCCTATTTATCAGCGGTCTGCTGGCCTTTGGTTTAGCGAACTTCCTGTTCAGCTGGGACAGCAGCAACACGACTCGTCGCGGCCATCCAGCCTTAGCGCTTTTGGCTTTCCTGCCTTATGCGATTGGACTGT
>PVMK01188394.1_pt1 | contig 15993 bp, 12 predicted proteins | sample 1853481 | NCBI WGS metagenome assembly PVMK01 (sample SAMN08533507, study PRJNA380276) | Marine sediment metagenome, whole genome shotgun sequencing project.
GTTCGTAATGCGGATAGGGCTGCGATGCGAGGTAGTCGGCGACCCGCGTTCGACCGGCTGGCGCATCGGCGCCGCCAGACCCTTGTCGGAGTGTCTGGACGGCGTCGATGCGCCAGCCGGTCGAACGCGGGTCGCCGACTACCTCGAATCGCAGCCCTATCCGCATTACGAACCCTCCCCCGACCATCCGGGCTACTTGATCCGGATCGACGAGGACGGCACGCGCACACTCGGCCGTTTCGTCCGCCGCAAGTTTGTTCCGAAATCGACCCGCCGCGGCAAGCAATGAACGCGGCGCCGGATGATCGGCCCGTCATCGTGGCGATCGCGGGTCCGAACGGCGCCGGGAAGACGACCTTCTACCATGCCCACCTGGCCGCCAGCGGGTTGCGCTTCCTGAACGCCGACGTCATCAGCCGGGAGCTCGATCTCGACGCGTATGAGGCGGCGCGAATTGCGAATGCTCTGCGGAAGGAGCTGGTTGGGAAGCGGGAGTCGTTTGCCTTCGAGACCGTCCTGTCCGACCCGGTCGGCGACAAGGTGGACTTCCTCAAAAGGGCCTCGGATTCCGGTTACAACGTCATCCTGTGTTTTATCGGCCTGTCCGGCTTCCGTCAGTCGGAAGAACGCGTAGCCATGCGAGTGACTCAAGGAGGGCACGACGTCCCGACCGAGAAACTGAAAGCTCGGTATCCCAGGACATTGGCCAATCTCGAGAGGGCCATTGAGGTCCTTCCGCGGATTCTGATCTACGACCAATCCGATTTACGGAATCCGTTCAAGAAGGTGGCCGAGTTCGAGAACGGCCGGAGGGTCTTCCTCGCTACGCCGCTCCCCGCTTGGCTGAAAGATGTTCTGAAAAACCCTGCCTGAGGGTCGGCGCGGACAGCTCCTATCTCTCTCAGGAGAAAACGATGGGATCCTCAGAGATGAATCGTCCGCGAGGGAAACCACGTTGCCGTCTCCACCTACTCCCCGCCTCCCCGCTGCTTCTCGAGGGCCGCGAGGATCTTCTGCGGCGTGATCGGCAGCTCGTACATGCGCACCCCAATCGCGTCGTAGATGGCGTTGGCGATCGAGCCGAGCACCGGCACCATCGAGCCCTCCCCCACCTCCTTGGCGCCGTAGGGGCCGCGCGGCTCGTAGCTCGGCACCGCGATCGATTCGATCTCGGGGGTGTCGCCGATCGACGGGATGAGATAGTCGTGGAGGTTGGGGTTGAGGATGCGCCCCTTGTCATCGAAGATCATCTCCTCGCTCAGGACCTCGCCGACCCCCATCACGATCGAGCCCTCGACCTGGCCGTGGAAGGCGATTGGATTGATGACCGTGCCCGAGTCGTGGGCATCGGTGAACTTGATGATCCGGACTACTCCGGTCTCGGGGTCGACCTCGAGCTCACACACCGAGGAGCCAAAGCTGAAGGCGGGCGAGGTGCCGACCGTCGCACCTTTGAACTCACCCCCGAGGCTCGACGGCGGCTCGTAGCAGCCGGTGCCGATCAGGGGACCGTCAGCCGAGAAGCATCGCCGCGCCGCCTCGGCGAAGTCTATTCCAACGTGGGGCGCCGCCTCGATGAAGATGCGCCGGCCCTCGGAGGCCAGGGCCTCGGGCTCACAGCCCAGCTCACGCGCCGCCACCCGGTAGAGCTTGGAGTTGATGTCGTCGGCGGCCGCCTTGACCGCGTTGCCCGCCATCAGGGTGACCCGGCTCGAGTACGAGCCGAGGTCGATCGGCGCGATCTCGGAGTCGCAGTCGGCCATCGTTACGTCGCCGTAGGCGAGACCGAGCGCCTCGGTCGCGATCTGCAGGAGAACGGTCTCCGACCCTTGCCCGATCTCGGCCGCGGCGATCATCAAGGTCGCCCCCTCGCCGTCCTCGAGGATGCGAATGATCGCGTTCGAGTGCGGGAAGGAGCTTCGGTAGATGGGGTAGCCGGCGCCCGACACGAAGCCACCGCTGCCGATCCCGACCCCGCGGCCGAAGGGCAGCTGGCCGTGCTTGGCGTCCCAACCCGATCGTTCGCGTACGGTCTGAGAGCGTCGCCTTGAACTCGCACGACAGTACGTCGAGGTCGTTGACGGTGCGGGTGTTGGGGTCCATAGCATTGACCATGCGGATGTCGATCGGGTCCATGCCGATCTCCTCGGCGAGCATGTCGAGCAGACTTTCGAAGGCGAAGCGCGGCTGCGGTACGCCCGTGCCCACGCATCGCGCCCGCACGGTGGTTTGTTGGTATACATCCGCCGCCCGTGGTAGCGGTAGTTGGGAATGTGGTAGAGCGTCGGGAATCATAAAGCCGGCGTAGTAGGCGGTGATCACACCGAAGCTCGTGTAGGCGCCACCGTCGAGCACATTGCGGAAGTCGACGGCGGTGATCTTGCCGTCCTTGGTGACCCCGATCTTGAGGTCCATGAACTGCTTGTGGCGCCCGCGGTGGTGCTCGAACATCTCCGGCCGGGTGTAGGTCATCTTCACCGGTCGCCCGGTGGCCCGCGACAAATAGGCGGAGCAGAAGTCGAGCGCCATCGCCTCGGCCTTGCCGCCGAAGCCGCCGCCGACGTACGGGCTTGATGATCCGGAACTTCGCCAGCGGCATCTCGAAGACCCGGGAGAGCTGCTTCTGGAGGTAGTGCGGAACCTGGGTCGAGGACCACAGCGTGAGGGTGCCGCGGTCGTGGTTCCACTGAGCAACCGCGCAGTGGGGCTCGAGGGGCGATTGCTGGACGAAGTTGCCGACGAAACGCCGCTCGAACACCGCGTCGGCCTCGGCGAAGCCCTCATCGACGTCGCCGAAGTGGTGATCGACCAGGGTGTTGACGTTGTTCTTGCCGCGCGCCGCCTCATGGATGTCCGGGGCGCCTTCGGCCAGGGCCTCGAAGGGGTCGAGGACCGCGGGCAGGAGCTCGTACTCCACCTCGATGAGCTTCACCGCCTCGTCGGCGGTCGCCTCGTCCACCGCCGCCACCGCCGCCACCTCGTCGCCGACGAAGCGGACCTTGTCCTTGGCCAGCACATACTCGTCGTAGCGCGCGGGGCTGACGCCGTACTTGACTCCGAGACGTCGGCACCGGTGATCACCGCCTTGACGCCGGGGAGGGCTTCGGCCTTCGAGGTGTCGATGCTCGTGACCACGGCGTGGGCGTGCGGGCTGGTGAGGATCCGCCCGTAGAGCATGTTGGGCAGATGGATGTCCTCGGTGAAGACGGCGCGACCGGTGACCTTGGCCGGGGCGTCTGAGCGCGGCACGCTGCGGCCGACCACGGCGTGCGTCTCCAGATCGTGGCTGGAGTCGGGCTCGGGTGCGGCGTCGCCCTTCGAAAACTTCTTCCAGCTCCGGACCGCGTCGATGATCCTGGTGTAGCCCGTGCAGCGGCATAGGTTGCCGCCGAGCGCGGTTTTGATGTCGTCGTCGGTGGGATCCGGGTTGGCATCGACGAGCGCCTTGGCCGCCATCACCATGCCCGGGGTGCAGAAGCCGCACTGGATGGCGCCCTTGGCGATGAACGCCTTTTGCAGCGGATGCATCGCACCGTCCGACGCCAGCCCCTCGATGGTGGTCACCGCGTGGCCATCGGCGGCGACCGCAAGCACCAGACACGACTTCACCGCCTCGCCGTCGAGGAGCACCGTGCACGTGCCGCAGTCGCCGAAGTCGCACCCCCTTCTTGGTGCCGATCAGCCCGAGGTGCTCCCGCAACACATCGAGGAGGGTGACGTTGGGCCGCACCGCGACGGAGTGAGCGTCGCCGTTGACCGTGAGATGGACTACTCGTTCCACCGGCGCTCCCTGCAAGGCTGGCTCGTTTTTCCATATCGGATTTCGAATTTCGAATTTCGAATTTCGAATTTCGGGCCATCCCCATCCCATACAGCCAGGTTCACGGAATCTGGCTGCTTTCCTTCAACGGTTTGGTGGCGGGCCCTAAAGGACCCGCCTACAGAGGTTGCCAGGAAACGTGTAGGCGAGTCCTTTAGGGCCCGCCACCACTCAGTAACAAAAATGCCCAGCGGTTCGGCCAACCTGAAGGAACCGGATACGGAGGATTCCGAATTCGCAGAATCGCCCCGGTTTCTTCCGGGTAGCTGGGCCGAAATTGAGAATTGAGAATTCAAAATTGAGAATTCCTTCCTACGCCCTCTCAGCCGCCGTCACCAACACTCTCCTAGTCAGCACCTTGACCAGCTCCAGCCGATACTCCTTGCTCGCCCTGAGATCATCGATCGGCAGCGCCGCCTCGGCTGCTCGCTCGCCGGCGTCGCGGAGCACATCTTCGCTCAAATTCTTACCCACCACCGCCTCGCCGGCGGCGGTCGCCACGATCGGGGTCGGGGCCACGGCGCCCAGGGCCACCGTCGCCTCTCGGCAGATCGCCCCTTCCATGACCACCACCGCCGCCACCGCGGCCATCGGCAGCGACAGCGAGACCCGCCCGCCCTGTCGGAGACTGGCGTCGCCGGTGCCCGGGGCGGGCGACGACACCTCGATCGCCACCACCACTTCGGTCTTCTCGAGCACGGTTTCGCGTGGCCCGACAAAGAACTCGCGCAGCGGAATTCCACGCTCCCCCGCCGGCGAAACCACCAGCATGGTGGCGCCGTGAGCGAGCAGGATCGGGGCCATGTCGGCCGACGGCACCGCCATGCACAGATTGCCGGCGATCGTCGCCTGGTTGCGCACCTGCTCGGCGGCGAGTGACATCGCGGCGTCGTTGATGCCCGGGAATCGCTCCGCGATGCCCTGGTGACGGGCGACCATATTGATTGTCGTCGTGGCGCCAATCCGAAGCGACCCGTCGGTGGCGAGCTCGACGGCGCGCAGCTCATCAATCCGTGCGAGCGAGACCAGCCGACGGTGGTGCTTCAGCCCCGCCTTGAGGTCGACCAGGATGTCGGTGCCGCCGGCAAAGACCGTGCTGCCTTCGGGGTCCTCCGCGAGCAGGGCACAGACCTCGCGCACACTGGTAGGCTCGACGAAGTCGAAGTCACGCATGCTCAATACTATTCGTCTTCCGGCTTCGGCGGCGCCAACACCTGCTCGAAGAGAGCCTCGTCGAGGATCTCACCCCTGGCGAGGAGCTGGCGGTACTTCACGAAGTCGATGACATCGACCCCGGTCAGCTTGCGGTTGTTGAAGGCCGTGAAGCCGAGGAGTGCCTCTCCGGACATGTTCGCGGCCAGCCAGTGGCGGTTGGCGAGTTTGGTCTGGTCCCAGAAAAACTTCTTCTTGGCGCGGATACCGTCGATCGACTTCTGCAGACAGCCCGGAAACAAATTCGTAAACCGCCACACCATCTCCTCCACCGCGCCATCGAGGAGCTCGAAATCAACCGGCAGCTCCTTGATCTGAGCGCGGGCGGCCTTGGCGTCGGCACCGGTCTTCATCTCGCCGTACACAACCTCACCGTCGCCGACATAGCGATCGGTGATGACCGACGGGTTGCGCACCCACTCATCCCCCTGACGAAGCACCGGAGTTACCTTGGTGATCAGGCCCTTGAGCTTCATCTTGTACGCCGACCACATCTCGCACGAGATGCAGTTGAACATCGCGTCCTCCATCGACAGAAACCACGGCAGGAAGTCGGTCGAACCGCCGTCCGGGGCCGAGCCGTGCCGCGGCCCCGCCTGACCGAAGATCGCGAGGTCCGAGGCGATCGCGAGGTCGCAGGCCATGCCGATCTCCTGACCGCCCGCGACCCGCATCCCGTTGACCCTGCAGATGGTCGGCTTCTTGCAGTTGAGGATGGCGTCGACCATGGCGTTGAAGAGATCCATGTACTCGCCGTACTCGTGCGGCCGCCGGGCGTAGTACTCGGCGTACTCCTTGGTGTTGCCGCCGGTGCAGAAGGCACGATCGCCGGCGCCGGTAAAGACCACTGCCACCACGCTGCGGTCGAGCGAGGCATTGGCAAAGCCCGCGATCACCCCTTTCACCATCTCGGTGGTATACGAGTTGTACTGGCGCGGATTGTTGAGCGTGATCCATGCGGTGTACAGACCGTCGACGACGTCGCCCTCCGGGCTGCACAGCGGCTTTTTTTCGTACACGGTGCATGGCGGATCGTCGTGGCTTCCCCAGTACTGCTCGCCTCCGACACCGTGGTCCTTCAGCTCGTCGTCCCTAGGCATCCACTCAAGACCCATGATTGTCCTCCAGGTATTTTCCGGCTTCGCCGGAAAATAGGTATTAGGTGTTAGGTATTAGGTATTAGCTAACATCACGCCCAACTCAAAACTAAGAACTCAAAACTCTCAACTCTTAACTCTTAACTCTTAACTCTCAACTCCTCACACCTGCACCGTCTTCTTCCAGGCGGTGCCGATGATACCGTGCCGGCAGGCGTCGCTTGTCATGAATCCGCCCGAGTGTTTGGCCTGGATCTCCAGCGCCTCCTGCAGAGTACATATGGTGGCGGCACGAACGGTGTCCAGGATCGCCTTGCGTCCCGCCTCCATGCCGGGTCCGGAAGCCGTCGCCAAGTTTGGAACCGCTTCGGCCACACCTTCTAGCGAACCCTCTTCGAGGCCGCGCATCACGAGGCTGTGATCACCGCCGGAGGCGATCATGTACGCGACCTGTAGGGCGTCGTCGAGCCCGCCCACGAAGTCCGCAAGCCAGCCGACGGTTTCGCTCGCCTGCACCGAACGACCATCAAGCAGCAGTTCCAGGATTCGCGGCCAGTGTTCGGGCGCGACCCTCCGGAAGGGCCAGTGGCATCCCTCCATCCCCGGCACCACCGGCAGCGTCACCTCGGGCATGCCGAGCTCGGCGCCGTCGACCGCGACGAGGTAATGGCAGTGCATCAGCAGCTCGAGCATTCCGCCGAGACACCGCTTGCCGTTGACCAGGCCAACCGAAACCGCGAAGTCAATGTGCAGCCGCCGCGCGGTGCGCGACCAGCCAGCCGCGATCGCCACACCGGCCGCCTCGTCGGTCATTGCCGGGTAGAAATCGGCGGTGTCGGCGCCCACCATCTGGGTGGCGAGGTGGAAATCGCCGGTCAAAATCACCCGATCGATGTTCTCTTGCTGCAGCCAGTCGATGGCGTGGTTGAGCTCGGTATCGACGTCCGAGCTGTAGCTTTCGCGTGACAGGCTGAGCACGCCGACGGTGCCATCGTGCTCGGCGTTGACATAGAGCTGCTGCCACTCGGGCGTGGAAATGCGGGCAAAGGCCTCCGGGTGCCACGCCTGCGCGGCGGCTTCCGGGTGCAGCCGGTGGTAGGCCTCGACGGTCGCGATGGCCGCGTCGGCGCCACGGGCGCGGATCACCGCCAGCACGCCGGGAGAAAACTGCGCGCACAGCTCGCCGATGGCGTTGATCTGCGCCAGGTGCGAGCGCTCCTCCGAGATCATCAGGCTCGTCATCTGGAAGATGGGACCGAGGACCCAGGTCTCGAGCTCGGTCTCGTCGTCCAGGCTCCAGTTCACCAGGGGCCGGAAGTGGTTCGGCGGGTACCAGTTGGCACCGCTGTCCTTGTGCTCTTCGAGGACCGCCGAAGGTTCGAAGAGGGGGCCGTAGTGCTGCGTCAGATGGTGCAGACACGACCAGGTGAGGAAGTTCGCACCGCGGGCGCCGATGGCGTCGTGGGCCCGGAACGGGTTCGGTCCGAGCATACGGCGAACGAATTTATCCACCTTCCAGAACGGCATGTTGGTGACCTCGTGGTAGCGGGTCGCGGCGAGGGTGAGACCGCAGAACAGGACGTCGAGAACGAACGACCAGTGGTCGCTGACCGTGATCGGGAATCAAGCCGAGGGCCCACAGCAGCTGCGTGATCTCGGACGGTTCCGGCTCGACGATCTCGAATACCTTGTTGATCTCGTGCGGGAAGGCCGGGTGGGCGACCCGACGCCGAGCTCGGATTGCGGGAAGCCCGAGGTCACCGACCGGATCTCGATCTCGGGGAATGCCGCTCGGAAGACCTCGTAGTGCGCCCTCTTGATCTCGAGGTCTTCGGGCACCGCCTCGAGCAGGAACCGTGGTGAGAGCGCGTCGAGCTGTGACGGCAGGTGGCTGCCGTCATAAGCGAGGCGGATCACGTTGCCCATGATCGCGGCGGCGCGGTCGGCGCCGAAGGCGCGAACCAGACCCGGGGTACTGGGCACCGATGCCGTCCGACACCCCGGGAAAATCGAGCGCCACGATAGGCACCCCGAACGGGCTCGAGCCGCGACCCGAGCTGCATGGTCTTGCCCGCACCGACAATGCCGTTGGCGCCGGACACGACAAATGCACCCTCGATGAGGCGCTGCGCCGAAAACGCGATCGACAAGCTCTCCTGCTGAAACCGGCAATCTGCCCTTGCGGATCAGGTCGAGAACCGAGCCGAGCCCCAGGGTCTCGAGGGTGGATGGTCGCATTGCGTGGTCATGACACCCGACCCCCTTTCTGATCCGAGACCTCGAAGACCGCGGCGATACCGACATCGCCGGCGGCGCAGCCGAAGAGCAGGACGTAGCCGCCGCCCAGGGAGACCGGCTTCCTCCAGACCCTCGATGAGGGACCTGGTCAGGGTCGGACCCTGCGGGTGCCCCCACACCAGCGAGCAGCCGGTTGTGTTCATCTTCCGCCAGTCGTGGCCGACCACCTTGCTGAAGATGGCATCGTTGACCGCGAAAGGGGTTGTGGTTCTTGACGACCGCCATGTCCTCCATCCCGAGGCCCGTTGCCTCGAGGAGCTTGGCGACCGCGAGGGCGGGCGCCTCCGGCATCAGGCTGGGGGAGGTCCGCACCTCCGCCTTGGCCACCAGGCAGATCTCGATCTCGGGCCGCGGGCTGAGCTCGCGCGCCGTCTCTGATGAGGTCACGAGCAGACAGGCCATGCCGTCCGACGCGTGGGTCTGGCTGCCCGCGGTGATGCAGGTGTCGAGCTCGCGCATGGCGCGCAGATCACCCGCAGAGACCCGTCGCACACCGAGGTCGTCGTCGACCGTTCCCATCGGCCGCCCCTGCAGGTTGAGCACCTCGAGCGGCACCAGCACGCGGTCGAGGAAGCCCGAATCCTTGGCTTCGAAGTACTGCTCGTACCGGCACAGGGTGATCTCGTCGACCTCGCGGCGGTCGATGCCGTACTTGCGGGCGGCGAGGCCGGCGGTCGCGATCATCGCCTTTGCCGGTGGCGGGGTCGAAGCCGAAGTTGTCCCACACGTCGCCCAGGGCCTGGGTCCGTTCGTACGACCTGCGCTCCGGGAAACACCCCCACCGGGCGAGTCGCTGGTGCGGTCGAAGGTCAGCACCCCGACCACGTCGTTGGCGCCTCCCTCGATCTCAGCCGCCGCGACCAGGACCGCCTGCAACCCGGTGGCGCAGGCCTGCTCGACGTGGAAGCCGGGGATCCTCACCCCCATGCAGCTCGCCACCAGCGGTGCGGTCCAGAACTTCCAGTGCCAGGGGATCGTCGAGCCGATCACCAGGTACTCGAGCCGGCGCTGGGGGCACCCCGCGCAGACCGAGGATCCGGCTCATGGCCTCGCCGGCGAACTGGCCGATGTTGATCTCGGCCAGGGGGCGAGGTCTGCCACGCCGGGGAAGTAGCTCGCTGCCCCAGGTGCCGTACGGAATCCGCGCCCGGGGAAACTCGAGTCGTCGCGGTCATCGAGCAGCCCCCTCTCTGTCAGTTTAGAGTTGAGAGTTTAGAGTTGAGAGTTTCGCCCAGCTCAACACTCACAACTCTCAACTCTCAACTCTTAACTCTCAACTCTCAACTCCTCCGTCAGACTTCGAGCAGGAAATCTGATGAAGTGATCACGAACTCCGAGAAGTCTCGTCCTTTGACCGCCTTGAAGCCGTCCCACTCGTAAAAGCCCTTGCCCGTCTTGACGCCGTGCTCGCCGTTCTTGAACATCCGCGCGAGGATCGCCGGCGGGTAGAGCCGCGGGTCCTGGGTCTGAAGGTACATCGCCATCGACACCCGGTACATGGTGTCCGCGCCGATGAAGTCGGAGAGCTTGAACACCCCCTGCGGGTGGCCGAGGCTGCCCTTGAGACCGACGTCGCCGTCTTCGACCGTGATCTCGCCCCGCTCGAGGGCACGCATCGCCTCGAGCATGAAGGGCACCAGGTGCTTGTTGACCCAGAAGCCCGAAACGTCCGTGGCCACAAAGGGGCTCTTACCGATCCCCTCGAGGATCTCGAGGGTCAGGGCGAGGGAATCCTCGGCGAGATCCCGGTGGCGCACCACCTCGACCGCCGGCATTTGGTAGACCGGGTTCATGCCGTGAGTGCCCACGAATCTCTCCGGACGACCCGACGCCACCCCCATCGTGTGGACGCTCAACGAAGAGGTGTTGGTCCATACCAGCCCTTCGTCCGGGAGCCGTGGTGCGACCCGCGCCAGGACCTCGCATTTGAGATCGAGGTCTTCGAGGATGACCTCGAGCAGGACCTGACAGGATCCGAGCTCGGCCGCGAAAGCCTCTTCCGAGTCGACGACGCGAAACCGCGCCGTCGCCTCATTCACGAAGTCCTGCTCCTCGGGATGACGCTTCTTGCCGATCCACGCGAGGCCCTTGGCCAACGCATCGGGCGCCCGCTCACGCGCCTCGGCGGCGGTGTCGAAGCCGATCACCTCGTACCCGCCCTCGAGCAAATTTGCGACCCAATCGACACCCATCTTGCCGAGGCCCATCACCGCAAAGCAATTCACATCGGAGCGTTTCATCGATCCTCCCTTCAGTGCCCGTAGCATCCTGTTCTTACGAATGAGGAATCTGAGCCCGCGAACTTGAGATTCGGTACGGCTCGCAGCAGATTTTGGCTCATTCCGGGTGACCTGTTGACGGACACCAAGCAGATTACAACGAACCTCACGAGGCCCGCAAGCGTGGACCGTGGCCCGCACTCCCAAGTAGCTCGAAATTTTTTCGGGAGTACGATTCATAGGAATTGAACCTGCAACCGAGCGCCGAAGGCGCGACAGACTCATAGCCTGGGGCGTGAGCCCCAGGTACCGGATATCACAACACCCAGAAGCCCCCGAAAGGGGGCGACAGATCGCGGCGGCGGCGTGAGCCGCAGCCATTGTCCGCCCATTGTCTGTCGCCGCTTCGCGGCTTGTCGGTTTTTTTTGATCGCGCACCTGGGGCTCACGCCCCAGGCTAAACATCTGTCGCCGCTTTGCGGCTCGTGACGCCGCCCGGCATGGGATGGGATAGACTTCTCGTCAAGAGGGAACCATGAACACAGAATTCGAAGCAATCGCCGACGTGCTGAAGAAAGCCTTCCAGGTCGAGGTGGACGGCTTCACCTTCTACTCGATGGCCGCGGACCGCACGACCAAACCGGCGGTGCAGCAGCTCTTTGAAAGACTCGCCCGGGACGAGACCGAGCACAAGGCGTACATCATGGCCGTCATGAGGCGGTACGAGGAGCACGGCGCGAGCAGCTTCCACTTCGATCCCCGCGACCCCGATCTGGCGGAGTTCTCCTCCGAGATCTTCACCGACAGCTTCAAGGAGCAGGCGCAAGGTGAGGTTTCCGAGCTCGGGGCTCTGTCGATCGGTGTGCAACTCGAGTCGAATGCCGTCGCCTTCTTCGACACCGCGGCACGCGAGGCGTTGGATCCCCAGATCAGCGGTTTCTACCGCTTCCTCGCCGACTGGGAAGGGTTCCACCTCCGCACACTGCAGCAGCTCTACGACAGCATCCGCGTCGACCCCTGGCCCGAGAAGGGCTGACCCGAGAAAAGGCGCCAGCGGCCTTTGAGTTCCTCGATGCTGCTCTTCTCGTAGTGCCATCGGTTCCTGGGGACATGCCAGGGTTCGGGCGGTTCGCGCGACGAATTATCCTTGCAAAACATGGAATGATATTCCATAATTGCAAGGATGATTGAACGACGCTTGACCGACACGGTACGCGAGAGCCTTGCCGCAGCCTCGGCCGTTGTACTGACCGGACCGAGGCAGTGCGGCAAGACGACCCTCGCCTTGGAGCTGGCCGAGGACGTGCCGTCGATCTACCTCGACCTCGAGTCCGAGCTGAACCGGGCCAAGATGTCCGAGCCCGAGTTGTACCTGCCCGAACATTTCGACCGCCTGGTCATCCTCGACGAGGTCCATCGCACGCCCGGGCTGTTTCCGGTTTTGCGAGGGTTGATCGATCGCTCTCGCCGCGAGGGACGGCGAACCGGCCTGTATCTCTTGTTGGGCTCCGCCTCGCTGGAGCTGCTCAGACAATCGAGTGAGAGCCTGGCCGGGCGGGTTTCCTTTCTAGAGCTGGCTCCGTTCGACGTGCTCGAAACCGAGGCGGCGGACCTCCCTACCCTCGACCGGCTATGGCTGCGCGGCGGCTTCCCGGAGAGCTTTCTCGCCTCGGGCGAGGCCCGCAGCTTCTCGTGGCGGCTGGATTTTATCCGCACCTACCTAGAGCGGGACGTTCCGCAGTTCGGCCCGAGAATCGCGGCGGAGACTCTGCGGCGCCTCTGGACCATGCTCGCCCATCACCAAGGAAGCCTCCTCAACGTAGCTCAGCTCGCTCGCGGTTTGGGTATGGATCCCAAGACCGCCGGCCGTTATGTGGACCTGTTCGTCGACCTGTTGCTGGTCCGGCGCCTTCCCGCCTGGCACGCCAACATCCGCAAGCGCCTGGTCAAGTCACCCAAGGTGTACATTCGTGACAGCGGCCTCGTGCACGCCCTTGTCGCCGCGGCGGACAAGGAGGTTCTTCTCGGCCATCCGGTCGTCGGCCACAGTTGGGAAGGGTTCGCTGTCGAGCAACTGTTGACCGTCGCGCCGCGAGGAGTGGAGGGATTCCACTACCGAACGGCCGGGGGGGGCGGAGATCGATCTCCTGCTGCATTTCCCTGATGGGAGGATGTGGGCGATCGAGATCAAGCGCACCCTGACACCCAAACCGCGACGCGGCTTTCATGCGGCCTGCGCCGATCTGACCCCCGAGGCTCGCTTCATCGTCTATCCCGGCGACGAGCCCTACCCCCTTCGAGACAGCATCACGGCCGCACCCTTGCCGTGGCTGGCCCAGCTCCTGGTCAGGGACGGATAATCGCGATTGGTCTCGAAGCAGGTGGTGAGCGTGGAGATGAAAAAAGGCCGCGTGCTACCCTTCTCGAACCAAAATGAGCGTTACCACCGGATGGACAACACCACGATCATGAGGCTTTGCCGGAAACAATGAGCACTCGAACCGACGTCGTCGACTGGGCGCTCGGGTGCTACCACGATCTCGATTTCGGGGTCGCACGGGGATGGCTCGAAGCCGAGGGCGGACGCACGGCGGCGGGTTATCTGCCGGTGTACGCACCGCGCGAGATCATCCACGCCTGCGGAATGCTCCCGGTCGGGATCTACGGCGGCGGCGACCAGATCGAGATCATCCGCGGCGACGCCTTCTACCAGAGCTATATCTGCCACCTGCCACGGTCGGTGGTGGAGCTCGCCCAGTCCGGACGCCTGGACTTCCTGTCGGCGGCCCTCTTCCCCTCGACCTGTGACGTGATCCGCAATCTCTCCGGGATGTGGCAGCTCCTGTATCCGGAGATGTACGTGCGCTACCTCGACCTCCCGCACCAGCGCAACACCGAGCTCGGCGGCGCCTTCTGGGAGCGTGAGCTACGCACCCTGCTCAACGATCTCGGAGAGGTCTCCGGCCGGCCGGCCACCGACGAGGACCTGCGACGATCGATCGAGACCTATCGCGAGGTGCGGCACCTGATCCTCGATTTGTACAGGGTGAGGCGGGAAGAGCCGTGGCTCATCCCCACCGAGGAGCTCTACCTGCTGATGCGTGCGGCAGAGGTCGTGCCGCCGGAGGTCTTTCTCGAGCAGGGCCGGACCTACCTCGAGGCGGTGCACGCCGAGCCCGGGCGGCGGCGGGACAACAGCCGCGTGGTGATCGTCGGCGCCTTCTGCGAGCAACCGCCGCTGGGGTTGATCAAGACCATCGAGCGCGCCGGCTGCTACATCGTCGACGACGACTTCCTGCTCGGCAACCGGCTCCTCGAGCAGGATGTTCCCCTCGACGGCGATCCGGTGCGCGCCCTCGCCGAAACCTTCATCCGGCACGCGCGAAAGACCTCGGTCTTGTACGAGCCGGACCCCGAGGGCAAGCGCCGTCTCATAGCCGAACAGGTGGCCGCGGCCGGGGCCGATGGCGTGATCTTCGCCGCTCCGAGCTTTTGCGACCCGGCCCTCCTCGATCGGCCGATGCTGCGCGCCGGCGCCGAGGCCGAGGGCATTCCGTGCATCGCCTTCAAGTACTCCGAGAACAGCGGCCAGTTCCAGCAGTTCCGCGAGCAAGCCGGCACGTTTTCGGACGCGATCAAGCTATGGGGAGGCGTCTGATGGCGGCCGAACACGAGGTCCGCGTTCAGAAGGACCGGTCGATGGAGCTGCAGAAGGAGATGATCGCAAACCACTTCGAGCGCTTGGAAAAAGCGCCGAAGAGCGGCGAGCCGGTGATCTACACCTTTGTTCCCGGCAACCTCACCGAGCTCATCAGGTCCTTCGACGCGTTGCCGTTACTTCCCGAGATCAACGCGCTGCAGTCGGGCATGCGCGGCAAGAGCAAGGACTACATCGCCGCCGCCGAGCGCGCCGGCCACTCCGAGGATGTCTGCACCTACGTCAAGTGCGACATCGGAATGCTCAAGTCGGGCAACATCGGCCCCACCGGCACCAAGCTGCCCGACCCGGACCTGCTGCTGCTCTCCTACACCGGCTGCTACACCTTCATGAAGTGGTTCGAGCTGTTGCGCGAGGAGTACGACTGCCCGACGGTTTCCTGCAGATCCCTACCAGGGGGACGGGCGACTGGCGCCGGAGCACCGTCACTACATCACGGACCAGATTCGGGCCGACCTGATCCCGGCGCTGGAAAAGGTGACCGGTCGATCCTACGACGAGGAGCGGCTGCGCCACCACCTCGGGCTCGCCGCCGAGGCCGAGGACCACCTGGTGGCGGTGCTCGAGTCGGCCAAGAACAGGCCGAGCCCGATCGACGCCTACTTCGGCGGCGTCTACTACGTCGGTCCGATCTTCTCGGCTTTTCGGGGCACCGAGGAGGGCGTCGAGTACTACAAGGAGCTGCGCGCAGAGGTCGAGGCACGGGTCGCGGCGGGCCTGGGGCCGATCACCCCGGACGGCCCCTCGACGACCAGCGCTTCCGGCTGGTGGTGGAGGGCCCGCCCAACTGGACCAGCTTCCGCGAGTTCTGGCGGATGTTCTCCGAGGAGCACGCGGTGGTGGTCGCCTCCACCTACACCAAGGTGGGCGGGACCTACGACTTCGGCTTCCGCCACGACCCGACGACCCTCTCGGCACGATGGCCGACTACTGCGGCGGCTGCTACACCAACCTCAACCTGCCGAGCCGCATCGACATGCTCGTGACCTACATCCGCGACTACGAGGCGGACGGCTTCCTCATCAACTCGGTCAAGTCGTGCAACTCCTTCTCGGCCGGCCAGCTGATGATGCTGCGCGAGGTCGAGAAGCGGACCGGGATCCGGGCGCCTTTCATCGAGTCCGACCTCGTCGACCGCGGTACTTCTCGGCCGCCAACATCAAGAACCGCATCGAGAGCTACCTGCAGATGCTCTCTGCAAGGGCGGGAGCGGCGTGAGATGAGGTGCTCCGTCGGCATCGACCTCGGGTCCACCACGACCAAGGCGATCGTGCTCGATGAGAACGGCGCGATCCTCGGCCGCGGCATCACCAACTCACGCTCCAACTACGATCTGGCGGCCAAGGTGGCGCGCGAGGAGGCGTTCATCACCGCCCGCTTCGGGCTGCTCCGGCAAAAAGTGGAGGCGGCGGCCGGGCCGCAACTCCTCGACCGCCTGCTCAAGGCGTTCCGCCTCAGCCAGAACCTCTCCCAGCTCGATCGCCTGCGTGCAGAGGTCGCGGAAGAGATCGATCGCACAGTCGCCGATCATCTTGCCGCAGCGGCTCATGAGGCTGTCGCCGGGATCTTCGACGCCACCGCGGCCGAGGAGGAGGCGTGGTTCGCCGACGACGACCCCGCGCCGAGGTC
>PVMK01119491.1_pt1 | contig 15984 bp, 12 predicted proteins | sample 1853481 | NCBI WGS metagenome assembly PVMK01 (sample SAMN08533507, study PRJNA380276) | Marine sediment metagenome, whole genome shotgun sequencing project.
CTGGGGAGAAGCCAGCGGACGCGCGGATTACATGCGCGTGTGCGGCGCCCGGGGCGCCGCGATGGAACAGCGGATCGTCAAGCTGTTCGAAAAGATCGCGAGCGGCGGCAGCTACTCGCATCTCGACCACGCCGCGCTCGGACGCGCCTTCTATCACCTGCTCTCCTCGCTCCCCGAAGTCATGCTCCAAGACAACGCCCCCTTCGATTTCGAAGTAGCGAAAGCAACTCTGCACGGTTTTCTCGCGAGCATCTTTCCGGCAGAGTTCTCCGCGTTTGGGCCACACGACAACGTGCTGAACGCCTACTCGCGGGCTGAGACCGACCCGGAGCCCGAGTTCGAAACCCTACCGCCCTGGGTCTACCGCGATCCTGAGTTCCACGAACTCGAAACCGAGTACATCTTCCGACGACATTGGCTGCTCGTCGGTCATACCAGCCAGGCGCCGAGCACCGGCGATTACATGACACTCGATGTCGCCGGAGAGCGAGCGTTGGTCATCCGAGATGGCGATGGCGCGCTTCGCGCGTTCCACAATGTCTGCCGGCACCGGGCTTCACGGGTCGTGACCGGCGAGACCGGGAGCTGCCGCGGATCCATCGTCTGCCCCTACCACGGCTGGACGTACGGCTACGACGGCAAGCTGCAGTCGGTCCCGAGCGACCACGGCTTCGACCAACTCGACAAATCGCAGCTGAGCCTTCCCGTGATCGAAATCGAAGAATGGATGGGTTTCGTGTTCGCGCGCTTCGGGGGCGATGGCCCAAGTGTCGCTGCGACCCTGGCACCGCTCGCGGACGTCGCGGAGCATTTCCGATTCGCCGAGATGAGGCCGTGGGGCTCTCGCGTTTCGCAGAGCTGCGAATTCAACTGGAAGATGTTCTCGGAGGACGAAAGCGAGGGCTACTACATCCCGACGGGGCTCTCGGCGATGAGCCGTCTCTTCGGTGACGCCCGCTCGAACGGCGAATCCACCGGTACGGGCGCGCAGCCTTTCGCGGTGCTCCAGGACAAAGAATCTCCGGTCTGGAGCGAGCGCGCCTATCAACGCTTGCTCCCCGAAGTCTCGCACCTGCGTGACGAATACCGCCGGGCCTGGTCCTACTACGGCATCTTTCCGACGACGGTCTTCCTGCTGACGCCCGATCTCGTGGGTGCCTACCAGGTGCTGCCCGACGGACCCGAACGCTGTACGATTCAGCGTTTCGCGGTGGCACTCGAGGACGACCGCCGCGAGATGCGCGCGGCACGTTATCTGAATCGGCGGATCGGTCGCGACATCATCAAGGAAGACCTCGAATTCTGCAGCTGGACGGACGCGGGCGTCCGCTCAAGCAGTTACCAGGGCGGCGTGCTCTCGGGTCAGGAGTCCGGTGTGTGGAGATTCCACGAGCGAATTCGCCAGCTCATTCCGGTGGCTGGACAGCAGGACGCACCGCCGACCGGGCGAGTCGCCGCGGTGAACGAGAAGGTGCGACGCGATGATTGACCGGATTCGGAACCCTGAAATTGCGGCGTTGACCAAAACCGACACCCTTCATCTACAAACACCAACCATACGGCTTTCACCAACCGCCATGGAGCCCGCTGACGGGCGCTGGAATCATTGAAAAACCGATGGCTGGAAGCCCAAAGCAGACCAGTCGGGAGATGACCATGTCCAACGAAGAGATCGACAACGAAGAAGAGATCGTGCTTGCGGATCTGCCGGATGACGAACTCGTCAAGCAGATGCACGACGACATGTATGACGGTCTCGCCGAAGAAATCGTAGAGGGAACGAATATCCTTCTCGCACGGGGCTGGTCGCCAAGTCGCGCACTCGACGAGGGCCTCGTCGCGGGAATGACCATCGTGGGCATCGACTTCCGCGACGGCATCCTGTTCGTGCCGGAAGTGCTGCTGGCCGCCAACGCGATGAAGGCTGGCATGACCATTCTCAGACCTCTGCTCGTGGAGACGGGCGCGAAGCCCGTTGGCAAGATGGTGATCGGCACCGTAAAAGGCGACATCCACGACATCGGGAAGAACCTCGTCGGGATGATGCTGGAAGGCGCCGGCTTCGAGGTGATCAACCTCGGGATCAACACGCCGGTCGAGGAGTACATGGAGGCCATCGAGGAGCACCAGCCGGACATTCTCGGGATGTCGGCGCTGCTGACCACCACGATGCCCTACATGAAGGTCGTGATCGACACGCTGAAGAGCGAAGGCATTCGCGATAACTACATCGTAATGGTCGGTGGAGCACCGCTCAACGACGAGTTCGCGTCGGCGATCGGCGCCGACGCCTACTGTCGAGATGCGGCCACCGCGGTGGAGACGGCGAAGAAGCTCATCAGTCAGCGGGCCCAGGCGGCGTAGCATCCGAAATGGGCGAAGCCAGAATTCAGGGTAGATCCGTGTTACTGCTCGCTTGCGGCGCGTTGGCGCGGGAGCTGCTGGCTCTCAAGCGCCTCGGCGGTTGGGACCGCGTTGCGATCGAGTGCTTGCCCTCTAATCTCCACAACACGCCCGGGGATATCCCCGAGGCCGTGCGAGCGAAACTGGAGCAGGTCAAAAACAGCTACGACGAGGTCTTTGTCGCATACGCAGATTGTGGAACCGGCGGGCGCCTCGACGCGGTGCTCGCAGAGTACGGCGTCGAACGACTTCCGGGAGCCCACTGTTACGAGTTCTACGCGGGTGCCGAGCGCTTCGCGGCACTTCACGAAGTGGAGATCGGAACCTTCTACTTGACGGACTTCATGGTCCGTCAATTCGATGCGATCGTGATCCGCGGCCTCGGGCTCGATCGTCACCCGGAACTCTGTCCGTCTACTTCGAAAACTACCGGCGCGTCGTATACCTGGCTCAGACGGATTCGCCAAAACTCGCAGCCAAGGCGCGCAGGTGTGCGGAACAGCTGGGACTGGAATTTGAAATCTGCTTCACCGGATTGGACCCGTTCCACCGGACCCTACCCATCGAAACGGATCGATCGGAAGCGCTGGAGACATCGCGTTGAATAAATTGATCACGGTCTATTGGCGCGACATTCCCGCCCAGGTGATCGCTCGGCAGGGGCGCAAGACCAGCTTCAAGAAGGAGCTGCATCCGCGCTTCCAGCGCGCGATCGATCGCGCGGCGATGCGCGCGCGCAAGGAATCAGAAGACGCCTATCTCGCAGATTGGCGACGCGAAAGCGAGCCCTGTGGGGACGATCTCGAAAGGACAATGAACGAAACTGTCGCACGCCTTGAAACCGAGTGGACGCTGGAATTCCTCGACACAGTGGCACGTCGGGGAGGAGTAATACCGACGGAAGAAATGAGCGAGACTACGCCGCAAAGCGGCGAATAAAGGAAAAACGACATGCTTCCCCAGACTGTACTCAGCTCCGCGACCAAGGAGGTCGTGATTGGCCCGGACCGCCCGTTTGCCGTAATCGGCGAGCGCATCAACCCGACGGGACGGAAAGCGTTGGCCGCCGAGATGAAGGCGGGTGACTTCTCTCGAGTCGAAGCGGACGCCCTGGCACAGGTCGCAGCCGGAGCCACCATGCTCGACGTGAACGCGGGGATCCCCCTCGCCGACGAACCCGCAATTCTCGCCAAGTCCATCGAGCTGGTGCAATCGATCACCGACGTGCCGCTCGCGATCGACTCGTCGATCATTGCCGCACTCGAAGCGGGACTCGCGGTCTACAAGGGCAAGCCCCTGCTCAATTCCGTGACCGGAGAAGAAGAGCGCCTCGAGGCCGTGCTGCCGTTGGTCAAGAAGTACAGCTGCGCAGTCGTCGCGATTTCGAACGACGACACGGGAATCTCGCAGGATCTCAACGTGCGTTTCGAGGTCGCCAAGAAGATCGTCGAGCGGGCAGAAGACCACGGCATTCCCCGCTGCGACGTGCTCGTCGATCCTCTCGCGATGCCGGTCGGCGCGATCGGGACAGCGGGCAGACAGGTGCTGCAACTCGTGGCGCGGCTGCGCGATGAGCTCGGCGTCAACAGCACCTGCGGTGCGTCCAACCTCAGCTTCGGCCTGCCGAACCGCAAAGGGTTGAACACGGCCTTCGTCGCCATGGCGGCTGGTGCTGGACTGACCTCGGCGATCGTCAACCCGCTCCACCCGGAAATGATGATGGGCATCCGCGCAGCCAACGTCATCAATGCAACCGACAAGGAGTGCTCGGGCTGGATCGCGGCTTACCGCGAGCCGCTGGCAGCCGGCGCGCGACGCCGAGGTGGGAACCGCACGCGAACCACGACGTCGTAGCCGCGCACACCGCAGAGGGGGTGGTTCTCGAGTGACCAAAGAGAAGACCGACGCACTCGTCGTATTCACCCCGTCAGGAAAGAGGGGGCGGTTCCCGTTGGGAACTGCCCTGCTCGGGGCTGCCCGGGAACTCGGCGTGGACATCGACTCGGTCTGTGGCGGGCGCGGCATCTGCGGGCGCTGCAAGTGCCTGGTGGCCGAGGGTGAATTTGCGAAGTTCGGTATCCGGTCCGATGCGAGCCATCTCGATCCGATCACGGAACCGGAGAAGCGTTTTGCGCGGCGAGAAGGATTGCAGCCGGGTTTTCGCCTGACCTGCCACGCGACCCTGCTGAACGATGTGGTGATCGACGTGCCCGCGGGCAGCCAGGTTCACCACCAGGTGATTCGCAAGGATTACGAGAGCCACGACATCGACCTCAATCCCGTCATCCACCTCCACTACGTACAGGTCGAGGAGCCCAGGCTCGATCAGCCGCGCGGCGATCTCGAACGACTCTTCGATGCCCTCAAGGCAGAGTGGCAGCTCGAAGATCTCCACTGTGAACCCCATGTGTTACCGGGGCTTCAGACTTGCCTTCGCGAGGGCCGCTGGTACGTGACCGTTGCGGTCCGGGAAGGCAGCAAGATCGTTGGCATCTGGCCGGGCTTCAGAGGTCGCCTGCTGGGTGTCGCGGTGGACGTCGGATCGACGACGGTCGCCGCGCACCTGTGCGACCTCGCCACCGGCGAGGTGATCGGAAGCGCGGGCGTGATGAATCCGCAAATCCGTTTCGGCGAAGACCTGATGAGCCGGGTGTCGTACGCGATGCTCAACCCAGGGGGCGACGTCGAAATGACCCGCGTGGTGCGAGAGGCGCTGAATGCGCTGATCGCAAACCTCACCGCGGACGCCGATGCGACCCCCGAAGATGTTTTCGAATTGACATTCGTGGGCAATCCGATCATGCACCACCTGCTGCTCGGGATCAGTCCCGTGCAACTCGGAACGTCACCTTTTGCGCTCGCCATAGACTCGGCGATAAGCCTGCCGGCTTCGGCACTCGACCTCTCCGTCGCAGCAGGTGCGCGGGCCTACATTTTGCCGTGCATCGCCGGACACGTCGGAGCCGACACAGCGGCAATGCTGCTCGCCGAAGCTCCCTGGGAAGCAGATGCCATGACGCTGCTGGTCGACGTCGGCACCAACGCCGAAATTGTTCTCGGCAATAGCAAACGCTTGTTGGCCGCTTCGAGCCCGACCGGCCCCGCCTTCGAGGGTGCGCAGATCTCCTGCGGACAACGCGCGGCACCGGGTGCAATCGACCGCGTGCGAATCGACCGTGAAACACTCGAGCCCCGTTTCCGCATGATCGGTTGCGAACTCTGGTCCGATGAACCGGGCTTCGACGCGGCGCTCGAAGAGATCGGGATCACGGGAATCTGTGGAACCGGCATCATCGAGGTCGTCGCCGAACTTTTTCTCACGGGCATCATCGACCGAGATGGCCGGATTGACGGCGCGATGCGCGAGCGCACGTCGCGGGTCGTTCAGGATGAGCGCACGTTCAGCTACATACTCCACGACGGATCGCCGCGGATCAGCGTTTCGCAAAACGACGTTCGAGCGATCCAACTCGCAAAGGGAGCGCTCTACGCGGGTGTGCGCCTCTTGATGGATCACCTCGGCATCGATCGAGTCGACCGGATCCGGCTCGCAGGCGCATTCGGCAGTCACATCGATGTGAAGTACGCGATGGTGCTCGGGATGATTCCCGATTGCGTCCTTTCGAATGTTTCGTCCGCCGGTAATGCCGCGGGAACGGGAGCCGTCGCGCGCTTCTAGACGGGAGCGCACGTGGACTCGTCGAGTCTCGGGTCCACACCATCGAGAAGATCGAGACCGCGGTCGAACCGACATTCCAGGAGCACTTCGTTCACGCGATGTCGTTTCCCAACAGCGTGGATCCCTTTACAGAACTCGCCAAGGAGGTGACCCTTCCGGCTCCCAAGAAGCCTTCGGAGTCGCAGTCTGCAGAGGGTGGAGGCCGAAGGAATCGGCGCCGGAGCCGCAGCAGCTGATTGAACGCGCGCGTCGATCCCGCGCGAGCGACCTGAAATCAAGGAACAATCGACCGATGGGCCTTACTCGCCGTATACAAGATCATCCGCGCCTGCTCGCCGTGGGCTACCGGGCGAACTTGTGGATCGCGATAAAGCTCAAATTCCTCATTCGCCTCCTCGGAGCGGAGCGCGCCACTCGTTGGCTCTACGCACCCGAGGAGTTCACGAAGCGCCGGATCTTCGATTGCAAGATGTGTGGGCAGTGCATTCTCCACTCGACAGGCATGACCTGCCCGATGACCTGCCCGAAGAACCTTCGTAACGGACCGTGTGGAGGTGTGCGAGCAGACGGCCACTGTGAGGTCGAACCCCGAGATGCGCTGTATCTGGGTGGACGCCTACGATCGCTCCCAGATGATGACGACCTACAAAAATGAATTGCACATCTTGCAACCACCGGTCGATTACCCAACTCGAGGGAAGTTCGGCGTGGATCAATTTGATCACGGGCGATGACAAAGTCTCGGCGGCGGGTTGGAGCAACCCTCCCGAGGCGGAGAGCTAGGCGATGCTGCCTCCCCCGAAATCCGACGGACGGCTCGAGAAAGTCTTGCGCGCGGGACTGTTCGCGGTGACCGCGGAACTCAATCCGCCGGATAGCGCCGACCCGCACGACGTTTTCGATGCCGCGCTCGTCCTCTCCCAGGTCTGCGACGCCATCAACGCCACCGATGCATCGGGCGCGCACTGCCATATGTCCAGTGTCGCAATCTGCGCGCTGCTCACCCACGCCGGCTACTCCCCGGTGATGCAGGTCTCGTGTCGCGATCGCAACAGGATCGCGATCCAGGGCGACGTTCTCGGAGCAGCCGCGATGGGGGTGCACAGCGTCCTCTGTCTCACCGGAGACGATGTGAGCGTGGGCGACCAACCGGGAGCGAAGCGGGTCTTCGACCTCGACTCGCTCCACATGCTGCGAACCATCCGAACCATGCGCGATGAAGGCTGCTACATGAGCGGCCGCAAGATCACCGTGCCGCCCCGTCTATTTCTCGGAGCTGCGTCAAATCCGTTCGCTCCCCCGCTCGACTGGCGGCCGGATCGAATGGCCAAGAAGATCGAAGCGGGAGCGGACTTCTTTCAATCGCAATACTGCTTCGATGTGCCACGGCTCGAGACGTTCATGAAGCGCGTGCGCGACCTAGGTCTTCACGAGAAGGCCTACTTTCTGGTCGGTGTCGGGCCACTGCGTTCGGATCGCGCTGCGGAATTCATGCGTAGCAATGTACCCGGGGTGCACATTCCCGATGAAGTCATCGAGCGCCTGCGAAAGACACCCAAGCAACGCAAGCGCGAGGAAGGCAAGAAGATCTGCGTCGAAATCATTCAACAGGTGCGCGAGATCGAAGGCGTGCACGGTGTACACCTGATGGCCTATCGCCAGGAAGAACTCGTCGCAGAGATCGTCGAAGAGGCAAATCTGATATCGCGCCGCCGCCTTTCCGAGAATGTCGGCTCCAACAGCTGGCGCGCTGGCCGACGCGGATCGGCGCGGCCCGGACCCTCGATCGCTGAGCCGCACCCGGAAGGAAACAGCTGAGCACGATAATTGGGTGTGGCGAAAGGAGGCTCCCTCAGCACATGGCCGTCGGCCGGCTCCGGGAGGCGAATCGGGCCTCCTGGCCGGGTACACTTTCCCTACTGTATTCTAGTACCCAGCTCAACATCCGTCCCCCGATCGCGGCCGCTATCGCCGTGGCGCCCGCGTTGGGACCGCACCGAGCGTCGTCGTGGCACCGCGAATAAGTGGGAGCGCATTTGGCGTCCCTTGGGGTGGAGCGGAAGCGGGCGGACGGAAGACGCTGAGGCGATCGAAGTGTGAGGGGCTGGATGAAGAACACTGTATGGGAGAGGAGATCGGGTGAACCATTTCGATGACCAGCGCCCCATTTTGTTCCTGCTCGCCGCAGGGCTGGCGATGATGCTGGCCTGCGCTTCGTCGCAAGAATCCTCCTCGATTCCCACCCAACCACCGTCACAGACCCAGCAGCCACCAAAGCAAGCCTCGGAGAGCGCTGGCGAGGGCCAATCGCAAGGCGAATCCGGAGCGAAATCGCAGCAGGCTTCGGAAGCGGAAGCAGCTTCGGAGTCCGAGAGCGATGCCGCGGAATCTGCTCAGGGAGAGGCTGGTGAATCGGCACAGAGCGAATCAGGCGGCGGCGAGTCTGCGCAGCAGGCGGACTCCGCAGCCGCCGAAGAGGCGGAAAGCGCCGGTGAGTCGGGCGACTCGGCGGATGCTGCTGAGCAAGCGGGAACCGACGCTGGCGAGTCGGGTTCGCAGCAGCAGCAGGCCGGCGCCGAGGGTGAAGCACAGGGTGCCGAACCGCCGGAGCGGACGGCGGCGAGGCCGGCGCGCAGCAGCAGGCCGGCGCCGAGGGCGAAGCACAGGGTGCCGAACCGCCGGAGCGGACGGCGGCGAGGCCGGCGCGCAGCAGCAGGCCGGCGCCGAGGGCGAAGCACAGGGTGCCGAACGGAGCGGACGGCGGCGAGCGGCGCGCAGCAGCAGGCTGGTGGGGCGGGAGAGCGCGCAGCCGGTACCGAGAGCGCCGGTGGTCTCGCGGGGAGCAGCAGCGGATCGGGATCTGGCTCCTCCGAAAAACCGGAGAGAGCCCGGGAGCACTTGCGGGTAGCGGTCAAACTGCGGGGTCCGCAGGGGAGATCGGGGAGATTGGCGGCGCGGGACGAGAAGGCTCGCAGGGGGATCCGAACGAAATCGGGGGCGGCGGCGCGGGCGGCATTCCAATCGACGAAGTGCCGCCCGAATTACTCGCGGCCTTTGGCCGCGGCGGAAGCGGGACAAGCGCGGAGACGCTGAGCGGAGAAGAGCTCCAGCGCGCGCTCGAACTTCTCGCTGAACACCAAAACCAGGTCGATGAAATGATCCAGCACGAACAGTCGGCCGCAGCGACCGCAAGCGGCGATAGCGGAACCGGCTCGACGGGGACCGGCGCGTCAGCGCCCCCCCTGCAAGGCGGCGAGGGCGAGAGCAGTCGACGCGCAGAAACCGCTGAAGCCGGAAGTTCCTCCTCCGCGTCGAGTGTCGGCACAGATGCATCGTCGGGCACGGGTCATCGACCACCAGCGGACGTCGGCAGCGGTAGTGACGACGATACACTCGCCGCCCAGTTGCGCGAACTCGCCATGAAAGAAACGGATCCCGTGCTGCGCGAGCGGTACTGGGAGGAATACCGCAAACACAAAGGCATCCAATAGAGGACCGGCCAATCTGACGGAACTGGGTCCATCTAGCGGATCCGAATGACTTCTGGAAAGAGATGAACACACGATGAAATCTTCCCTTCATGCTGTCGCAATCGTGTCGATCCTAAACACCATCGGGTGTGCGACGATCAGCATGACCTCCGCGACGGCGCCAGAAGCGTTCGAGGCACCCAGCGATCTGCCGGATGCGGCGCGGCTCGATGTCGCTGTGATCGAGTTCGATCCGGGTTTACCCGCTGATGGCGAGGAGATCCCCGAGGACCTCTATCCTGAAATCCGCGAGGCGGAGGCGAAACTACTCGCGACTCAACTCAAGAAAACGCTCGAGGGAACTGGACATTGGGGCGCGGTCAGCATTCTGCCCGTCGAACCGATTGCATCCGATGTAACGGTAACAGCGACGATTTTGAACTCTGACGGGCGCGATCTACATTTGCTCGTCGACGTGCGCGATGCAGCGGGCCGCACCTGGTTCAAGCGAAAGTACCGGACCGCAGCGATCGCGGGGTCCTACGGAAGCGCCGACAGGACACTCGATCCCCACCAGCCGATGTTCAACACCATCGCGAACGAGATGGTCGAAGCACGCTCCGAGATCGAAGCCAAACAACTCGAGGAGATCGCGGCCATCTCTGAGCTTCAGTTCGCGTCGCGCCTCTCGCCTGAGGTATTCGATGGCTATCTGGCGACGGATGAAGACGACAGGGTCGAGATTGTCCGGCTTCCAGCCCGCGATGAGCCGATGCTCGAGCGCGTCGCAGAGGTTCGTTTGCGCAACGAGATGTTCGTCGACACAATGGGAATCCACTATCAGAACTTCGCCTCACAACTCGAGTCCAACTATTGGTATTGGCGTGAGACCTCGAGCCAGGAGATCTATGCCAGAGAGGCACTGCGACGAGAGCAGATTGCGCGGGGCGTGGGTAGCGTACTCACCCTTGCGGTGATTGCGCTCACCGGAGCATTTGCCAGCGCCCCGGCGGCAATCAGTGCAGCCGTGGCCGGAGCGGCGATCATCCAGTATCAGATGCAGATCATCCAATCGCTCGGTCAGCAGAGGCAGATGCACGAAGAAGGGCTCCTCGAACTGGCACAATCGTTCCAGGCGGAAGTCCAACCCATGGTGGTCGAGCTCGATTCGACGAACGTGCGGTTGACGGGAACCACGGCCGCACAGTACGAGGAGTGGCAACGCCTGTTGCACAAGATCTACCTGGCCGAGAACGCCGTGGTCGCCGATGTCTACATGATGCCGCACCAGCCCACCGAGGAGGTCTGGATCGGGGACAACACGCTTCCGATGGTACCCTTTCAGCAGGACGTCGAGCGCCGGTGAACCTGGCCCGGGGCGCGAGAGTCTTGGGGGACGCGTTGCGATGATGGAAGGCCGGCGCCTCGCCGACCGTTTTCTGATCCTGAAAACGATTGGCGCGGGTGGCGCGACCGAGGTCTGCCTCGCCCAGGACGTTGAGATGGGTGAATTGGTCGTCCTGCGGGTGCTCGCCGCCCCGTTCGCAGGCCAATGGGAGGTTCTGCGCGATGCCTGTCGCGACACGAGGCAGCTCGCGCATCCGCACATCGCGCGCGTATTCGACTTCTACCGCAGCGAAGACACCCCGTTCATCTGCCGCGAATACGTAGAAGGCGCGAGCATCGGCGATTTCGCGGGCCGTTCGAACGCCGAGGATTTCGGCGTCTTTGCAGAGGTGGCGGCTGCGCTCGAATCGGCCCACGGCCTCGGCGTCGTGCATGGTGACCTGAAAGCGTCGAAGATTCTGCGAGACGTGCGCGGCAACGTCCGGGTGATCGACTTTCGGATCGCTGCCGCGCTACGTGCAGTGGCGCCACCAGCGACGGCCGGCGACCACATGAGTCCGCAGGTCCGACTGGGAGAAGCCCCCGTCGCAGCGGACGACATCTACTCTCTCGGTGTATTGATCGCCCAGACGATCGCTCCCGCACGCGCACCACGGGAGCTGGGCGAACTCATCGGAGCCATGAGCGCCGAGCAGCGCAACGCGCGCCTTGCGAATTGGAGCGAGATCAAGGAGGCGTTGACTGCGTTTTCGAACAGCGCCGCCGGGTCACCCGAAGCAACCTCCTCCGCTGCGCCCGTACTGCGGCCACCCGCAGCATCTGCCGTTCGACTCGAAGCATCGCCGGCCCGGCGCGATTCCGCGGATTCGTCGCGCAACCTGCAGTACGCGGTCGCGGCGGGCCTACTTGCGCTAGCCGCGCTGGTGGTCTTCGTCGTGTTGCCCCATTGGATCGAATCTTCGGGCGCACTCGAGCCCCCATCCGAATCGGCGGAGGTCGACAACGGAGAAACACCCTCTTTACCGAGAGAAACCGTTACCGCGAGCAGGTCCAACGTCGAGTCCATGCTGGCCCGGCTCATACCAATGCGCGAGCAACTCGAGGCGGCAGCGGTCGAGCGCTGGGCGGCGACGGACTACGCCAGGGCGAAAGAAATCGAAGGCCGGGGCGACACAGCGTTCATCAAGGGTGATTACGCGACGGCTCAAACGAATTACGGCAAAGCACTCGTGGTCGTCGAAGAACTGTCCGGGCAGCGCGGCACTGCACTCGCCGCGAGTCTCGAGGCAGGTGCAGTCGCACTCGAAGAAGGTGACCAACAAAGCGCAATCGAGGCTTTCGATCTCGCCCTCGCCATCGAACCGAACGATGTCGCAGCCCTCGAGGGCGCGCGAAGGGCCGAAGGCCTGGGCGCGCGGATGGCCCACATGAGCGCCGGCAAGACGTTCGAGGCGAGCGATGCCCTGGATTCAGCACGTGGTGAATACGCGAAGGCACTCGAAATCGATCCCCAGTACGCTCCCGCGCGCGAAGCGCTCGAGCGCGTCGAGACCGCGCAGGCCAACAACGACTACGAGTCCAATCTTTCACTCGCGCTGGTTTCAATGGCCAACGGCAATCTCAGCGCCGCACGCAGCCATTTCGAGAGAGCACGCACGCTTCGACCAAGCGCTCCAGAAGTGGTAGATGGATTGCGGCAGTTGCAACAGATCGAGAGTTCGCGCGCGATCGTGTCTTTGCGCAAGCGAGCGGAGTCGGCGGAGAGCGCCGAAAACTGGAGCGAAGCCGCATCCCTTTACCAGACAATCATCAAAACCCAGGATAATCTCTCCTTTGCCGAAGAGGGGCTGAAACGAAACCGCGAGTTGGCCCGAATTGCCGAGCGCATCGCAGAATTGCTCGACGATCCGACGCAGCTATTTCGACCCGAGACACTCGAGGAAGCGGGCAACCTGATGGAATTTGGGCAGCGTGCAGCGGAGGGGAAGACCCAAGCTCGGCGGGCAAGTACGCAATCTCGAGATCGCCGTGCAGCTCGCGTCGACACCGATCTCTGTGGTGTTCGAGTCCGATACGGTCACGGAAGTCGTCATTCGCGGGGTGGGAACGCTCGGGAACTTCGCCCGCCGCGACGTCACACTCAAACCCGGCCACTACGTGGTAGTTGGCCGCAGGAACGGCTACCGCGACACGCGAAGCGAGATCTCCGTCATCCCCGGTAGACAGCAGCCAGTCGTGGAAATCCGGTGCACCGAGGAAATCTGAGTCGAGCGAGGCCGCGCTTCGGTGGTTGACGTGAGCCGGATCATCCTCTCGGGCGGCGGCGACGAGAAGCGTTTCGAAGCGGACGCACTCCCGCTCTCGATTGGTGGGCGCGCCATCGACGACATCCGAATTCCCGTCCCCGACGATTCGCCTGCGGTGGCTTCGATCGGCGTTCTCGATGGAAGCGCATTCATCCAGGGCGCCAAGTCGACGGAACCGGTTCACGTAAACGGCGAACTCCTGGCTGGGTCGCGCCGGATCTCCGATGGCGACACGATTCGAATCGCAAGCACAGAGATCGTCTGTTCGATTGGAAGAGACACCCTTCGGCTCAACTGGAGATCGATCGCGGCCGAGCCCAACGCAAACAGCGGCGAGAGTGCAACCGACAAGCACACGTCTGATGTCATCGCTCCGACTCCGTTCCATCCGTCCGGCGAAGATTCAGCACCCGCTTCGCGCAAGCGCGCGAGGCCCGCGGTGGTTGCTACGTGGGTGATCGGAATCTTTCTGCTCGTATTGCTCTGGTTCAGCTTTACGTCGGTCTCGGTCCGCCTGGTCGTCGAACCCGCCCCTGACGAAATCGACCTACCGACCGCGTTGTTCGGTTTTCATATCGGAGAGCGCTACCTGCTGCGGCCGGGCTCCCATGAAGTCGTCGCCGAGAAAGAGGGGTACCACCGGCTGGAGGCGACGATTGTGGTGACGAATGCACCCAGTCAGCGATTTTCTCTCGCACTGACGAAGCTGCCGGGTATCGTAGAAATCGTCAGCCGACCCGTGGATGGTGCCGTCGTCACAGTCGACGGTGAAGAGATGGGAATCACTCCCATCGAAGCGCTCCCGATTCTGGCCGGAGCGCACCATCTGACCGTTCGCGCCCCCAGACACCTTCCCGCCAACCTCGAGATCGAAGTCGAGGGTGCGGGAAAAGAGCAGGCTTTCGAAGTCGACCTGATCCCAGCCTGGGCGCCGATCTCACTGGCATCCGATCCAGCGGGCGCACGCGTATGGGTCGACGGCATCGAGGTGGGCGAAACGCCTGGCAGCGTCGATCTCGACGCGGGGGCGCGCGCCATCGAGCTGAGACTCGAGGGCCACAATCCCTGGAAACGGGAAATCGAAGTGGTTGCCGACGACCCCCAGACGCTGGCGACGATCGCACTCGTCAAAGCCGACGCTCGGCTGCATATCGAGAGCAACCCGCCGGGTGCCCAGATCGTCATCGACAACGCATCAGCGGGACGCACTCCGATGGATCTCAACCTCGCATCAGAAGAGGTACACGAGATCTCACTGTTCAAGTCCGGGCACGAGCTCGCCTCGCGAACCGTCGAACTCGAGCCGGGGGAGCAGAGAAATCTCGAGATCGCACTCAAACCGCGGATTGGCGTCATCGACCTGATCGCACACCCCGCCGGCGCTACGCTCAGCGTCGATGGCAAACCGACTGGAGAAGCAAACCAGAAGCTCCGGCTGCTGGCCTCGCCTCATGCGCTCGTGATCCACAAGAAAGGTTACGAGGATCAACGCGTAACGGTGACACCGCGACCGGGCTTTCCCCAGCGTATCGAGATCCGGCTCGAAAGAGCCGGTGAGCCCACGCAGAAGGGCACGCGCAATCCGGCAACCGCACTCGGGCAGGAACTCGTACGGGTCCACCCCGGGGAACTCACGATGGGATCTCACCGCGGTGAGCCGGGGCGCCGCCCAAACGAAACCGAGCGCCGCGTGCGGCTGACGCGGGCCTTCTTGATCAGCACCAAAGAGGTGACGAACCGCGAGTTCAGGCAGTTCTTGCCGGAGCACGCCCCCGGTTCTTTTTCGGGGTTCGAGCTGGGAGGTGACGAACAGCCGGCGAGCCGGATCGCGTGGCGGGACGCCGTTCTCTTCTGCAACTGGCTGAGTCAGAAGGAGGGGCTGGCGCCCGCCTACGAAGATCGCAGCGGGAACCTCGTTCTCATCGAACCGGTCGGAACGGGCTATCGCCTGCCGACAGAGGCGGAATGGGCGTGGGCGGCGCGTTTCGCGGCGGGCGCGTCGAATCACCGATTTCCATGGGGTGATGAAGCGGAGCCTGCTCATGGATCCGGGAATTTCGCGGACGCATCCGCGGCCGGAATCGTATCGAGCGCCCTGCTCTCCTACCGCGATGGTTTCCCGGTTGCAGCACCAGTCGGAGCAAACGGCGCCAACCCACTGGGACTATTCGATGTCGGCGGAAATGTTGCAGAGAGGGTCCACGACCGATACAGGATCTATTCGAATTCGAGCGCTTCGGTTTCGACGAAGGATCCTATGGGTCCAGAGACGGGTGGGCTCCGCGTGATCCGCGGTTCGAGTTGGAAAACCGCGAGCGAGACACAGTTGCGACTCGCCTATCGCGACTACGGAAAAGAAGGAAGGGACGACGTTGGATTCCGCATCGTGCGCTACCAGAAATAGACGCGGCGCCCCATGACGCGCGCGATCCGCATAATCGTATCCGCAGCGCTCACCACAGCGCTAACGGCAGCGCTCCACTCGGGTGCTGTCAGCGCACAGATGGCCGAGCCAGGTCCTGGCGAGCGTGGGGGAAAAGCGACCGAGCAGGCGGCCGACGATTCGCCCGGCGTGACGACCGATGATTCGACAGGCGCGGCGACCGACGATTCGACAGGGGCGGCGACCGACGATTCGCCCGGCCCGGCGACCGACGATTCGCCCGGCTCGGCGACCGCTGATTCGACCAGTAAGGTGACGAGCGATGCGACCGGAACGACTCCGATCACTGCCAAACCGGTGCCCGTCAAGCCCTCCAAGAGGATTTCGAAGCCATTC
>PVMK01145859.1_pt1 | contig 15984 bp, 14 predicted proteins | sample 1853481 | NCBI WGS metagenome assembly PVMK01 (sample SAMN08533507, study PRJNA380276) | Marine sediment metagenome, whole genome shotgun sequencing project.
AGTCCGGCCTCGCCCATCGCGAACCGGGGCTGGCAGCAACAGGCTGAATCACAATTGGAGGCGTTGGGTGTTCGGCTGTGTGACAATTAGGCTTTCATCGAGTCGTCAACCACAGCAGACTATGACGTTATGAAATACTCGATTCGCAACGCGACCAGCGCGGACCTGGTGGCGGTGCTGACTCTAAACGAGTCGGTGGTGCCCCATGTCAATGGCCTCGACATGGCCGACATGCAGGACTTTCTCGCCAAAGCCACGTATTTCCGGGTTGTCTGCGACGAAGAAAAGCAGGTCCTGGCCTTTCTGATCGGTCTTGCCCCCGACACCGAATATGACAGTCTGAACTTTCAGTGGTTTTGCAATCATTACGAGAATTTCGCCTATGTTGATCGCATTGCTGTTGCAACGAGTGCACGACGCCAGGGTATCGCTGAAGCGCTTTACGAGGACTTCACCGCTGTTTCCCTCGGCTGGGCTCAACGCCTGGGTTGCGAAGTAAACTTGCGACCAGACAATCCGGGTTCGCTGGCTTTTCACCACCGCCTGGGATTTACCCAGGTCGGCACGCAAGAAACACACAACGGCGCCAAGAAGGTCGCGTTCCTGCTCAAGGAATTCCATAGCCGGTAACTCTTTGATCAATAAAGCCAAGGGACTCGCCTTCGCGGACTATAAATCCGATGGCTGACGCGTTTCCGCGTATATTTACATTCCATCCAGAATCTGTGATACAGGATATAATTACAAAAATATTTATAAGGTCACATTGATGTCCCACACAAGCACGTCACTCACCTTTGTCGCCCTGTTTTCCCTGCTCTGCGCGCAGGCCGTTGCAGCGCAAACGCCGCAGAACGATACGCTATCCATCAACCTGGATGGCGGCCTGGCGTTTCAATCGAGTGTGGATCTCAAGGACAGCGAGGGCAGTTTTTCTGTCAATCGCTGGTTTGCGAGCATGGGCCTGAACTACGCATGGGATGCCCGCAAATCAATCGGGATTACTTTTGGTGGCGGCGGCTCCAAGTACGATTTTGACGATCTCACGGAAATCGGCGGCGGTACTCCCTGGAAAGAAGTCGAGGACAGCCGCATTTCGATCACCGGGCGCTTCGGTTTCGGTGACACCGGATCAATCATCCTCATTCCAACGGCTCGCTACAATGGCGGAAAAGATTCCAATACGAGTGACGGCCGTACCTACGGCCTGTATGCCGCAGCCGCCTGGCGGATCAGCGAAGACCTGACGATCGGTCCCGGCATCGGGGTGTTCTCAAGGCTTGAAGACGGTACCCGGATATTTCCTTTCCTGGTGATCGAGTGGGATATCAGCGAGCGCTGGAACCTCTCAACCGGTCGCGGGCTGGCTGCCTCCCAGGGCCCCGGCCTGACACTGAGTTACGCGTTGAGCCAGAGTTGGAGTCTCGGAATCGCAGGGCGCTATGAGAACACCGAATTCCGCCTGGACGAAAATGGGCCGACTCCGGGCGGGGTCGGGCGCGACCAATCGATACCCGTGGTGGCGATGGCGAGCTGGGATCCCAACCGGACAGTTGACCTGTCCGTTTTCGCGGGTATCGAGCTCAACGGCAAACTGAAACTCAAGAACGCGCTGGGCGAATCCGTAGCCGAGAGCAGCTACGACCCCGCACCGATTTTTGGCGCAACCTTCAAATTACGTTTTTAATGGTCCCTGCCCGTTCACCCTGCATTCAGATGGTTAGGCTTATAGTAGTGCTGTAACAATCCCTTCGTGGCTGAGGAATTTGCGTTGAAACTTCGGGATTGTGCGCAGAGGACCTGAATATGAACAGATCACTGCTAAGCGTGTTTTGGGCACTATTGATGTTGGTCAGCCTTCCTTCCGCCCTGGCGCAGGAAAGCGGCTGGCCCCGTACGCTGCCGCTGGAACAGGGGATGGTGACGATTTACCCGCTGCAAGTGGATGAGATGAACGATGACATCATTCACTTCCGCGCGGCGCTTGCCTACCGGGCGACGGCTGACTCTGAACCTGTGTTTGGCGCCGGCTGGTTTGAATCACGGGTCGAGATCGATTCCGCCAACCGCATCGTTCACCCCACGGATCTGAAAATAACTGAAACTCGCTTCCCCGCCGGCACAGATGATGTGCAATCGGAGTTGTCGGCTGTATTTGCGCAACAGTCACCTACCTGGAACCTCGATTTCTCTCTTGATGAACTTGAGGTTGCCCTGAAAACAGCGGAAGCAGAATCAAAGGCTGCACAAAGCCTGAACACTTCACCACCCCAAATCATCTACAGGGATCATCCCGCGCTGCTGATTTCCATGGATGGAAAACCCATCTTGCGTGAGATTGAAGACAGCCCTTTTAAGGCGGTAATCAATACTCAATACCCGTTGATTTTCGATGGCAAGCACTATTACCTCAATGCAGCCAAAGGTGTTTGGTATCGCGCCGGCAAGGCGACCGGGCCTTATCAATTTGACGCCAGTCCTCCGGCGGATATTGCAGCCATGGTCAATGCCGACGAGCCGGCTGCAGCAGACGGGCAGTCGGTCGAACCCATCACGGCAGCCAATGCGCCGGAAATCGTTGTGTCTACTGAGCCTACGGAGCTAATCGTAACCGAGGGCCCCGCTGTTTTCGTGCCGCTGGTCGATGATCTGCTGGTGCTGCAGAATTCAGATAATGATGTGTTCATGCATGTCAGTTCGCAACATTATTATATTGTGCTTTCCGGTCGCTGGTACCACGCCGGTTCATTGAACGGGCCCTGGGCATACCGGCCAGCGGATGACCTGCCCGCGGCATTTGCCAACATTCCGCGAGATTCGGATCAGGCTGACTCGCGCGTTTATGTAGCCGGCACAGAGGAAGCACGGGACGCGGTATTGGATGCCCAGGTTCCGCAGACCGCCGCAGTCGAGAGAGGCGAGGTGGATATCGACGTTGAGTACGACGGCGAGCCCATTTACGAGCCGGTGGATGGCACCGACCTGGTCTATATCCAGAATACGGGCTCTACCGTGATCCAATCCGATGGTTTGTACTACCTGGTCGAGGACGGTGTCTGGTATGTGTCTTCCACGCCCAATGGCCCCTGGCGGGTGTCGGACCACCGGCCGGCACAGGTGGACACAATTTTACCCACTTCACCGGTGTACAACGCCAAGTATGTCCGTGTCTATGACAGCACGCCGAGCGTGGTCTATGTCGGTTATACCCCGGGCTACACCGGCAGTTATGTCTATTACAACACCATTTTTTATGGTTCTGGCTGGTACTACCCGCCCTGGGTTTCACCGTATTATTACTATCCCCGCTACAGCACCTGGGGATTTAATGTCAGCTACAACCCGTGGTACGGCTGGAACTTTGGGTTGAGTTGGGGTTGGGGACCTTTCAGCGTGGGCTACTACACCGGCGGTTACTGGCATCACAATCACTATTGGCATCATCGCTACTACGGCTATTGGGGGCCGCATGGTTACCGGCCGCGGCCGGTGCACTATGGCCGTCACGGCTATGGACGTGGCCGGTATGCCCATGGCGGTTATGGGCGTGGTGGTGACGGACGCGGTTACAGCCCGAGCGCTTATCAGCGAAATACCAATCTCTACCGTGACGGTTCACAGCGGGCCAGGATCGCCGATACCCGCGATAATCGGCCACGGACACCGGGTGCGCGTGGCGGCGACACCAAACAGCTGAATCACTTATTCGCAAGTAGCAGCCAGCAACAGAAATATGCCGGACAAAACAAGGGCCGCTACAACAAGCAAAGCCGGGTAAGCCCTGCCGATATGCGCGTAAAGGCCGATGTTCGGGATACCAATTTCAAGGCAAGCCGCAGCAAGCTGCTCGCCGACAACAATGGAAAAGTCTATCGCAAATCGGAGCGCAGCCCGGACCGGTATGATGTCATCAGCCGCAGTGACTTGTCGGCTAAAGGCACTAAAAACCGGACCAAACCATCGCCGCGAATCGACAGACCAGACGCCAGGCAAAACGTCAACCGGACCAAACCATCGCCGCGAATCGACAGACCAGACGCCAGGCAAAACGTCAATCGGACCAGCGACGAGAAAATGGTGAGGCGTACCGCGCAATCGACGGCTAACGTTAAATCACGACGGGAACCAACCCAGCCCCGCAAGAACAGTTCCGGGCAAAGACCGACCCAGGTGACCACCCCTTCGTCGCAAAAATCTCAGGCCCGGACTGCAGATAGACGGGTTGCAGATAAGCGGGCCAGGCAGCAGTCAGCTCCAGCGGTCACCGCTCCTGTTCGACTGCCACAACCCAGGGCAAGCAGCTACAGCGCGAGGCAGCAGCCACGGCAGGTGGTCTCAGCGCCGGTGCAAAAGCAATACAGTTCCCGGCCAGCTCTTCCGCCGCAAAGCTCACGCAGCAGCGGCCGCAGCAACTCAGCGCCAACCCAACGTGCTCAGCAAAGAAGTACACAGAAAACCAGCAGCCATCAATACGCTTCACATAGCCGTGGTGGTCAGCGAGATAGCGGCAGCAGGTCTAGACGGCAGTAAGAAAAGATGCCCCATTATGGGGTCCCAATATTTTTCGCATCATTCCTGTACCTGGGAAAAATTATCTTGAAGGTAGTTCCCTTCGAAACTTCCGATTCAACCCTGATCGACCCGTCCATATCTTCCACAATTTCACGGACCAGGTCGAGTCCCATACCGCTGCCCTTTCCCACTGGTTTGGTTGTGTAGGAGCGGGAAAAAACATATTGGATATTTTCAGGATCAATGCCACAGCCCGTATCGGCCACTTCAACCACGACCTGGTCAGTTTCTTCATGGGTATTAACCGAAATTATCTTTGTGCGGCTCGACTCCATGGCATCCTGGGCATTTGACAACAGATTCATCAGCACCTGCTGCAGCTTGCCGATATTACCCAGTATCATCGGCGAGCCTTTTGAAAGCCCGTTTTTCAGTTCAATATTGTCCTGCCGGTAAAGGAAGGACACCAAATCCAGAGACCCCTGTATTGCGGAATTCAGGTCAATGGGAACGGGATCCGCCTCTTCAATCCGTGCATATGTCTTGAGTCCCGATACCAGCTTTACAATGGACTTGCTGGCGGTGCCGAGTTTGTCTGCAATCCCCCTGAGCTCCTCAATGGAAACGTTTCCTGCCTGGAGATTTTCATTCAGCACATCCAGGTAACCGGTGATGACAAAAAGCGGGTTGTTTATTTCGTGGGCGATCCCGGCGGTCAGAAGCCCGATGGACGCCAGTTTGTCGCTGAGCAAAAGCCTCTTGTGGCTGTCTTCAAGCTCCTTGATGTGTTCCGTCATCTTCAGAAACTGATCTACCACGATATCGTTGTGCCGTCTCAGTCTGGAATCGTAAGTGACCAGAAGATTGTGCATCGCCCTGGTGGATTTTTCGATTATCATTTCGAAAGTACTGGAGGAAATCTCAAATAACACCGAAGGTTCAAGGATAGTGACCGTGGCATTTCTCTTGCCACCTGTGATCAGGGACATTTCTCCGAAATAATCTCCTGAAAGCAGGTTGGCGAAGGAAACTCCTTTTTTGGAAATGCAGACCGCTCCAGTGAAGATAAAGTACATCGAGTCGGAGTTGGTGTCTTCCTCACAAACCACTTCCCCCTTTGCGAAATCGTGAACTTCCGTATTTTGGGCAATGAGATGCAGCTCATCCCGGGTGAGGTTATTGAACAGACTGAATATCTTGAGTTTTGTGATATCTTCCAGACTTTTTTTCACCGCAACCTTCTTCCAATCCTTGCCCTTTGTCAGGCCTTTCCTGGCAAATCCCCATCTACTATATTATCAACGACGCAACATTGTAGAAACATTGTAGACTCCCACAAACTTCAGCCAATAAAGGCCGTAGTAAAGAGCAGAAACAGAATACGGATCAAGCGGACAGCCGCCCGGCCAGTTGGCGCAGAAGCGCGGCGCCATCCCCCTCCCATGCGGCTCCATGCATGCAGGCCAGGACACGCGGGGAATTGATCGCGAGCTTTTCCGTCAACTCATGGACACGCCGGGTCTGGGAGAAGTAGTCCAGCGCGCTGCGCATCTCTTCACTGGAGTCAAGAATATCGGTCGTGATTAGCGGCTCATGCTCATGCCCGCCCTGGGTGAAGAGGTCGCCGCAGAAGAGGGTTTTGGTCGTAGTCTCAAAAAGGTGGCCGCACTCCCAGGCGTGAGGTAAGTGAGGGGGTATCGATCCACCGGACAACATGGGCTCCCAACGAGAGTTCCTCACCGTCGGCCAGGGCGTGAGCCGGGTCGCAAGGCAATGTCGTCCACGCTGACCATCTTGGCAATTTTGCTGCAGAGGGGTTCGGCCTGTGGCGCGGCTTCCAAAAAATTATTGAGCGACCCGCATTCATCTGCCTCGTAGTGGGAAAATCCAATGTAGCGCAGCGATTGCACGGGCATGACGGATGCAATGGCTTCACGTACCAACGGAAACAACTTAAGCGGCCCGGTGTGATAGAGCAGCGGGGCGTCATCCACAATGAGATATTGGTTAAAGGTAAACCCGCCAGGGGATCACTGCCGGTGGTACCGGAGTGCTGATGCGGTAAATGCCGTTGACGATTTCATCAATTCTTGTGCCGTCTTTCTTACTGGGTTTCATGGCTTCGGACCCTCCTTGCCGGGTGATGGAATGGGTGAATTATGGGGTAAACTACGCCGGCAATGAAGGACTTCTTAAAGGAACTACGTCGCCGCAAGGTCTATTGATGGCTTGAAAAAAGCAGAATTGAACATGGCGTAGATATTGGAACGGGATTGATGTTTGAACTGATGTACAACACACCGGTGAGTTGGGCGGAAGGCGTGGTTGACGCGATGGACGATTTTCTGCCGGATCATGCCGCGGCCGAAAAAAAGGCCTCGAGCATGGCAATGGGCATGGTCTCGCACTACCCTGACAGGCCGGAACTGGTGATGGCCATGATTGATCTCGCCATTGAAGAGCTAAGCCATTACCGTGCGGTCGTTAAGCTGATGAACGAGCGTGGTCTTTGCCTGCTCCCCGATGAAAAAGATCCTTATGTAAACAGTCTGCGGCGCGCAATCCGGCACGGCAAGGATCATTATTTTATGGATCGGCTGCTGGTTGGCGGTATCGTCGAGGCGCGGGGTGCAGAACGATTCGGGCTGGTTGCGGACGCCCTGCCAGCTGGCAAGTTGCAACGTTTTTACCGTGCCATCACTCGCTCCGAGGAGGAGCACAAGGGGCTGTTCATTGAGCTTGCAGAACTCTATTTTGATCCGGCGGAGACGCGTTCACGGCTGAATGAGTTGCTGGCGGTTGAAGCGGACATTGTGAGAGAGCTGCCATTGCGGCCAGCACTTCATTGAGCGGCATTGGTAAGCGGCATAGGTCAGTCTCCTGACGGTGGATAAATATCTACGCCAATACGCTGAGCGGGGGACCGCTGCAGTGGAGGATATTCCGGCCAGCGAGCCATGGCAGCAGGTGGTCGTGATTCCTGTTTGCAATGAGACAACAGAGATATTGCGTCCATTGCCGCCTGGACCGGGGCGTAGCCTGATGATACTGGTCGTCAATGAGACCGGGACTGCAGCGCGCCATGTTTCGCTCGCCAACCAGAATTTCTCTGCCGAACTACAAGCTCGTTTCAGGGTGCAGTGGCAATCAGACGCCGCTTCGGGACTCACGCTGTACCATGATTCAGCGTCACCCCGCGATGTGTTGCTGGTGGACTGTTTCAGTGATGGACGTAAGTTGCCACCCAAAGGGGGGGTTGGCCATGCGCGAAAAACCGGTGCTGACCTTGCCGCTTACCTGATTCACCAGCGACGGGTGCGCTCACCCTGGATACACTGCACCGATGCAGACGTACACCTGCCGCAACGCTATTTCAGCTGCAGCACAGCGCTAAGTGATACTTCTGTACAGGACACGGCCGCACTGGTATATCCATTCCGGCACAGCATCGCCGTGGACAAAATGGTCGTGAAAGAAGGGGGCGACGAAATACTGAATATCCGTCGACACAAAATCATGCAGGTCACCCGGCTGTATGAGTATTCACTGCGTTATTACGTCGCCGGGCTGAGTTTCGCCCACTCGCCCTACGCTTTTCACACCATCGGCAGCACCATTGCCGTCAACGCGGTTCATTACGCCAAAGTCAGGGGCTTTCCCCGCCGCCAGGCCGGCGAAGATTTCTATCTGCTCAACAAGCTGGCCAAGGTCGGGTCCATCATGCAACTCAGCGCTGAAACAGACTGTGAACCCATTGATATCGCTGCACGCTTGTCAGACCGGGTCCCTTTTGGAACGGGTGCTGCTGTCGGCAGAATCATGGAACTCGAAGACCCGGCCAGAGAATTCCTGCTTTATCACCCGGCCATTTTCGGTTTGCTTCGCAGCTGGCTGGGCAGCCTGCCGGCCTTTTGGCAATCGCGCTCCAGCGATATCGGTGCAATATTGTCTCTCTCAAATCACTCCCCAATGGATCTACAGCTCCTCATCGGCGGACTTGAGGAATCCGGGGCGACTGAAGCGCTGCAACATGCTTTCAGACAGAGTAATGACGCCAAACAGTTCAACCGGCAAATTCACACCTGGTTCGACGCTTTTCGCACCCTCAAATTAATCCATCATTTGCGCGACCACCATTTGCCCTCAATCAGTTTCGAAATACTGGTGACGGAGCCAAATCTCGATTACTTATTGAAGCATGAATCCACATTGCCATGCCTGCACAAAACTTTGCGCAAAGATTGGCTGGATATTTGATAGCAGTTTTTTCAGGGCGGGCAGTTTTTCCACACAAGGATGCGAAAAAGAATAGACCTCAAGGATGGAAAGCCACATATCCGGCAAATGCGATTAACAAGACGCCACCCACCCTGCCGATAATCTCTCCCTTAGGCGCGACTTTTTCGAGTAAAACGAAAGTTGCAATTACGGCGACCCAAATCAGGTTCATTACCCCGCCAACGAATAGCAGTGCCATCAAGAGCCAGCAGCAGCCAAGGCAGAACATGCCGTGTTCGATCCCCATCCTCAGGGACCCCGAGGTTCCATCTTTCCAATGGCGGGTCAGAAAACCAATTGGCGATTGGCACTGCTTCAGACAGGCCAGCTTAAGGGGTGTGAGCTGGTAAATGCCGGCTGCGAGTAAAACGCCAACCGCCAGGAATTGACTTGAGCTTTCCATCATCGGGGAAAGCAGGCGAAGTTCCGTCAGAGCCCATTGCAGCCCGGTTGCAATGAGGCTAAACGAAGTCCAGATGAGAAGATAACCGGCAGTAAAGGCTGCGATGCGAACTGCTGGCGCCTGATCGGCAAGTTTGCGCCGTTGAACCCGCGCAAAAAGCAGGATCATTGGTGCCGCGCTTGGAATCATCATACCGATCATCATGACTGACCACATGATGAACATGAGCAGAAAGGTCAAAGGTGACCATGGCATTTGCGACATAGTCATGGCGCCCATCATATCTGAGCCATGCATGGCAGATGGTGCGCCCATCCCCATCAACGTCATATCGCCAGCGGCCATTTGCCGTGCCATGACAACGAGGTAAGCCCACGCCAACGCACTTAGAAACAACAAAGCCGCCACCACGAGCCGTCTGTCTTGCAACAAGACCTTTTCAATAGTGCCTGCGTCCAATGTGGACCTGGCAGAAGGCAGATTGGTTTGGGTCACATTGAAATCAAATGGCTGACGATCATACCGTCCGCCCGGCTATCCTGGTTTTAAATAACTTCAAGCGACACTGTCGAGAGACTTGCTCTTCATCGTCTCTTCATACGAGTAAGCCATGCCGTTATTGTTGAAGGCAAAGAAGCCAAGCGAGCTGTGTCTTTGGCTGTGGTCAACCCGAATATCGCCAATGCTCTTGACCGTGCCTGACCCCAATTCGGCTTCATAGAAAACCCATCCGTCCGGTAAGACGGTTCGAATGGAAACTTCCTCATTGGTTACGGGATTTCGGATTGGTACAGTGGTCGCTGTTACCAGGTCGGGGGCATGAATACGTGCTGTCCGTTTTTTAACGTCCCACTCAAACTCAATTTTGGTGAACTGAGGCTCACAGATGTCATCGACAACTACACTGAAAATATTGAACATGGTCCCAACAGGTTGGCCTTCACCGGACATGATCGCGAAAATCGCTTCGCGTTGCTCTTCCGTTGTATGATCCTGCAGGATTGGCTGCATGCGGCCCTTGCCATGGTGCATCGCTCTCGGAAAGAAAAAGGTGGAAGTGATCAGCACACCATCCATATTGACATCGCCCCAATGCCCTTTATCGATCTGCATCCCGACTAATCCCTCACAATGTCCCTCGGTTGGAGGCGCCATGGCCTCACAAGGACAGCCGTGATCACAACTACAAAACTCAACATACTTACCTTCGATATGCCACTCTACGTCCGCCATATTGATATTCCTCCATTGGTAAGCAGGCGTACCAGTATTTGTACGCCGTCCGAGGACAACTTTCTCACCAATGCGGGCAGTATGCAATTAATGGTGCAATTTTAAGTAAATGAAGAGGTAATGATCATGGCCTGGTCAATTTTGTTTCTTGCGGGACTTTTTGAAGTGGGCTGGGCCGTAGGCCTGAAATACACCGATGGTTTTACCCGGCCAGGGCCCACCCTGGCAACGGTAGCAGCGATGGCCATGAGTCTGTGGTTGCTGGGAATTGCGATGAAAACCCTGCCGCTGGGTACAGCCTATGCGGTGTGGGTGGGCGTGGGCACTATTGGCACCGTCATCCTCGGCATCGTTCTGCTCAATGAGCCTGTCAATGCATTGAGGCTGATCAGTGTCGCCCTGATCCTGGCTGGCATAATAGGCCTGAAACTGGCGACCGCAACTTGAATTTTACAAATTCGCAGGGCCAGGCTAAGTGTTCTATGATGCCTGTTCCCGCCAATGACCGGAAAAAATGTTATGTGCATATCACGTATTAACCATGTCCTCATCCTGGTTTTCATCACCGTTTCATTTCTTGCAACGTCCCTGATGGCTCAACAAATCCCGACCCGGGAAGGCGTTGAAGTGATTGCCGCCAGTAAATTCTCGCCATACGCCGGTCGTAACTTCCCGACCCGCGTTTTCTTTGGCGATACTCATCTGCATACCGCGGTATCGGTTGACGCCGGTACCATGTGCCGCATCGGTCAGGAAGACGCCTTTCGATTTGCGCGTGGTGAGGAAATTACGACCACGCACGGCTTGCGCGCCAAGCTCTCCCGGCCGCTCGATTTCCTGGTGGTTTCTGACCACGCCGAAATGTACGGATTGATGCCCCGGCTACTCGCAGGCGACCCTGAAATTCTGTCTTCGGAAATCGGCAAACGATGGTACACAGAATTACAAAGTGGCGACAGGGACCGGATTTTCGCCACCGCGATGGAGATTGTGGCATCCCTGTCGAAAAAAGACCCACCGATTGCCAGCGACAAAGTGGTACGGAGCGCATGGCATGCGTATACGAAACTGGCTGACCGTTACAACGAACCGGGGCGTTTCACGGCGCTGATTGGTTATGAATGGACAGCGATTGGTGGTTTCAATCTGCACCGGAATGTGATTTTCCGCGGAGACTCGAGCGTGGCGAATCGTACCGTGCCTTTCTCCCAGTTTGATAGCCAGAACCCGGAGGACCTGTGGAGACACCTTGCAGCAGTTGAACAGAAAACCGGCGCCGAATTACTGGCTATCCCGCACAATGGCAACCTGAGCAATGGCCGAATGTTCAACGTGGAGAGCTTTGACGGAAAGCCCCTGAGCCGGGATTTGGCGACGCTGCGAGCCCGTTTTGAAAAGATCGTGGAAGTCACACAGATCAAGGGGGACAGCGAGACACATCCCATGCTTTCGCCGAACGACGAATTCGCCGATTACGAGACCTGGGATCGTTCCAACCTTGATGGAACCGAGGCCAAGAAGCCGGGCATGCTGCAATCGGAGTACGCGCGCGAAGCCCTGAAAACCGGGCTGAAACTCGAGGGGAAACTGGGCGTCAACCCATTCAAATTCGGCATGATCGGAAGCACGGACTCGCATACAGCAATGGCTGCCGTTGAGGAGGAAAACTTCTTTGGCAAGCACTCCGGCGTGGAGCCTGAGCCGCACCGCTGGGAACACGTGGTTATCGAGGCGCCGGATCCTGAATACACCGTCATGGGCTGGCAACAGGCAGCCAGTGGCTATGCTGCCGTCTGGGCGACCGAAAATACGCGTGAGGCTATCTTTGACGCGATGAAGCGCAAGGAAACCTACGCGACCACTGGTTCACGTATGACTGTTCGTTTCTTTGGTGGATGGGACTTCACCGAGCAAGACACACTGTCACGGCTTCCTGCAGATGCCGGGTATGCGCGGGGGGTGCCAATGGGTGGTGACCTGAACCCGGCGCCAAAGGGTCAGTCGCCCACCTTCCTCGTTGCCGCACGTAAAGACCCTTACAGCGGCAACCTGGACCGGATACAGATCGTGAAAGGCTGGATGGACGCGAAGGGCAAGACCCATGAAAAGATCTACGATGTCGCTTGGAGCGGCGACCGTATACCTGGAACGGATGGTAAGGTCCCACCAGTGGGTAACACCGTCGATGTCGAAAACGCAACCTGGACCAATACAATCGGTGCATCGGAGTTGATTAGCGTATGGGTCGACCCTGACTTTGATGCCGATGTACCGGCTTTTTATTACGCTCGCGTTATCGAGATTCCAACTCCGCGCTGGACAGCATATGAAGCCATGCGCTTTGATGTCGAGATGAGTGACAACGTCCCCATGACCACCCAGGAGCGGGCGTACACTTCACCGATATGGTATTCACCTTGACGGAATGAGAAAACCCGCAGAAAAGGGGCCGGATACATTGGCTTATTCGCCATTGATCAGTGTGCTTAACCGTTCGATTCGTTCCGCCATCCCATTCAGCACATCTGCGGCGACCTCAATTTGCGGATCAACCACTGCATATTCGCGTTGCTCGATCGCCTCACGCACAGCGGGTATCGTCTTGACGCCGTAGCCGGTATAGAAACCGGGTGCATAGATATAGTGCTTGTACCATGGCCTGCCTTCGAGGCCGGCGTCACGGGTCAGTAATCTTTCACTGGAAAACAGCAACTGGTTGATCTCCTCGGAAACGCCCGCATTGTTGGCAGTTGCTGCATCAAACAGGTTTGCCGCAGCCTCCAGGCGATCAACCGCATTTCTGAGAGGTGCAAAATTGAAGTAGGGAACAGGCGGTTCCTCTGCCGGCGGGCCAAGCGTTTTGTGCGGATTAAGCGCCGCGGCGTAGGTTCCTTCCTCAAGCAATTGCCGGGTCTTTTCAGTCTCGTCCCGCATGGTGTTGGCGAGTTCTTCGAGTTCATCGACGTACAGGGCGACATTATCGGCGAATCCCCTGAATTCGAAAGGCAGGCGGGGTGCATTGGCCAGCCGCAGTGTGGCCCGGCCAGTGACTTTAGCCAGTGTCGCGCCGTATTCCAGACCCGGATCAAGCCATTTCGTGAAATGCTCGTAGGTATCGTAAAGCGTGTGATAACTGCCACCGTCGGCTTCACCGCCAAAACCAATGTTTGCCGATGCGATACCCAGGTGCTGCAGGAAAGGTGAGTAGTCTGAACCGGATCCCATGGGGTAGATTCGCAGGTCCGCCCGGTCCCTGGCTTCGGCTTTCAATTTGTCGGTGTCTGCATAGATCCGGTCATAGGCGCGCCGCCGCTCTTTCAGTGACAGTTCAAAACGCGGGTCGTTGACTTCCTCGATAATCTGGTTGAGAAAACGCTCCAGGATATGGCTGCCGCCGATGTAGATAAAGCCACGGCTGCTGCCGTCGGTGTTCAGGTAGGCAACGGCGTGCTTTTTCAGCTCGTCAGCGTGGTGTTCCGCCCACTCCGTGGAGCCAATCAGGCCGGGTTCCTCCGCATCCCAGGCCGCATAGATGATGGTGCGCAGGGGGCGTTGACCTGCTTTTGCCAGTGCTGCAACCGCTTTTGCCTCTGCCAGCATGGCGACCTGTCCGGAAAGAGGATCAGAAGCGCCATGGTTCCAGCCATCATGATGATTGCCGCGAATGACCCACTCGTCGGGGTATTGGCTGCCCTCAAGGCGGGCAATCACATCATAGGCGGTCACCATGTCCCAGTTGAATTTCGCCTTCAGACGCACCCTGGCAGGACCCGGGCCAAAGTGGTAGGTGATCGGCAATCCTCCGCGCCACTCTTTTGGCACCACCTCCCCACCCAGGGCGGAAAGCAGGGGCAGGGCATCACGGTAGGAAATAGGCAATACAGGGATTTTAGTAATGGTTGGCGCGTCTTTGCGCTTCAGTCGTTTGGCTTTCTTCGTGGCGCCCCGGCCCGGTGTCAGTACATCACCCGGGTAGGTGGGCATGTCCATCACTGACCCGCGCTGCACACCGCTTTCATTCTTAAAGGGTCCCTTCGGATACACATCGCCAGCTCCATAACCGTCGTCGGCGGGATCGGAATAGATAATGGTGCCAATAGCGCCTTTTTCACTGGCCAGTTTGGGTTTAATCCCCCGCCAGGACTTGCCGTATTTGGCAATGGCAATTTTGCCGTTGACATCGATGCCGTTGCGTTCAAGGATTTCGTAGTCTTCCGGAATGCCGTAGTTGACGAACACCAGTTCGCCCTCAACCTCCCCATCAATGGAAAACGCGTTGTAGGGTGGCAGCAGATGTTCGCGCCGGGAAGTACTGGGGTCTTCCGCCAGCGAGTCTTCGCGCAAGGATGCGGTAAATGTGCCCGGCTCAAGCAGTTCAATTTCCCTGACCCTGGGTGTCGGCAGCAGAATCTCATACTCTGCGATCTCCACCTCGTAACCCCAGGACGCAAGCAAGCCGGCGATGAATTCGGCATTTGCCTTGCCGGCTGCCGAACCTGCGTGATGAGGCGTTGCCGACATTACCCGCAGCCACTCACTCATTTCCTCCGCGTTGATTGCAGCATCCAAACGTTGTTCCGCCGCACGCTGGGTGACACTGCCCGCCTGGTCATAACCCAGAATATCGGCTCCATCGGCGAGGGAGGTGTTGACCAGGGCGCTGCTGAGCAGCAGCAGAAGTGAAAGAACCAAAAATCGCATTATTTTCTCCGGAAGTGAGTCCGCATATTGCACGAAGGCGCACGATTATACGGCTATTCGTGTACAAATTTCGCCCGATCCATCAAAAACCATGGCTAAATGTAGGAGCGTCCCTGGGCGCGACCAGCTTTTCGGCCTTTCGGCCGCGAGCGACCTCTTACATGCAAATTCCGCAATTTTGGGGCCGGATACATTGTCCTCGTTTTGTTTTACCAGTCTGTTTTTAATGCGCACACAGGTAGGACTTGGTATCGTTGGCCTGGCTTCGAAAGAAGAGGTGAAAACGTGAGCTTTTTTAAAAACAGACACCTGGTAATCGCCACCTTGATGGCGCCGGTATTGGCATTGATCAGTTACTATGCCGTAAATGCCCTGGTGAGCGAGACGCCCCATGCGGCCAAAGCCGGGCAAAGTTACCAGTTAGCCGAAAAACCCAACTGCCGTCGCGGCGGCGGCAATTGCAGTTTGAAGAATGGCGATTTCGAGTTGGAACTCAGCTTTGAATGGCTCGATGACGATCGGATGTTGTTGCGGCTGGAGTCCGCTTATCCGCTCGATGGAGTATTGATTTCAATGGTTGAAAATGAAACCGAAGACAAGCGGCCTGTGGAAATGCGGCCGCTGGGTGATGATGGCTTGAATTGGTCACTGGATATGGCGCGCCCTGACCCTGAGCGCCATCGTATGCACCTGGTGGCCTCGGCCAGTCAGTCGCTCTACTTTGGTGACGTTTCCATGAAATTTGCACTCAAAAATCACGATTGAAAAAACTTTCGGGATATTTGGGGTCAGAGTAAAAACTCGCGCCTCGTGCTCCTTAGTCTTATAGAGATGAATCAGGAGTTTTTACTCTGACC
>PVMK01174281.1_pt1 | contig 15974 bp, 11 predicted proteins | sample 1853481 | NCBI WGS metagenome assembly PVMK01 (sample SAMN08533507, study PRJNA380276) | Marine sediment metagenome, whole genome shotgun sequencing project.
CACTTCTTTTCCACTGGTCTATACCACTAATGAGGGGGTGAAAGTCCTTAAGGCTTTTATCATGCCATTAACCTGGATAGAGCTAGCTCAAAAGTTGGGGATCAACTCAGTGTAAAATTAAGAGAACCCTCAGATCAGGATGCAGACGCCTGTTTTTATCCTGCATATGATTATATGATGCTTTATATTATAAGCTGGAAACCGACTAAATAATCCAGTAGTTCCCAAATCTTTTAGAGAAGGAGTTAGATCATTAAGATCGGATCCCTTTTTTTGTTGGATTGAATTAAGCTTGGAGAATAGAAAATAATCTACCGGGGAGATCTTTAACTTGTTTTCCTCTTCTGAGTCTAATTGAACTGACACTTTAATTTACTCCAATAGATATTTGAAAATTTTCAATTTTCTCTTCGTATATGGGGGATATTTGAGAGCCGATTCAAACCAAAAAGGTTTATCTAATACACTCTTATAGTGTGAGAATGTCCTAAAACCAGCTTCGCCGCGATAACTTCCCATTCCGCTAAGTCCAACGCCCCCAAACGGAAGTTTAGGGTTTGACAAATGCATAACAGAATCATTAATTGCGCCGCCACCAAATGATATTTCTTTCAGCAATTTTTTGACCTCTTTTCTATTCCTGGAATAAATATAACAAGCTAAAGGTTTTGGCTTTCGTTTTACTTCTTTAATAACTTCATTAAGATTTGAAAAACCGATAACCGGTAGAATCGGTCCAAAGATTTCATCTTCCATTATTTGATCAGTAAATGAAACATCTTGCAAAATAGTCGGACTGATAAACCTGTTTTCTTTATTTGTTTTTCCTCCGAAAAACACTTTATGATTATCTATCAGACTACTCAGGCGTTCAAAATTGTTAGTATTTATTATTCTAAGATAATTTTCACTGATATTGTTATCAGTTTTATGGTATTTTTCTATTTCCTTTTTAACAGCTGAAAGAAATTCTTTCTCAATGGATTTATCAACAAGGATATAATCAGGGGCAAGGCAGGTTTGCCCCGCATTTAAGAATTTTGCCCATACAATCCTTTTAGCTGTAATTTCAATGTTACAATCAGATAAAACAAAAGTGGGACTTTTTCCTCCCAGCTCAAGAGTCACTGGTGTAAGGTGTTTGGCAGCAGCAATGCTTATTATTTTACCGACAGGAGAACTGCCTGTGAAAAATATTTTATCAAATTTTTGTTCTAATAGATCGCTTGTTACTTTAACGCCCCCTTCCACAACGCAAAAATAATCGTCCGAAAAATTTTCGTTAATAATTTTCGCCATTGCTGCGGAGGTTCTGGCTGCAATTTCACTGGGTTTTAAAATGACAGTATTACCAGATGCAAGAGAGGATATTGCAGGAACCAATGACACTAAGAAAGGATAATTCCAGGCTCCAATAATCAATGTGCTACCTAATGGTTCAGGAATGATATAACTTTTGGATGGCAGGTTAGCAATATTTGTAGATACCCTTTTTCTTTTACTCCAAATCTTAATGTTTTTAATGCAAATGTTTATTTCCTGATATATAACAGATAGCTCAGTGAGATATGTTTCATACGCTGACTTGCCAAAATCCTCATATATTGCTTTGTAAAGCAATTCTTCATTCTCTTTTAACAGACTCTTAAATTTCTTTAACTGCAGAATTCGAAAATTAGTTTCTTTCGTTTTGTTTGAGTTAAAGAATTCTCGTTGTCTTAAACACAGATCTTTCATGTTCCTTACGTTTTTAATGCTTGAAGGCATCTTAAATTTAAAGATTATTTCCAGGAAATCTTTGGGATCTTACCTCTTTTCGTATTGCTCTTCGAACATCTTGTAATATATCCGAGATACCATGCCGAAGATTGCGAACAGCATTGCAAACTGAAATGAATTACTCATTTTTATGAATCTAAGGTTTTCAATACCAAGAAGTTCAATCACCCCGAATATTGTGAATACAACAGCACTAAGGACGCTGAGGTACCAATCCAACCGGGATACATGAAAATACTTGTGCAGCCCTTTTCTGGTTGGTTTCTCACTGATTTCCTGAGGCATCTCACTTGTGCTCTCCTTTTCATTTTTCTGTTTCATCGTTATAGCGTATTTGGGATTTATACAATTAATAAAACTTAGGGGGCTGCATCCTCACCCCAATAACCAATATATCATCCGTTTGGGAGTTATTCCCCATCCAATTGGCCAGGGTCTTGTCTAGAATCTCTTTCTGATCAGGCATTAAAGGTATGTGTTGATCTTCTGCAATTTATGACCTTTTGCCTCGTGAGTCAAATGATGCCCGAACAGCTCGTGCAAACACATTGGCGACCGAATGGGAGCTATTGCCGTTTTGCACTTTGTTATCATCAGTTATTTTTTTTAAGCAGTTTTAGAAAACAATCAGCAGGTTGTTCCTCAACATAATCTGTTAAAACTTTCAAGCCCAAATAATGATTAGATAATTTGGAGTCTGGTTTGGTATAATTGAAATTTATATGCCTCCAAAATGTCATAGCTGCACCAGCATAAACAGTAAATGCTTGCAAGGCATTTATTTCTATATCCAATAATTGAATTTCTTGGAGATAGCCTTTCAAGATGTATCTTGCCTTCTTAAAATTGACAGTTTTTTCCTCACCACAGATCCCAATAATCATCATTCCTATGTCAAAGACTCGATAATAATAGGCCGAATCTTCAAAATCCATTATCACAATTGAGCTTTCATCTTCACTAATAATTACATTATCCCAGAAAACATCACTGTGAATGAATGCTTTAGGTAAATTTGAAGAGAAGTATGATGACACATACTTGAGCTTTTCCTTTAGCCAATTAGCAAATAAAGAATTAGCCGCATATTTCTCCACATTCACAAACTGCTCCTTTCCATAGCCAACCTGTTTTGGAAGATATTCAGGCGCTGCTATTTTATGAAGTTTACCTAATTCCCTGCCAATTAATTCTATCAAATGATGAGGTAAGTCTTTTAGAGTTTTCCCTTCAATATATTTTTTAAGCATAATAGGTCTACCCTTCCAAAGGGTAACAGGTTCGTTATTCGTGTTTCGAATAATCTTTGAAGTCTCGAAATCATGTTTTTCCAAATGCTCTAATAGATGTGCTAATTCTCTTGATTTTTTATCTGACTTTTGCTCGCAAATGGTTAGTACATATTTGTTGTTTTTTGCATTTATTAAATAGTTTATATTCTCTGAACCTCCACATAATAATTTAAAAGAGCTTACATTATTAATGTTTAAGTTTGCTAAAATAGCCTCAATTTCATGTGTTGTTAAACTGGTGTATTGTGCCATATTTAGTGGTTCTGTCGCATCAGTCAAAAGATAGCCATTTTATGTCCAAAATGTTGAATCAATCAGAAAATGTTCCGTTGAATATGGGTGGTTTTTGTCAAATGAATTTGGACAAAATGCAGTAAATTAATTATATCCGATTTATGACAGAAGCGGAATAGTTAATTTTAAATTCTCTTATTTCTTTCCAGTATTTATTTTTCAGAGCATTTAACCTTGGCTCATCAGGTATTTGATGCCCTTTTGTAGGGCAAACATCCATCCAAAGCAGGTAAGAATCACGTTCAATAAAAGCTTTTTCTAACCAGTAAAATGCTGTATCCCAATCCTTTTTAATAATATAATACGAATAAATCATTGTTGGAGGAATATATACTGATTTCGATTTTTCTTCCACTTCAGTAATCAGCTTCTCAGCTTTTTCATAATCACCGTTCAAATAATAACATCCGGCTAGAGATGATAGTGGCAATGGATCTCCCCCTGTTATTTTAACTGCTTTATTATACTCACTAATAGCTTCCTCTATTCTAGATTCTGTTTCATAGGCATGCCCGAGATGATAAATCGTCAACCAGTCGTCAGGATTCAGTTTTAATGCCTTTTTCAACAATTCTATTGCTTTGTCTCCTTGATGCCCATGGTAATATGCAGCACCCAGATTTGAGATAAACAAACTGGATAGCGGATCCAATTCTATAGCTAATTGTGCTTCATTAATGGTTTCTTCGGTATGTTCCAAAAAGCTCAAGAAATAGGAATACAAATGATGTACTTCCGGACAGTTCGGATTTATTTGCAGCGCTTTTCTAAACTCCTTCTCTGCTGCCTTAAAGTCCCAGTGATATATTGCTTCAACATAGAATCCCATCATGGCATGTGCTTCAGCAATATCATTGTCAATATCAAGAGCTCTTTTCAAATAATCTATGGCAACAGGGTACCCCTTGTTAGGAGGCATTTGACCAAAGAAGGTCATTTTGCTAAAGTTATACGCCAGACCACAATATGCATTTGCATAGTTCGGATCTATTTTTAATGATCTCTCAAAATAATCAAGTGCCTCCTTCAGGCCTTCTGCGGTAAATAAATTAGCACAATGCATTCCTTTTAAATACAAATTGTACGCTTCAAGATTTGCAGTATGACGCTTCGTAATTGCTTCCTTCTCTTTCCCTAAAAGTTTTATTTTCAGATTATCAGCGATTGCTAGCGAGATATCTTCCTGTATGGCAAATACATCCTCTAAGTTTCGATTATAGGCCTCAGACCAGATATGGGTACCATCTGAGGCATTAATAAGCTGTGCAGTGATACGAAGTTTATTATCTGCCTTCCGCACACTTCCTTCAAGCAGTGTCTCCACATTAAGTTTCCTCCCTATCTCACGCACGTCTTCATGCTTTCCTTTGAACATGAAGGCAGAAGTACGAGCAATAACTTTTAAGCTTCCAATATGTGTAAGGACATTAAGAATTTCTTCTGTCATACCATCACAAAAATATTCTTGATCCTTTTGTGGACTCATATCCTGAAATGGCAACACGGCAATGGAATTTTTAAACCGTGAGCGTTTATCAGACAGAGGATAATCTTCCCCTTGTACTTTTTTAATTTCAATTGGACTGGTCTTAATTAGTCCTTTTCGGCTAAAATCAAAGATCCAGGAGAAAATTATGGCAATGGGAAATCCAATAGCGAGCAGTATAATAACCAGTTTTAGTGTCCATTCAGGTAAAAGCAGGGGCTCTTCTATATTACCTACCAGTTCTATGATTACAAAAGCAGCAGTGGCATATACAACAATTACATGAACGACTTTACGCCTTTTTAATTCTTGCCAGAATTGGGATAGTTTGTTGGGGCTGTCAGGCATTTGGTTTTATGGTTGGTTACCTGCAAGTTATGACCTTTTGCCTTGTGAGTCAAATGATGCATGCACTGGCGTAGTTGAGTTCTGTTCTGGTGTAAGCTTCCAAACGAATGAAAATCATTAAGCAAATGAATTATTGAATTTTCACTCGAGGATATTGAATTCTGGTTAGAATCTAAATTTGTAATCTTAAAGTAAATTCGTATTATCGTTAACATGGAGACAAAAGCCGCAACTACGATTCTCAGAGGGCGTAAGCTACCCGGTTAAGCAATTACTAAATTAGAATTCAAAACATGAAAAAAGTACTCATCGCTTCCCTTCTACTTGCTCTGATTCAGACAATAGTTGCCCAGCATTCCATCATCCCTGAACCAGTTAATTATGAAAGTAACAAGGATATTTTTGTTCTTGGAAGTGATTTAAAATTTGACATTCGTACCAAAGACGAGCAGGCCAACAAGTACACAAATCAATTCAAAACACTTATTGAAAATGCTGGAATTAAAGTCAGGTAATAAAAAATATTCAATCAGCTTCAAAAAAATATTGTGAAAACTAAAATAGCTTTTGTGCTGGTTTGTACCTGTTTACATTTGGTATCGTGTAATCAGAGTAAAGATGTAGACCTCTCTACAGTAGATCCTGGCAGTTACGACTCATCGTGGTGGAACCGGACGCCTGTAAGATTGATACAAACCAATCTGCCTGAAGTAGAAGGCAGTATGGACAGGGATGCCTATATGAAGTCGATAATGGACGCATCTGCCAATGCTGTTTTATTTAACACTGGAGGGATTGTCGCTAACTACCAAACAAAACTGCCTTATCATTGGAAGAATCCCAATATTGGGACTGGAGATCTTGTGGCAGATCTAATAAAGAGAATGCATGAGAATGGCATAAAATATATCGCACGTTTCGATTTCAGCAAGATAGATTCAAGTATAGCTGTCAGGAAACCGGATTGGCTTTTTGTAGGATCCAAAGGTGAGCATCAAATTTATAACGGACTGTATTCTGTTTGTGTTAACGGGGGATATTACCAGGAATATATCTTTAAGATATTGGAAGAGGCAATTGAAAACTACGCTTTCGATGGGATCTTTTTCAATATGATGGGCTATAAAAGTCGTGATTATTCCGGCAGGGATTATGGCATTTGTCAGTGTGAGAATTGTAAGAAACGATTCCTGGCTTATTCGGGAATAAAGCTTCCGGTGAATAATAGCGATCCGGGATATGATGAATACAGGCAATTCCAGAAAGAGACAACGAATGAACTTTATATGCGGGTTACATCCTTTATAAAAGAACAGAATCCCAGTATTGTCATTTATAATTATACGCCGGTTGGTACATCGTGGATTGCTTCAGAATCGGGGGGGTCATTGTCGACCGGGGTCGATAATATTTATCACGCAACCAGCAATGTTAAACGCACCCTTGGTTCCTATGTGGACAGGACACCGCTTAATCTTATTATGGGTTTCCAGGCAATCGGATACCGTAACATCATGAGTTCTTCGAACCTGTTGAGGACCTGGTGGCTTGAGAATATGCTTCACGGAGCACCGGTCAGCCTGGTTGTTGTAGGTACTTTGGTACATTATGAAGACCGTGAATTTATTCCGATTGCCAATGAGTTGTTTGCATTCCATAAAATCAACGAAAAACTATTTACAAACGTTCAGGCTGTAAATAATGTGGCGCTTGTTAAAGGTTCCGGAGGAGAGTACAGCGGGATGATGAAATTACTTTCCGAAGAGCATATTATGTATGATATCATTGTTCCTGAGCAACTGGGAAGCGACAATTGTCCGCGTAAACCCGAAGATTATGATGTGCTTATTCTTGATAATATCACGAATATGAGTGATCATCTTATTGCCCTTCTGGATAATTATGTTGAGAAGGGGGGTAAATTACTTGTAACAGGAGCCACCTCGACAAAAGACGACAAAGGCAGACCCATGAACAGGATCAGGCTTAAATCCCTGGGAGTTCAACCTGAATACGAGGTTTATCCGCAGGCAAAATCCACCTTTCTCAAAGTGTCCGAAAGTGATAAACAGGCCTTGGGACAAACGGAGTTTGATGACTTTACTCTAATGATGATGTATTCAGGATTTCTGAAGTGTAAGGTAAAGGAGAATGCGCAAGGGTACATGAGATTACTTCCAGCAACCAGGTTTGGTCCGGTTGAAAAAACCTACTATGCCGAGAGTGATATAACAAATTACCCTGGAGCTGTTGCTTATACATATGGCCAGGGAAAAACGGTGTTTATTCCATGGATGCTGGGCTCTGAGTATAATATAAAAGGCAATTATGCTCAAAGGGCACTATTTCTGGGATCATTGAAGAACCTTTTGGAGCTTGAAAATGATTTGGAAACCGACGCCTCCCCGGTAATTGAAATGACGCATCTAGCCAACCTTAACGGGGCATTCGAATGGATAGGAATGATCAATCATTCTGGTTTTTTGGGGAATTCGGTGCGCGAACCAGTTACCATTCATCATACCACCATTCGTTTTAAACCCTTAAAGCCTGTCAAAGAAGTCAGACTGATGAGATCAGGACTTGATATAAATTTTAGACAAAGTAATGGTTGGCTTGAATGTGTCGTCCCTCAAATTGATGATTTTGAACTGATGCTATGCCTCTATAAATAGAATCAATATTACTTGTAATAATTTGTAATTGTATAATGTATGCGGATTCAGAATAAGAAAACAAAGAAGCAGACCACCCTGACAAGACGTGAATTTGCTAAGACATCTATCACCTTCGGATCTATGGTTGGGATCATTCCACCTGCAGGTTTTATGGAATTCTGGGAAAATAGCAATAACACCTCCTGGTTTAGTAAACCAATGAGATGGGCACAATTGACCCTGGTTGAGAATGATCCCGGGCAGTATGATCCTGATTTTTGGCTGGATTATTTTAAACGAACTCATTCGGATGCAGTTTGTTTAAGCGCCGGTGGTATTGTGGCCTATTACCCGACTCAAATTAACTTGCATCATCGTAGCCTGTGGATGGAAGACAGTGATCCGTTTGGCTATCTGTTAAAGGGATGCCGGGATATGGATATGATTGTGATCGCCCGGACTGATCCGCATGCGATGTGGCCTGAGGCCTTTGGGATTCATCCTGAATGGGCGGCAGTTGATCGACAGGGAAATAAAAGAAAGCATTGGTCCAACCCGGATCTCTATGTTACCTGTGCTCTGGGGCCCTATAACTTCGAGTTTATGACCGAAGTCCATAAAGAAATCATGACCAGCTATGCATTGGATGGAATATTTTCCAATCGTTGGGCCGGTCATGGTGTATGCTATTGTGCTAACTGCCAGAGAAATTTTTATGAATTTTCCGCGATGGAGCTGCCACAATCAACTCAACGTCTGGATCCGGTCTACCAAAAATGGAATGAATGGCGAATGAAAAGGCTGTATGACTTATGGCAGCTGTGGGATTCGGAAATCCGTAAAATCAAATCCCAGGCACGTTTTATTCCCAATGGATTTCCGGATAAGAAAATAGCCGGTGAGCAATCAGATATTCTATTTACCGATCATCAGGCCCGTAGTGGACTAACCCTTCCCTGGGACAATGGTAAAAGGGCCAAGGAATACCGGGCGATCATGGGCAATAAACCCATTGGAGGCATATTCAGCATGGGGGTGGAGGAGCCTTACCGCTGGAAGGATTCGGTGCAGAGTGAAGCAGAAGTCCGCATCTGGGTAGCAGACGGGACAGCCAATGGAATGCGGCCATGGTTCACGAAATTCTCAGGAAAGTTGTACGATCGTCGCTGGCTCTCTTATATAGAGGAGATCTATATCTGGCACCATAAAGTTGAACACTATTTAAGAAACGAGAAACCACTGGCATCTGTGGGAATGGTTTATTCGGAACAGACACAACGTTTTTATGGTGGGGAAAAGCATCAGGATCATCCAGGTGATCACGATACGGGAATGTATCATGCATTGATTGAGGCCCGGGTTCCCTTTGAAATGGTTCATGATCAATACCTCGATGCCGGGCATATAGATCAATTCAAGCTATTGGTACTTCCAAATATTGCAGCGCTTTCTGATGAACAGTGCCAGCAAATCAGGGATTATGTTGATAGAGGGGGGAATATTCTATCCACATTTGAGACTTCTCTTTACAATGAAAAGGGAGAGAGACGAAAAGATTTTGGCTTGAGTAATCTCCTGGGAGTCTCCTTCAACGGAGAAGTTGAAGGCCCCATGAAGAATTCATATTTACGTTTTTCGAAAGAAAATGGCCAATACCACCCCATCTTAAAAGACCTGGAAGATACCACCCGCATTATCAATGGCATTTATCGCCTGGGGATTCAGGCAAATACCGAATTTCCCTCTCCTGTTACACTGATCCCTTCCTATCCGGATTTACCTATGGAGCACGTTTATCCGCGAGAACCTGAAACAGACATCAGGGAGATCTACCTTCGTGAAATTGGAGATAGCCGGATTGTATATTTTCCATGGGATGTAGACCGTGTTTTCTGGAAGATTCTAAATGTAGATCATGGAAAGCTTATTCGAAATGCTGTGCATTGGGCCATGAACGAAGAGCAACCTGTTAAGGTTCTCGGACCGGGGATTCTTGATATTACTATCTGGCAGCAAAAACAGTCTATGACTGTCCACCTGGTGAATCTGACGAATCCAATGATGATGAAAGGCCCTTATCGGGAGTTATTACCCCTAGGCGAACAGAAAGTTATAATACAGATACCCCCCGGTAAAACAGTAGTAAAAGCACACCTTTTGGTGTCCGGCATAGCGCCGGAATACATTGTTATTGATGGACATGTTGAACTTGTTGTATCCAATATACTGGATCACGAAGTGATTGCCCTTGATCTGGATGACAAACAAAAACGATGAAAAATATATTGATATTAACTCTGTTGATCCTGTCATTGGTTTCGGCTTCCTGCACAGGATCGAAGGTTGTTGACATTTCATATAACTCACATTCATCGATAATATCCTACGGTGTTGGCAGATTATCTGATTACATGAAGACTTCGGGCTATACTGTCAATGAACATGGTAAGACCAGCCTTTCCCAAAAGGGTATTTTTGTAATAGCTCCAGGTGACCATCCTGGTGATCCGCATCAAACAGTTTATTCAGATCACATTGAAGGCATAACTTCTGAGGGGTACAAAGTTGTTAAGCAGGGTGAGATCATTTATGTAATTGGAAAAACTGAAGAAGGCTGTCTGTATGGAATAATGGACCTGATAGAACAACTGGGAGTCACCAGCGATTTTGCCAAACTTGAAGAGAGGCAGGTAAATCCTGCACTTTCTTTGCGAGCAATAAAATTCAACCTGCCATGGGCTCCTTACAGGCCGGGGCCAGCCAATGATTTACATCAGGAAACCTGCAGGGACCTGGATTACTGGGAAGCCTTTCTTGATATGATGGTTGCAAACAGGTTCAATGCCCTGACCCTTTGGAGCACCCATTTATTCCCATATATGATCCGGGCTGAAAATTATCCCGATGCTACTCCTTTTAATGAGATGGAGTTGCAGCAATGGAAGACTTTCTGGAAAGCCCTGTTCAGAATGGCAAAAGAGCGTGGAATTGAAACATATCTGGTAAACTGGAATATCGTAGTGTCTCCGGAATTTGCCTCAGCCTATGATGCCCAGGTCCATGGCGACCTTTCAGACCTGGTGAAAAAATATACCCGGGAATCGGTTACCCAACTGATCAATGAATACGAGGATCTCACCGGATTGGGAGTGACACTTGCCGACTGGATGGGTAACTGGGGAGAAAATCTAATGACACCTGTTGAAAGGGAGGAATGGATTGAAGATACTTTCGCAGAAGGAATGAAAAGGGCTGACAGGAAGATAAAATTCATACATCGTGCAGTTCTGGCAGGGGATCCAGGGGAGATGAGAAAGGTGATTGATCATGCAGAATTGCCGGAAAGGACAATAGTGGAGGTGAAATTTAACTGGTCTCACGGACACTCCACCCCACATCTTTCGCTCACTCATTCCAATCAGCAAGGTACCATCATGAGGGGATTCTGGGATCCCAAACCAGAGAATTATTTTATTGCATGGACTATACGAAATGAAGACTTTTTTGTACTCCGATGGGGAGATCCCGACTTCATCAGAGAGCATTTGAAAGTGAACAACCACCCTTATGTGGATGGATACTTTGTTGGCTCTGAGGGATATATCCCCGCCAAAGATTATGCTCATAAGGAGCATCCGCATAAAACCTGGGATTATGCCTTCCAGAAGCAGTGGTTATTTTACTACCTGTGGGGGCAACTGACATATAATCCTGATGTGTCAGATGAAATACTTGCCCGTGCATTTGAGGTCAGGTATCCGAATATGAGTGGCATTCACCTGCTGAATGCATATTCACTGGCTTCAAAAGTACCGCTGGAAATAGCTTCCTTTTACAAATCCACATGGGACTTTACTCTCTACAGCGAAGGGTTTTTGGCGCCCTGGACCACTGGGTACGATGATAGAAAATCTCCGTTTATTTCACTCGAAGAGCTCATCAGACATGAAACGCTGGATGACCGGTACATGAACATCGTAGAATTCAGCCGGATGGAGCATGATGGTACTCCCATTGACGATGGACTTATCACACCACTTGAACTTGCAGCTCAATTGGAGAACAACTGCAGTCGGGCAATGAAACTAATCTCTGATTTAAAAGCCTCTGCCAAGGACATTACACTTGAGTCGGAGCTGGACGACCTGGAAACCTGGTGTCACCTGGGCTTCTACTTTTCGGAAAAGCTGAGAGCCGGTGTTGCTCTGGAATCATACAGGAATTCAGGTAAAGGAGAGCTGAAGGAAAATACCGTTCATCACTTGCAGAATTGTGTTTCTCATTGGGAAGATGTGATCCGCATGACTTCAGACCGCTATCAGCCCATGCCTTATGTAAGCATGGGACATCATGACCAGAAATGGCCTGATTTTAAAGCTTTTCACTGGGAGCTATTCCGGAATGAAGTTCAAGCTGATCTGGATTATGTTAAGAACCTGAAAGATTAGTAATATAAGTCCATGTTGATTTTTTATTCGTATCGCAATGATTCCACTGGATTCTTATTTGCTGCGCGCCAGCTTTGCCAGCTTACTGTTAGTAGAGCTATGAGAAGTGCTATGAGTCCGGCAAGCGCGAATATCCACCAGCTCAGTTCCGTCTTATAGGCAAAATTCTGAAGCCATCTATTCATGGCAAACCAGGCAAGGGGACAGGCAATGATGAAGGCAATAGCTACCCAGATGACAAAAACTTTATTTAGTATAAGCATCACGTGTGAACTACTGGCTCCATTGGCCTTTCTTATCCCTATTTCCTTCCGGCGCCGGGTGATTGAATAGGCCGATAAACCCAGAAGACCCAGACAGGCAATGATGATGCCCAGCAGAGAACTGGCCAGGAATAAATTGCTGAATCGTTGCTCGGCGTTATACTGTTCGTTGTAAAAATCGTCCAGGAAAAAGTAGTGGAAGGGGTTTCCGGGGTAATGTGAGATCCAAAGCTTCTCCAATTCAGAAAGAAGTCTGCTTGCATCTGTCATTTCGGCTTTCACAGAATAATAGAGATTGCTTGGTTGATGGAAAAAACCAATGGGCTCTGGCTCTTCTTTCACCGATTGCTGATTGAAATCCTTGACAACTCCTATGATAGTCACCACGAAGTTGCCTCCTCTCAGAATATCTCCAACGGCATCCTCCGCATCTTCAAATGCATAATAGTCCAGGGCCGACTCATTGATGATGATGTTGCTGGAATCTTCTCTCATGGTTTCACCAAAACCTTTCCCTGCAACGAAGTTTAAATCATAGGTGTCAAAGAAATGATTATCAACATAATACATATCTATCACTTTTTCAGTATTCCGTCCTTCCACCGGGATGCCAAAGACTCGTGTGTTTGTGATTTCTATACCGGGAACAATCGATGATGATGCGATACCACTGACCATGGACAGAGATCTGATATCCTCTTTGAATGCTTCCATATTATTCAAATAGGATTCATAGGAATCCGCTTGCAATATCCTGGGTCCGTCCATCACCACTAAGCCTTCAGGAGTAAAGCCCAGGTCATGATTTTGCATAAATTTTACCTGGCGATAAATGGTGATGGTGCCGATAATCAGAATGATGGAAACAGTGAACTGGAAAACCACCAGATAATTCTTCAGACGGACGATCCATCCCCCCGATCCGGTGGGAATATTTCCTTTTAGAACAAGGCTTGGAACAAACCTCGCACTGTATATGGCAGAAAGGGATCCTGTGAAAAATGTTCCTGAAACAAGGAGTATAAAGAAGAGAAGAATAAGGCTTAGGATATCAATCTGCAAAGGACTTTGCATGACCTGTTTAAAGAAGGACAGTAAAAGGAAGACACCGGCAAAGCTTACCAGAATCGCAATCAGGTTCAACAATGCGGACTCTGTTAGAAACTGGAGAATAAGATCTTTTTTTTGTGCTCCTGTTACTTTGCGGATTCCCACTTCATGAGCTCTCTCCACAGATCGTGATGTGGCAAGATTAATGTAATTGATAAATGCAATGAGCAATACAAGTAAGGCAATGATCCCAAGTGATTGAACATTTCGATAGTTCCCGTTGACTTCTAATTCATTGCTTAATGTTGAGTGCAAATGAATATCAGTAAGCCCGGTCAACTTGAATTCCATCAAGAAAAAGGCTCTCTTCATAAAATCACCTAAAAAGTCTTCGGGAATCTGTGGCATTTTGGCCTCCAGAGCATCTGCATCTGTGCCCGGGGCAAGAAGGACATATGTATAAACATCTTCGCCCCAAAAGGAATCATCCCACTGTCTACGGTTCCGCTGTATCAGGTTCTCGTAAGACAGCAGGATATCAAAGCTAAAGTGGGAATTTTGGGGAATGGACTTTACCACCCCTGTGATTACATAATCCTGCGCGCCATCAATCTTCAGGACCTTGCCAATGGGATTGTCATCGCCGAAATACCTCCGGGCAGTTTCTTCTGTGATCACAGCATGATCTAAAGCCAAGATGGAGGAATCAGCTTTTCCCATGGCCAGAGGAAATGAAAAGAGATCGAAAAATGAGGATTGTGCGTATAAGATGTCCCTTTCTTTAATGGCTTCATCTCCGTCCTCAAATCCGTATTTTACAAGGCTTTCCGTACGATAAAAGCGTGCATAATTAAGAACTTCAGGAAAATAGTTTTTCATTTCCTTTCCTATAGCTTTTGATCCAGATGCAGAATGTTGTTCAAGAATATCTTCTTCGTAGAGCAAATAATCCACCCTGTAGATATCATTGGCATTCGGGTGAAACTTATCGTATGAGGTCTCGCTTTTATCCAGAATACGATGAGTGTAAAAGCGATAATCCCAATAATTAATCCCAGAAGATTAATCATGAAGTATCCCTTTTTTAATTTCAGGTCCCGGATGGATTGCTTAAGGTAGTTTCTGAGCATGACATTTATTGTTGGAGTTGTTGGGCCTGTAAGTGGTGCATTTGCTGCAAAATACAATCTTTTTCCTCATTGCGCTAATGAACATGATATGCACCGGATTTGTTTATAGATCTTCGAGTAACAATATAGGAAAGTAGATGACAGAAGCACCCAAGAAGAAGATCACACGCGAAGGCTTACGCAATTCCTTAAAACTATATAGTTATATACGTCCTTTCCAGGGGGAATATCTTCTGGGCATGTTTTTTCTTTTGGGGTCCAGCCTGGCCAGCCTGGCTTTTCCCAAGTTGCTCGGCGACCTGGTTAATTCCGGGAACGATGGTTCGCTGGGACAAACCATCAATCAGACTGCATTGTTGCTGGGAATTCTTCTGCTTGTGCAATCTGTATTTTCTTATTTCCGTGTGATTCTGTTTGTAAATGTCACGGAGAAATCCCTGGCCTCACTCAGGCGTTCGACTTACAATCATCTTATAAAACTACCCATTCGGTTTTTTGAACATAGAAGGGTGGGTGAGTTGAACAGCCGGATCTCTGCAGATGTAACGCTGCTGCAGGAAACACTTACCACCACGCTTGCCGAATTTATCAGGCAGATTATCATCATCGTCGGCGGCACCATTTTACTGGCGCTCACCTCGGTGAAACTTACCCTGTTTATGCTGGCCATTCTTCCACCCATGATGGTGCTGGCCAGGATATTTGGACGGTTCATACGCAGGTATTCGAAAGATGTACAAAAGCAGGTGGCAGAATCAAATACAGTTGTGGAGGAAACATTGCAGGGAATTCAAAGTGTCAAGGCCTACACAAATGAGCATGTGGAGATGAAGCGCTATGCGAGGAAGACCATTGAAATTGCCGCTCTTGGAATGAAAAGCGGGAAATACAGGGGGGCCTTTTCTTCCTTCATCATATTTGGAATTTTTGGGGCGATTTCTGCAGTTGTATGGCAGGGATCGCGCTTAATGGCCATGGGTGAACTGGCTTCCGGGGATCTCTTTTCCTTTGTCATATATTCCGTATTTGTAGGTGGAAATATTGGTGGATTGGCCACTCTCTTTACCAACATTCAGAAATTTATTGGAGCCACCGAAGACCTGTTTGAGCTCTTTGAAGAAGAGGAGGAGGATCTCACTGAAATTGAAGATGTCAAGCAGGAATTCCAGCTGAAAGGCAGTATACAAATTAAAAATCTTTCTTTTTCATATCCTTCCCGTCAGGATG
>PVMK01146500.1_pt1 | contig 15973 bp, 28 predicted proteins | sample 1853481 | NCBI WGS metagenome assembly PVMK01 (sample SAMN08533507, study PRJNA380276) | Marine sediment metagenome, whole genome shotgun sequencing project.
GAACTAGTAAAATTCTTGGAAATGAATTAGCAGAAATTAGAAAGGTTACTAAAATCATGAGCAGTGCTAGAATTGCATTAGAACAAATTGAATTACGTTTAACCACATTTAGCGATCTTGGAGATACTGTAGTAGCAATTATGCCAACAATGGGATTAATGAAAAATCTAAAATCTTCTCTTGGTAAAATTATGCCTGGAGCTGAACAAGAAATTGGTCAAATGGCTGAAATGCTTGGAGGATTTATGACTGAAAGTTTCTCAGGGGACGCCACATTTGGAATTGACGAATCTACAAATTCAGAGTCTGAGAGAATACTAAAAGAAGCTGCAGCTGTTGCTGAGAGTTCTGCAGGTCAAATGTTTCCATCAGTGCCAACAAGTACACAAGAAACAACTAATACAAAATTCCTCTAAATCAATTTCAGAATTTTATAAAATATTATTTTAACTGTTATAATATTTACTACTGATTATGTCCTTTGTCTTGTATCCATTTTTGATTCAAGTGTTTCGAGCGTGGGATGTTGAAAAAACCAACAAAAAATAATTCATTATATTCAATTCAAAACAAGATTAACAAAAAAATAATTTTCATAGATCTTAACTTACAAACTAACTTTCAAGAGAATCTCTAGATTCTTTGATTTTTTTAACTCTACTACCTTCATCATCAATAATTCTATCAACACTGGATAATTTTTCTCGTAAATTATTGATAATCACACCTACTTCATCAGCTTCATCTTCTACTTGTTTTCTTTTGTTAGCAAGCTTTGTAATCCCTCTATTTTCCTCATCAATGTATTCACTAACCTTTTGAAGTTTTTCTTTGAGATTTTTAATATCTACAGATTCTTCTTCAATATCTTTTTCAAGTAACGTTCTCTTATCTTTGAGATTCTTAATCATTAAACCAACATAATCAATTGCCTCTTCTAGCTTGGCACGTTTTCCCATTAATTCCCCAATTCCAATTTGACTAGATTCAGCTGGAGTTTCTACAGATTCAGCATTAGAACTTTCTTCAGGTTTTTCTTCTACCATTTCTCCTCCCTCTTCTTTCTTGAATTTATCAAACATTTTATGATTTTCTTTTCAAATTGGGAATAAAAAGTTACTATGAATCTCAAAGCTGACCTTGTGAATGATTTTTAGTCAAAAAAAGAAAAAAAAAGGTGATTATCTTATCAATATCATATTTTTGAATTCTTGATTAGACTCAATTGATTTTTCTGAATTGATGATTAATTCCTCGATTTGTGGAAATTTGATATTTTCACCTAATTCCAGATTTTTTGTGACCAAATTTACAAAGAAAATTTCAAATACATTCGCTTCATCTGTTTCTGAAACTTTTCCAGAAAATATGATTTTGTAACTGAGTTCTCCCTCTGAGGTAGTAGCCACATTCAATATTGCCTGGGCTCCATTGGATTTTCCATTTAATTCTAGGTCAAACTGCCTTTCTTCAAGATTTAACACACCATTTGTAGAAATCTTCCAGAGATTTTCTCCAATTTTAGATGCTTTTCCATCAAAGAGAATTATTCCTGAATGATATGTTTTGGTATTCACAAATGCCCAACTTGATGTTTCACCATCAGATGATAGCATTCTCTGCATATCTTTTTCTGAAATGTCATCAGGCAATTCATAATGTTGTACTTTCAACTTTCCATCAACAATTTTTTCAGTAAGAATTGCACCTAGTCTCTCTTTTTGGAAACTTTGTTGTTCCTTCTTACTTTCTTGATAGTTTCCAAAGTCTGCAAATGAGTAAGTTACAGACAGTGGTGAAGCACAAAGCATCAAAAGGATTACAATAACACCAATTGATCTTTTTTGAGATTTTTTCATATCCAAGATTATATCAAAATGATAGATTAGGAACAACGAGGAATCGTCCTGTTCTTTATATACAAAATTTATTGAAAATGACTATAAATTTTCAAAATACCATTATTTTTCTAAAAATATTAAAAATGGCATTTTTTCAAGAAAAATCAAATTTTTTAATTAAATTTTTAGGCACAAAATTTCTATGAATTTTCCCCCCGGATCATTTTTACAAAAAAATGTAGTATTTTTCTAACTAAAACTGTGTTCCGCTATGCGTTCCGCTATGAGGTTTCAGAATGTCCCTCTAATACTAACTTGATCTATACTATAGCATGTCAAAACAACAATACAGGTCCGAAATGGGCATAATGGGTGATATCTTAGACGTTACCGCTGATGGTGGTCGCGATGGAATCATTATATCTGCAATCTCTCGAAAGGCTAACCTTTCTCACTATGCAGTACTAGACAAGTGTGAGAAATTGATAGAAGCAGGCTTAGTAGAATCAGTCAAAACTGACAGGAACAGAGTCTTTCAAATTACTGAAAAAGGACTTCAATTTTTTCAGGAATTTAAGAGATTTCAGGGATTAGTGGAGAGCATGAATCTAAGGTATTGATGTTATGAATCCAGAAATCGTACCAATTCATAGGAAAGAGTTTCTTCGAGAAGATGGAATGCTTTTTGTAAGGACTGAGGGTATACTCGAAACAATGGTTAACACACCTTTGATAATGGCTGGTTTAATCGTAGTTGCACTAACAATACCTTTGCAGTCTCATTCAGCTCTACTCGAACTCTTGAACTTACCATAAATTCTGATGGTTCTACACATGTTTCTCTCAGATAGATGTAGATTCCTCAAATTTTGAACTGAGTCTTTTTGGCCGTCTGTTGACAATTTTGCGGTAGTTGGAGATAATGGCTCTTTGTTATCTGGAGATATCATTGATGATATTCGTAACAATTGAAACTCTAGATTCATCAACTATTACTGTTGATTATGATATTCATGATTTAATTTCTAAAGAAGGGCGAGTTTGGACTTTTTCATTTGATTCTCCATCAAGCTATTCATTACTAATGCCTGAAAATTCTGTTATTGTTGGAATGGATGTTTTACCAACTAACATGGAACAGATTGATGAGCAAATCAAATTAGAACTTTTCAGTGGACCTACTCAAATTAATTATATTTTTGGAGTTACTCCAGAAATTGCTCAAATCAACCTGAATCTACATCTGATATTATGATTACTGGATTAGTGATTGGTGTCAATTGCTGCAGCAAGTATTGGATCAGTATTGTAATAAAGAAAAAACAATCAAAACCTCAGATACAAACACCAATGATTACATCTGAAAAACAATCTGAATCTGTAGATCCTAATACAATTTTCCGTTTTAGACCGATATGCGTGCAGATGATAAAGAGATTGTAAAATTCATCTCTGAAAATGGAGGCGAAGTTTTTGAGAGTGATTTACGAAAAAAGTTTCCTTCAACCTAGAACTACCATGTGGAGAGCTGTAAAACGATTAGAAAGAATAGATGTAGTAGAAATTTATAAAAAAGACTTGCAAAATATGGTTAAATTAAGAAACGATTTGGAGGAAGAGAATTGAAAATTATTGCATTGTTAGGCTTGTTTGTATTAGTAACTGGTGTAATTTTTGGTAATCAGGTATTTGCTGAACCACTTGATAATGTCAAAACATTTGTATCAAATTATGATGGTGATTCTGCAACAGTTAAAATCACTTGGAATTATGATGATAGAGCAAAAAATTACACAATAGGGTGTGTTAGCTGTAATCCAAATACTGTAAAATCCACATCTGATGATAATATTACATTTAACAATGTAACATCTTTTCCTAATGGTTCATTTGCAATGCTATATGTGATAACATATGATTCTCAAAATGAGATAATTTCTGCAAAACAACTAATCATTAACCTAAATCAGTAAACTGAAACTATTATACATAAAAAAATCTAGATTTATTACCATAAAATTCATATATATTTTCTAATCAGAATTTAGCATGGCATCCAAAGCAATTACAATTGGTGTAGGAATTCCAATGATAATAGTGGGTGCTTTGATGGCTTGGTTATGGGCTCCAATTGAAGGCGATTTACAAAATCAAGTAGAACTCATTGGAAGCACAATAGGAAACAACTAATTGTTAATCTAAATCAATAAACTGAAATTATCACACACAAAAAAACCTAGATTAATCACCATAAAATTCATATATATTTTCTAAACAGAATTCAGTATGGCATCTAAAGCAATTACAATTGGTGTAGGTATTCCAATGATAATAGTGGGTGCTTTGATGGCTTGGTTATGGGCTCCAATTGGAGGCGATTTACAAAATCAAGTAGAACTCATTGGAAGTACAATAGGAATATTGGGAGTGATATTTTTTATCGCAGGATTATTTTATACAAAAGAACCTGTAATGCATTAACTAAAACTCATTGAATAAATAATGAAATAAATTACTATTATTACTTGAAAGTAAGATTATTTGAGATATTTACATCAGTTGAAGGTGAAGGAATTCTTTATGGAACAAAGACTCTGTTTGTGAGACTTGCAGGATGTCCCTTTACTTGTTTTTATTGTGACACCAAGGAATCCCTTCCACTTAATTCTGGTACAGAATATACAATTGAGGAAGCAAAACAACTAATTGATTCTAATCTTAAACATCAAACTTACAAAGTAAATTTTACAGGTGGTGATCCTTTAATTCAACATCAAGCAGTAGCACAACTTGCAAAACATATTCAAGAAAAAAAAATTCCCACATATCTTGAATCATCATGTTTTGATATTGATAGATTCAATCATGTTTTGCCATTTATTGATATTGTTAAAATTGAATTTAAAACAAAAGATTCTGATTTTGTAGACTCTGAACATTATGAAAAATTAATTGGTCATACTATGAAGTGTCTTGAATCATCTGTAAGTGCAAAGAAAATAACTTACATCAAAATTGTAGTTAGTTCCAAAACTCAATTAAATGAATTTGAAGAATTAACAAAACAAATCTTTAATGTTATTTCTAAAGATGATATTGATGGATTTATTATTCAACCAACCTATGGTGTTTCTGAACCTTCTTTAGATCTTTTATTGAATTTGTATGATTTAGTATATCCACATTACATTGATGTTAAGGTAGTTCCACAATTACACAAATTTATTGGAGCTCCATAATTTTTCTACTCGCCTAAAAATCTGATTAGGTTCAAATACTAGAAAAATTCTGTGAGAATATAACATGAATGAAGAACGTGTAAAGAAACTCATTAGAGAATTAATCATTGAAATTGGCGAGGATCCTACTCGTGAAGGTTTACGAGAAACTCCTGAAAGAATTGCAAGTATGTACAAAGAAATTTTTGCTGGATATGATTCTGATTCAGAATTATCTGTACAGTTTTCAGAAGATTCTGATGCAGTTATTGCACGTAATATTCAATTTTATTCAATGTGTGAACACCATATGTTACCGTTTTTTGGGAAAATCCACATTGCTTATTCACCTAATGGTAGAGTATTTGGAATATCAAAACTTGTTAGATTAGTTGAAAAATATTCAAAAAGACTACAAATTCAAGAACGATTAACCAAAAATATTGCTGATGAACTGTATGCTCAAGGAGTTAAAGGGGTTGTAGTTTTAGCTGATGCCGAACATCTTTGTATGAAAATGCGAGGTGTTAGAAATGATGCAACTCTTTCCTCAACTGCATTTAGAGGAATTTATGAAAATAAAGATGAAAAAGAAGGCATAATGACACTAATTAGAAAGCGTGCCTCTGAATCTTACTTCTAGAATATACTGAATAATTAAATAATCTAAATTTTTAATTACTAACATGGGAGTGCATCCAAATATTCACATTCCAAAAGAATCATGGCCTCATTGGACATGGTATGCAATTGAATGTGTACTTCTTATTGCAATTTCTCTAATAGCATCAAGTAAAATTACTAATTCTATTGAAGGACTAACTCCAGAAGTACAAAATTACATGTTTATAGGAATTATGGGTATCTTCTTTCTTGTTTGGTATGTTGGAATTAGACGTTTAATTCTAACAAAATTTCTCCGAAATGGATACTAGAATTATTTTAGATATTTTGTTTTATCAATAATACCAGCTTTTTGAAATGCAATCTTTTCTATTATTACATGATTCACAAACTCCACAATGATATTTTTTATTTGAATAACAACTCCAAGTTTTAAAGATAGAATCCCCCTAAAACTTTCATTCCAGCTTTGAGTAAATCCTTTTTTGATAACCCTTCACGATAAGGTGACCAAATCTGAATACTTTTTCGTAATTTAGTATTAATTCCATCAATCTCCCCTTGATTAAATGCAGATTCTAATTTTTTTGCAAAGATTGGTCTGCAATCAGGATAGTGTTTATCTCCAGTATGTGCACCATATACAACTAGTGAAGCATTAAGTGTAAAAGCCCATGCAGATGCAATTGATAAAAACACTGCATTTCTAATTGGAACTACAATTGAATATTCAAATTTACTAGGAATTTTTCTTTTAGTACTTGTCAAAACATTTGAATTTCCATACAACTCTTTCATAAAACCAATATCAATTACTTTATGTTGTTTTAATCCAAGTTTCTTTGCAAAAGATTTTGCAGCAGCAGATTTCCATGTCTGCTTTTTGTCCATATGAAAAAGTAATTCCATACAATTCATATTTTGATTTCAAAAATGAAACTGCACAAACAGAATCCACTCCTCCACTAAATACAATAACTGCTTTTTTCATAATCCTCACCTAATTTCATTTTTTATCTATAGCACCTTTGCTAGGTTTACATATGATTATTTGACATTTTGTATTTGTAGATTCAAATCCTTTTGACATTGCTTTACTGATCTTTTTCAAATTAGAAGAACTTTTTGAGAATGCAATTATTGATGGTCCTGCACCACTAATTGTTACACCTAATGCTCCAGCTTTTAGAGCATTTTGTTTGACTTTGGCAAATCCTGGTATCATATGTTGTCTTGCAGGTTCAACTATCACATCTTTGATTGAATTACCAATTAATTCTAGGTCTTTTTTCATAAATCCTGCAACGATTGCTGCAGCATTTGATAGATTCAAAATACTATCAGTTAACTTTAATTTTTTTTGGAATTACCCCTCTTGATACTTTGGTCTTCTTTTTTGGAACATCAATTTTTGGAATAGCAACGCACATTCTAAGATTTTCCTGGGGGTTCTATTCGAATTACATCCAAAGGATTTGTTTTTACTATTACAAATCCACCCAAAGACAGAAGCTGCAACATTATCATAATGAATTGTACCCGCACTAGCTTTTTCTCCAGAACCTGCAAATTCTACTAAGAATTTCTATCAAGTTTAAGTGCAAATAATTTATCAAATGCTACTGCAGCAGCAGCAGCTGATGCTGCACTACTTCCCATTCCAAATCCTGCAGGTACTCCCTTTTTGATTTTAATTTCAATACCCTCTTTGATTTTGAATCTTTTTTTCATATTTTTTACAACTAATCCTGCAGTATTTTTTTCAGGGTTTGTAGGCACATTTCCATCTGTGATTATTGTAACTCCACTTTTTGTTTTAGTTAATGTAATTTCATCATAAAATGCATCTACTGCTAATCCAAATACATCAAATCCTGGACCTAAATTTGCAGTAGATGATGGTGCTTTTACAGTAATCTTTGAGGCCATCTAATCTTCTACCTCCTCACCCAAATTAAGAATTCTGCTCAGAGCACTTTCAAGATTGATAAAACCTTCTCCTGTAACATTTGAAATTGGAATTAATCCTTGTGCAAATCCACTAAGATTCAAACCTCGTAAAATATTTGTAGTTAGTGTATATGTATCTCCATCTGCTTCTTTGAAAATTGCATCTTCTAATCTTTTCAAATTTGACGACCATTGAAGTATCTCTTTTAATTTATCTCCAATAAGATCTGTTTTTGTTAATACGTTAACTGTTGGTAAATTCAATCGTAATCTAATTGATGTAGCAAGTAATGCAATTGAAACAAAATTTACTGGTGAAGTAATTAGTGATCCATCAAAAAGAAAAATACTTGTCTTTTCTTCTGATGAGATATTTTCTACAATAAAAGGTCCACTAGAACGATATGCAAATAATTCAATTTGACCTGGTGTATCCACAATCAAATAATCTGGATTTACTCTATCCACTTCATTTTTAATATCATCAATTTTTGATGCAATCAAATCATTTGCCATTACTAAAGCACCATTTGGACCAAGATCATATTGTTGCATTATAGATACATAATCAACAAAATCTCTAACATCGATATCACAAGTATATGGTACACTTTCTACACCTGGATCTAAATTTAAGACTGCAGCAAATGCTCCATTTGTTGTGTAATAATCGTATAACTTTGATGAAAGTAATGATTTTCCTGAACCTGCAGTACCTGAAATAAAAATTGTTTTCAATCCTGTCAAATTCTTTATTTGCTTATATTTCAAACTAGCACTTTAAGAAAGAAACTTCATGAAATTTGGTATATCAAATTTCACATTTTTAGTAATTATAGAACTTTACAATTACTAAAAACTCAAGTATGTTCTATGTCATGAAATTCTTACGCCTAAAATCAGGCATAAAATTTCTAAAATCAATTAATTTCCTCAACTTTCATATTTGATTCCTTAAAAAAACTATCAAATGAATTGGAGATTAGTAGCTATTCCTGTTACCTTAATTCCTATCTTAATAATTGCTATTCAATTTGATATCAAATTAGATGATGTATTGGCAATTGGATTTTTTCCATTTGTTGGTGCAGTTGTTGTAATGATGATCAAACTAGGTCTTCAGGGAGTAAAATTTGCATACATCACTAGAAAATATGTTAGTGGTTTTGATTCTATTGGAAAATTAATAGGTGTTAGAGTTGGTAGTGAATTTATTAAATTTACTACTCCTATGTTTATTGGAGCAGAATTTGTAGTAATTTATTATTTAAAGAAAAAAGGAGTAGCTCTTTCAAAATCTACTTGGATTGTAATTATGGATATTGTAACTGAAGTAATGGCAGGAGGTTTGTTAGCAATAATGGCAGGAATAATTGCAATATTTAATGGAGCATATGTAGTTGGAGGATTATTTTAGCTATTAGTATTTCTATTACATCTTTATGGACTGTTCTATTCTTCTTATCATCTAAACATACATTCCAAGTTCCAAATATACTTGAAAGTATTGTTAAAAAGTTAGGAAAAGAAAAAGGTACAAAAATAATTGATCAAACCAATTTATGGATGGACGAAACATGTACTATGATCAGACAAAACATAAACACTCCTGAAACCAAAAAAATCTTTACAATATCATTTTCTACTCTCACTTGCATCTTGGATTTTTTATGGAATATCTTTTATGATTATCGCAATGGGAACAGGATATGTAATTAGTGCATTTGATTCTATAATGGCTGTATGGGTGCTAATGCAATTGCAAACTTACCAATTACAATTGGTGGTTCTGGCTTGGCAGAATTTGGAATTGTGGCATATCTTAATAATTTGAATCCATTTGACTTTAGTATTCCTGAGGGAACTGTTGCTTGGGATGCAGTAATTGGTTGGAGAATTGCAACTTATTATGTCCCAATTGTGATTACATGGCTACTTTTAGTAAAATTGGCATTAAGTAAGATATCAAAACCGCAAGCCACATAGAAACCACTTTATCTTTAATTGTTTTTTTTGATTTGTGGATTTTCAAAAATAAAGTGGTTTCTAATCACTGGTGCATCTTCTGGAATTGGTAAAGAAACGGCAATAAAATTTGCAAAAGCAGGCGCTAATATTATTTTGGTTGCAAGAAGAAAAGATAAACTTGAACAAATTGAAAATGAATTAAAAAATTTTCATGTATCTATACTTGTTTGTCAATGTGATGTGTCAAAAAAAGAACAGGTAAAAGAAATGTCAAAAATAGTTTTTAAAAAATTCAATTCTATTGATATTTTAGTAAATAATGCCGGATTTGCAATCTATGGAACTGTATCTGATCTAACTATTGATGATATAGAATCACAAATGGAAACCAATTATTTTGGTATGATTTATTGCATCAAAAATTTTCTTCCATCAATGCTGGAAAAAAAGGTCTGGGCACATAGTTAATGTCGCATCTGTTGCAGCAAGCTTTGGATTGCCTGGAATTGCTTCATATTGTGCATCAAAATTTGCAATGCTAGGATTTTCAGAAGGGTCTTAAGCATGAGCTAAAAAATACTGGAGTTGGAATCACTGTTGTTAGTCCAATAATGGTTAGAACTAGCTTTTTTGATCATCCATCATTTGAAAAAATGCCAAAATTTTCCCCAATGTCACTAGATTCAAAAATAGTAGCAAAGGCAATTTAAAAGCATCAGATTCTTCAAGATTAGAAATTATTGTTCCCGGTGTAGTACGTGTTGCAGTATGGTTAAAAAATACATTTCCATATTTTATCAATCCTATATTGGGAAAATCTTTCAAAAATCAATTAGATTCTACAAAAAAAATTTAATTTTATTCTTCTACTTCATCATTTGTAGTCTCATTGGAGCCTACATCTACCAATTCTAATGATTTTAATTCAAATTGGTAAATTGCATTCATGTCAATTTCTTTTTCCTTTGTAAGATACTCTGAAACTTTTTTGCTTAATGGAGCTTTATGTTGATCAAAAATAAATTCATAAACTTCACCCTTTAACAAATCATCAATTTTGATACTTTTTGCTACATCCATTGTTACAATATGTCTTCCATCTTCTACAGAATCATATAATTGCACATCTAGTTTATTATCTTCGTAATAAAATTCAAGAATGTAACCTGATTTTTTCATCTCAACTGGGTTTCTTAAATTTTGCATTTTGAATTTCATCAGTAAACCCAATCTGGGATATCATCTTTCTTTTTTACCATGTCTGAATTCTCTAGTTTTCTGCTTTTTCTTTTTTACTTTTTGACCACCATTCTAGATAGTCATCATGTTTGTCATCACGTGTTTTTCTCTTTGATTTAGTTTGTATCTGATATCTGATACTTGTTCTCTTGTAGCGTACAATCCACATCTTTTACAAATAAAATTGTTCTTTCTAGCAGGATCTATCTTTCATTGGAATTTCAATCTCATCAAATAATTTGAATAAATCATCTCTGCCTCTTTCTTCTTCTGCAGTTTCTTCTTCATACTTTGTAGTGATTTTCTTTTTCTCTCTTGCTGTACATTCTGGACAATTAGGCAACTGATGATTTGGCTTGATTTTTTCCATAAAAGCGTTCCCACACTCATAAATGATCGATATTTAATCTGACACGCGGATTTTTTCATCATCCCTTGCGGTCCGTTCGCCCATCGAAATCCCGCGTGCCAGATACACAAAATTCTAAAAATAATGTATTATTTCTTTTCTTCCAAAATTTGAGCTGCAATCTTTGCTGAATTTTCTGCCCCATTAGGAACAAAATTCTTTGAAAATTCACTCAAATTCTCTTCAAATTCTTCATAATTCTCTTTAATTTTGAATATTGCTTGAGTTACTTGCTTTGTTTTTATGGCTAATATTCCTAAATTTTTCTCTTCTGCCCATTTGATGTTGTTTGTATGTTCATCATAGATTGGAATTCCAATATTGGCTTTTGATTTTCCACCCATAATCTCACCCATTACAGTATGTGAACCATTAACAACTGCATATTTACATAAATTCAAAACTGTATCTTTTTCTTGCTCTGAAAGAAAACCAATATCAATTTGTATCCAATCTATTTTTTTCTCTAAAGCATCAGTGATTGAATATTTCTTACCATCTTTTCCTAATACAGAATCAATACTTGAATCATTTCTTGCATGAGAAATAATTCTTTTTTCTTTTCTCATTTCATTTTGATGAAATACTTTTTCATATCTTTGACCAGTACCATCATTAGTTGATTCGTTTCCTGTTCTCATCCAGTATCCAAATTGATTATTTTTAACTAAATTTTCAAGATCTGAACTATTTCTTTTTTACTTGTTTACTATTTGTAAAATGTCCAACATAAACTACTTTTTCTTCTGCTTCTTTTATGAAATTTAGATTATATTCACACATAGTATATGGAGGTGGAGAATCTGCAACAAGAATTTTTGATGCTTTAATAATTTGTTTTGCAATAAAAATTAATGATGGATAAAGATATGATCTTGAATTGTATAGTTTTGGTCTAAATTGATTTGTTACAAACAAACTTGGAATATTTCGATTTTTTGCTAAAATATTTGAACCCATATCACCATCATTAATTACTAGATCAAATTTTTCTTTATTGTATAATTTTCTCTCTTCTCTCAAATAGCTTATAATTTGTTTTATCAGTGAAGGATTATTTGAAATTGGTAATAACAAATTCATTAATGATTTTGAAACACTTGGACCAAATTTTCCATCAATTGGTGTTGGCATTAAATTTCATGAATTTTCTCTTTTTCATCTGGAAATTTTTTTAATAATTTTTCATAAACATGACCCTTACTTGAAAAATGAACCTCAAATTTCTCATTGATATGTATCCTTAATGCGTCATTTAGTCTCATCATTCGAGAATAATGACCACTTCCCCAAGGATAGATGAATTCTCCTATTTTGAGCACAATATGAAACCAAATATGCCGTTTAAATTCTCAGTGATTCTCTAGCGAGTCCAAAATATCATGAACATTGTTAGATCCTACTTTAACTGAAATTGTTTTCTTTGTTTTGAGAGCATATTCTACTTCCTTTTTTTGACAAAATCAGGAACTTCATTAGATGTGATTGTGACTATTTTTTCTAATTTTTTGATATTTCTTTCTAGTCCTATCTCTTTTGCTTCATTAAACAAATCAATATCTACTCCAGCAAGTGGAACTATGGGAATTTTCTTTCTTTGAATATTTGCTTTAATGAATTATCAATAAAATCAGTTGAAAACACTAATGGTGATAAAGCTAATGATACATGATCACTTGAATGTTGTAACATTATTTCTAATATAGAATTTACATAAATCAAAGTAATTTTTAATTCCATCTTGGTTTTATTTTTAGATTGATAAAATTCTAATTCAATATTTTCTTGTACTAGTCTTGGAATTATTTGATTAATTATTTTAGCTAGATTCATTAATTCTGATTTTTGTCTATAACAAACTATGATTTTGGTATCATAACCTTGTTTAATTGTCTCAAAACAAGAAACTGCAGATATTTCATCATATATTGCACAAATTGTTTTCTGACTTTGTGATTGGTATGGAATTCCCACCCTTTACCTTTATCTGAAAAAATACAGATGTATGCATTGTTTTTTGTTAGATATGTATACAATAGTTTGTCATAATTATCATCTGTTCCTGGATGAGCACCAAGTTTTGATTTTTTTTCTATTATACTTGATGTTGCGGCAATTTCTATATCTTTTGTAAGAAATCCTTTTGATGTTCCCTCAACTTTTCACTAGAAATTTTTCACCCTTTAAGAGTAGATTACCACCTACAGAGGTAATCTCTGAGACAATATCTTGAAAATTATTTTTTATCTGTCTTGCTATTGCAATTTTTTCAATACCAAAAAGTAAATTGATAGCAGATGATGCAAATACAGGATCATTTGCATCAACTAAAATTATATCTCCATCTCGTTTTACTGATTTGAATTGTTGATTTTTTATTTTAAGAATTTTTTTAATATTTAATTACAAGCTGTGGAATTTTATTTTTTGAAAATATGGTTGGAAAAACTACAACATATGATATTTCATTCATATTTTCTACTTTGAAATTTTACTTGTTTATAATTTAGGACAAAACTTTGGTAATCAATATAAAACAAATACTTCAAAAGGCTGTGTGGTAAAATTTACACAAGAACAAGTTGATGATCTAAATTCTAAAATTAAAACAACTGAGGAGGCACTTCAATGGATATCTGATAATCTTCATCCAAGAGTTGCAAAAGCATCAAGCTTTGGTGCAGAAGACGCAGTAATTATGGATATTATGTTAAAAATTAACCCAAAATTCAGATTCTTTACATTAGACACTGGAAGACTTCCACAAGAAACCTATGATATTATGGATGTTGTAAGAAAGAAATACAATATTTCAATTGAAGTACTATTTCCTGATACTAAAGAAGTTGAAGATATGGTTAATGAAAAAGGATTGAATTTATTTTATGACAGTGTAGATAATAGAAAACTGTGTTGTGAAATCCGTAAAGTACATCCAATGAACAAAATGTTGAATACTTTGGATGGTTGGATTACTGGATTAAGACGTGATCAAACTAAAACTAGAGAGAATGTTACAATATTTCAATTAGATTCTGGCCATGGTGGAATTCTAAAGATTAATCCTATAATTGATTGGACTTGGGAACAAATTCAAGAATATATCAAAAAGAATAATCTACCATACAACAGCCTTCTTGATAAAAACTATCCTAGTATTGGTTGTGAGCCTTGTACTAGACCTATAAAATCAGGAGAAGATCTTAGAGCAGGAAGATGGTGGTGGGAACAAGGGGGAAACAAAGAGTGTGGCCTTCATATAGAGCGTAAACGGATTGACTAGCATGTCAGAAAACAATTCAATCAAACCACATGGTGGAGTACTAATTAACAGAATTACTAAAATTGATCCTACTGGATTATTCTCAATTACAATTAGTGAAGATCTTGCAAATGATGTTGAAAATATAGCTGATGGAATTTTTAGTCCTCTTGAAGGATTTTTGGGACAAAAAGACTTTGAAAGTGTTGTTTCACGTGGAAGACTATCCAATGATTTAGCTTGGACTATTCCAATTGTTCTAGATGTTGATGAACAAACCGCATCAAAAATGAAAGAAGCAGGCGATGTTCTATTACAAAATCCAGATGGGAACCGGAATTGCTGTATTACATGTTGAAGAAACATTCTCTTTTGATAAAGAAAAGACCGTCCAAGGAATCTATGGTACAACTGATGCGTCTCATCCAGGTGTTGCATATACAATGTCAATGAAGGATTATTTGGTAAGTGGAAAAATTGATTATATTCAAAGACCTAAAGATACTGAAATTAGAAAAAATAGACTAACACCTATCCAAACAAGAGAAGCATTTGTACAAGCAGGTTGGAAAACAATCTGTGCATTTCAAACTAGAAATCCTCCACATGTAGCACATGAAATGCTACAAAAAACATCAATAACAACACGTGATGGTGTATTTGTCAATCCAATTATTGGAAAGAAAAAATCAGGTGATTTTGTTGATGAAGTTATTGTGAAATGCTATGAAACCATGATAAAATTATACTATCCTGAAAATAGATGCAAACTTGGAACCCTACATACACAAATGAAGTATGCTGGACCAAAAGAGGCAATTCATCATGCAATTATGAGACAAAATTATGGATGTACACATATCATAATTGGACGAGATCATGCAGGAGTTGGAAAGTTTTATGATCCATTTGCTGCACAAAAAATCTTTGAGGATTATCCAGAATTAGAAATTTCCCCAGTGTGCTTTCCGCCATTTTTCTATTGTAGAAAATGTCTTACATATACAACTCCAAAAGCATGTCCACATGATAACGATGTTAAAGTGCAAATCAGTGGAACTAAACTTAGAGAAATGATTCAAAATGGTGAAGCACCATCTGAATTCATTCTAAGACCAGAAGTTGCACAAATAATTTTGAATCATCCAAAACCTTTTGTTGATTAGATATTTATTCAATCAAATTTGCTCAGATTTGTGAAATACCTTCTTGCTATAATTTTACTTGTAGGATTTATTATTACTCCAGCATTTGCTCAAGAAGTAAAAAACCCGTCATTAATTATTGAATCAATAGAAATTCCTGCTGAAGAATTTAATCGTGTTTTAAGAGATGCACCAATCATACCACTTGATGGTGTTCATGCTGTTAGCTGGCAAGTAACAATTGACAATAATTTACTTTATGCTAATCCAAATGGAAATGCTGTTTTTAGATTATATGATCAAGCAACAGATGATGA
>PVMK01156804.1_pt1 | contig 15970 bp, 15 predicted proteins | sample 1853481 | NCBI WGS metagenome assembly PVMK01 (sample SAMN08533507, study PRJNA380276) | Marine sediment metagenome, whole genome shotgun sequencing project.
TGTTAGGAGCCATCCTGTAAAGACTGAATAGTTTATAGCACTTTGTGAGTAGCGTTTCAGTTTAAGTGTTGGTGAAACTTTTGTAAGTATTGTTATTCCTGTTAGGAAAAGGATTATTCCGTCACGCACCAGGTGGTCAAACATTTAGATGCTTTCACATATAAACTGATTAATTTATGTAATTATAATCCGAGAGGGGCTTATCTATTTTACCATTTTCTCAGGTTCGCAGAGGAACTCAGGTGTGACTGAAACCTGGCCGCATTTTCTGCACTGATATCTGTCATTATGAACATCGTTATGACAGAATGATCTGGCCTTAACATGTTTTATGCCGCACCAGTCGGACTTCATGCCTTTGCCTTGTGGGTTACATACTCCGCTGGCGTAGAGTGATACAGCGCCGCAGTCAGCACAAATTATTGCCGGTGTATTTTGAGGTAATGGGAAGTTTGATTTTGGGGTATTTTTTGACATTATGATATTCTTTCCTGTGTGCTTTAGTGTTCTGAAAAGTCATTTATATTATGAAAATTATATATAATGGTGCTAATTCTGTCAATTAGTTTAGTTTTTTTTATCAATAATACATTGCACTTAAAGGCAATAACAATTTCAGTAAAATCAAAAATAACCGGTTATATAATTACAAAGGATAATGATGAAGGTAATTAGTGAGATGTTCAGATGAATGGTAAATAAATAGGTGTTAATATCTCTGGTTGAGATGTTAAACCTTAAGAATAATTTATAGGCATGTTCTTTTTATTAATTTCTATTATTGGCGTAAAGTATTCAAATCAGAAAATTAAATTTATTTTTTTCTTCTGCTTTGACTTTTATGAAAAAATCACACTCGATGCAGGTCATTATTGCTGAAAGAGTTTCATCTGCTGCGTTTTGGTTTTCATCAGATATCTTTACTTTCCAGCAGTATCTGCCTGCATTATTTCCATGGTTAACTCCGTTTAATTTGCTCTTCAATCTAAGCTCTACATATGCCTAACTTTTGGGCGCTCTCGCCGCCCGGTTCCCGCCCGCATTTCTTGAATTCCCAGCAGTTCATAGTTTGTAAATTTCTAAGATGTAATTCTAATGGATTTTTCTTCCTGGCCGTCTATTAAGCGTTCTACATCACCCCAGCAGTTTTTACATTTTCCGATCAGGATAAGGTCGTAACCTTTCATTCTACCTCTAAAATCTATGATAGTTGTTCCGTTACCGCAGACAGGACAAAATACGCTTTCAAGCATCTGCCTCATAATATATTTTGGAATATCTCGAAAACGGTTTAAAGCATCAGGTGTGAAGCTTGAACCTTCAATGTTTAAGCCAGGAAACTGTATAATGTCTCCCATGATAATATTCTCCTGTTTTGCTATGATACTTCTATTTATTTATAAATATTATAATAAAAAAGTTATTCGTCAAAACAAAAATTACATTTTTTGCGAAAATGAGGTGATACACCTATATGTTTTGGGGGTATACACCTAGTTTTAAGTAGGGGAATACCCCCCAAGGTTATTATTCGAAATAATGTGAAGACCTGTTATTTATGTGATAGAAAAATACTTTACTTTGATATCTGCAAAATAAGAATTTATAAATTCAATCAATTGATTTAATAGTTTGTTAGGTATGGGTAGCAATTTTGTAATTCTGCTACCGCAAATATTTTAATTCTATGACTGGATAATATGATTTTTAAAAATTATGATTGTCCAGCTTGATATAAGATAAGTTGAATAGGCACATAAGATTAATCATCTTGACTAAAAATCACATAGGGGCTAAATTAGTTGGTCTTAATAAACTATTCGTCAGTAGTTAATTGTATATAAATAATAATCAATAACTAATAGCTAACTGCTGTTATCCGAGGGAAATAATGAGAGAGATTGTACGCGAAATACTTAGAAAAACATTTGAAAAGTGCAGGGAGGATGGTTCATTACAGACACAGGAAATCCCTGATTTTGTGGTAGAGGTTCCAAAAAATAAAGATCATGGTGATATTGCAGCCAACCTGGCTATGCTGCTGCCTAAAACAGAAAAGAAATCTCCAAGAGATATTGCACAGATTCTGGTTTCTAATATTGTTGATGAAGAAAATATGGTTGAAAAAGTTGAGATAGCAGGCCCCGGTTTTATTAATTTTTATATAATGAAGAATGTCTGGCATTCCGTGTTGTCTGATATTGAAGAGGCTGGTGAGAATTACGGCTCTTCTGATATCGGTAAGGGTGAAAAAATAATGGTGGAATTTGTCAGTGCCAATCCCACCGGGCCTCTTCATATTGGTCACGGACGAGGCGCAGTAGTTGGGGATGTGATTTCAAACATTTTAGAGCATGCAGGTTATGATGTTGAGAGAGAGTATTATATAAATGATATCGGAAACCAGATGCAGAATCTTGGGAAAGCCGTATATATTCGCTATCAGAAGCTTCTCAAGAAGGATGTCGAGTTTCCTGATGATCTGTACAAGGGTGATTATATTATTGATATTGCAAAAGAAGTAATATTAAAACATGGCAATAAATTTCTTGAGGTGTCTGAGGATGAAGCTATTAACTTTTTTTGGCCCTTTGCTGCGGATACAATATTGAAAAGTATAGAGAATGATCTTGAGGCTTTTGGCGTTAAATTTGATACCTGGTTTTCAGAAAAGCAGCTTTTTGACTGCGGTAAGGTACAGTCGGCAATTGAACATTTTAAGAGCACAGGTCTTGTTTATGAAAATGAAGGTGCCCTTTGGTTTAAAACTACAGATTTTGGTGATGAAAAAGACCGTGTTGTTGTTCGTGATGATGGAAGGACAACCTACTTTGCATCTGATATTGCGTATCATAAAGATAAATATGAGCGGGGCTTTAAAAATGTGATTGATGTCTGGGGTGCAGACCATCATGGATATATCCCACGGATTCGGGCAGTTTTGGAAGCCTCTGGTATCTCGAATAATGATTTTAACGTGATCCTGATTCAGATGGTCAATTTGCTGCGGGACGGGCAACCGGTTGCTATGTCAACCCGGGGCGGAGAATTCGTTACGCTAAAAGAAGTAATTGATGAAGTTGGTATGGATTCAGCCAGGTTCAGTTTTTTGACCCGACGTTCCGATGCTTCTCTTGACTTTGATCTTGAAGTCGCAAAGAAACAAAATGATGAGAATCCTGTCTACTATGTTCAGTATGGGCACGCCAGGATTTCAAGTATTATTTCTTTTGGTGAAGAGAAAGGGCATCCATTGCCGGAATACGCGGATATCAATGAGGGCCTGCTGATTGCTCCCGAGGAGCTTGATATAATTAAGAAACTTTCTCAGTTTACAAATGTTGTTGCGGGCAGTGCAAAAAATTATGAGCCCCATCGGGTTGCGGTTTACCTTATGGAATTGGTTGCACAATTTCACAGTTACTATAATAAACACAGGGTAATTACAGATGATGAGGATTTAAGCAGCGCACGTTTATTCCTAATGAGCTGTATCAGGCGTGTACTTAAAAATGGTCTTGACCTTGTAGGTGTAGATGCCCCTCTTAAGATGTAAATAGTCATATTTATTATTTTAGTTCGGTCAAAATAATATATCTATTTTTCTCTTATGCTGTCAGCTGAAATTTAGCGGCAGTTCGTTTTTTCACTGGTAAACTGAAATTTCTATGGCTAAGAAAAAGGTAAATAAAAAAAAGAAAAATACTGCTGATATAAAAAGGATATTATTGCTGGCTTTTGGAGCTGTTGCAGTTTCATCCCTTTTTTTTATCGCAGGATATCTTGTTGATTATTTATCATTAAAGCTTACAAGGACCTCTTCTCCCGGTAGATTTTCTATTCTGGAAAATGATGAACATGGTGAACATAATGAAAGTTTAACTGGAAATGATAATGCTGTTTTAAAAGAAAATAAATACAGTTTTTTTGATACACTCTCAAAGAAAGAAGAAAAAAAAGCTGAGCATGATATCAAAAGAGAAGAAGCTCTTCGATCACATAAAGGACCAGAGCCTGTTATAAAACCAGAAGAAAAAGTTCAAGAACCCGCACAATCTTCTGCTTTATATGCTATGCAGCTGGGTTCTTTTAAAACTTATGCTGCAGCAAAGACATTCAGTGGTGAATATACCAGTAAAGGTTACGAGCCATACATTGTATCTGCTGCATTGCCGGGGAAGGGTACTGTGTACAGGGTAAGGATAGGCCGTTTTAGGGATATTGAAGACGCTCAGGAATTCTCTTCAGAATTTGAAAAGAAGGAGAAGGTGAGCGCATTTATAACTTCTAAATAGCGTTTAGCATTTATCAAAGGAAGTGCTTATGTCCGACTACAGTGTTGTGTTTATGACAGCTTCAAGTCAAGGAGAGGCTGAAAATATTGCGGAAAATCTTGTGTCTCATAAGCTGGCGGCCTGTGTAAATATACTCCCAAAGATGAAATCTTTTTACTGGTGGGACGACAAGGTATGTAAAGATGATGAGCTTCTGCTGGTCGCTAAAACCAAAACTTCTCTTTTTAAAGAGTTGGAAAAAGCTGTTAAAAAGCTGCACAGTTATGATGTTCCTGAGATAATCCTTCTTCCAATTGAAGAAGGGTCAAACACCTATCTTCAATGGATAGAAAAGGTAACAACGTAAATTATTAACATTTTAGCCCGGAGAAGGCTTACGGGTTTTCGTTTCTGGGTGAGCTTTTCATGCCTTCCGAAATAATAGCTTAACATCATTAGAAATATAGATGTTATCACATTTGCAAAAACAAGCCCTTCAATCTCATATAATCTTGCCAGAAGAGTTACTGTGCAAAAAAACATCAGGGCAGATAATCCCCTGATCAGCAATAATGTCTTCATAGTGTGAACCTGAAAAAATTTGGCCTGAAATAAATAGGCAACAGCATTAATCACTGCTGCTAAAAACAGCCAGGGCAAGAGCCAGGAACAATAACGGTATTCTTCACCCACCAGCCAGGAAAATATCCATTGATGCGAAAGCTGTAAAAATAACCATGAGATAAATAATATTGATGAGACAATAATTATTATTTTAGTGTTAATAACTTTTTCGGTTTGTTTATATAACAGCGGAAACAGGAAGTTCGCGCTTGAGTGCATAAGTGCAATAACCGGCATATATGCAACCTGTATTAAAACAAAGTAAATGCCCAGCAGATCCTCACTGTAAAGTTTTTCAATAGCAAGCCGGTCGTAAAATGCAGTAAACCATACAAAAAAACCTATCAGTATCGGGGTGTACCCTTTGAAAATATTAAAGTTTTCAGTCTCGCTTTTTTGTGTTTCTTTGGGCTTTTTTAATTTTTTCCAAACAATGAGATCATAAATGGCAGCGATTATAAATGCCAGAACAAAACCGAACAGAATTGATGAAGTGCTTTGGGAAAAATAACTGAAGCAGAGAGCTCCCAGAGGGAAACGCAGCCATTGTATGATATTCAGGTGTACTGCAAAGGCCCCTCTTTTTAATACGGCCGATAGAAGGGCTTCTCCTGCTACGCCGCAGCCAAGCATAAAAATCAGAATATAACTAAGAATAAGTTCTGTGTAGTTGGCATGGTCTACCCAAAAAAAAGAGAATAGACAAATCAATATATAACAAATTATTATTGGTTTTCGTGCGCTCTTAATAAGGGATAATGCTATGTATTTGTTTTGCTGAATTTCCAGGGCGTGACGCATTAGGGCATTGCCAAGGGCTTCCCTGACTATATATTGAAAAAGAGTGGCCATGGCAATATATAGCGCAACCATTCCGTACATAGCAGACGGCACAATATAAGATAGTAAAGAAACACCAACTAAAGCACCTATTGAACTGGACACATAACCGCCGTAATGGAGAAATAGCTGTTTTTTCATGTTTTATTTGATGTCTCCTTTGACGGTTTAAACATTTCGCTAATTAAGATTGACCACCTGTGGTCTTAATACCTGCAGTTTTGTTCAAGCCTTTGAATTACAGTGCAGGTTTATTATGTTTGTTGATCATTATGCGTATTTTGAATTATGAAACGCGGCAACAGATGAGTTGCGTTTACTCGTTTATGTGCAAGGTAATATGTCTGGTTTGAGAAAGTATAGGAATTGAAGCATAACGTGTCAAGATAAACTTGAAAAGAGTGGCAAGTTAAAAAAATATCATTGAAAATGTTTTTTTGATTAATTATCATTACAATATGGATTCCTTAAACAACCAAAATTTCTTGACAAAAACATTTCTGAATGGTATCAAATTCTTTTATATATCCTGTTTTTAATGAATCTGAATTACCATGACAAGATGTCAATAATAAACTATTGCAACATCATGTTTTGACATTTTGTCAGCAAGGTAAGAACACCTGTTGAAATATACTAATAAGTACTTGCTAACATATTGAAAAAACTTTAATTTTATATCAAAATAAAATATAATTTTTGGCATGTAATATGCCTAGTATAACCTTGAAGAGTAAAACAGAAAGTAAAACATAAGAAATTGAGTTTTAGTGAATAAATAGTACGTTTAATAACAAACTTTTAATGGAGAAGGGAGAATCAGTATGGCTTTACAGGCAGATTATATGATTCCAACAGACTTCGGTCTCAGCGATGAACGTAAAATGATGATCGACATGCTTAAGAAATTCAAGGAAAAAGAATGTCCTAAGGATAAGATCGGGGAATGGGATGAAGAAAATCACTTTCCGGTAGACGTATGGAAGAAACTGGGCCAGGAAGGAATTCTCGGCGCATGTTTCCCTGAAGAATTCGGCGGAATCGGCGGTAATATCGTTGATGAAACCCTGATCACAGAAGAAATCTCAAACAGTTTTTCTGCGATGGGTCTTGCATACCTGACCGGTGTTTGCTTTGGTGGTATGTCAATTCTTCATTATGGTACACAGGAACAGAAGGAGAAATACCTGCCAAAATTGATCGCTGGTGACTGGAACTTCGCACTTTCTCTTACTGAGCCGGGCGGCGGAACAGACGTTTTGGGCGCATTAAAGGCCCGTGCTGTTGAACAGCCTGACGGAACATTTCTTGCCAATGGTGCAAAGATCTTTACTACAGGCCTTCATGTTGCAAATACTGATATTTTTATCTGCCGTACCGATGATGTTGAAGGTAAGCCAGCTAGAGGTATGACCATCTTCCTGATCGACAGAGACAATATTGATCAGCAGGAAACTGACGGCGACCTTCTCAACCAGCCATTCTCGCAGGGTATTACCTATCACAAGATTAAAAAACTCGGGCAGCCACATCCTGGCATCTTTTGAAGTTGCTTTTGAAGATGTTAAATTAACCCAGGACCAGATGCTTGGTGATAGAGGTAAAGGTTTCTACAATTTACTCACAACTTTGAATAATGAAAGAATCGTTTGTTCAGCTATCTGTATGGGGCTGGCTCAGGGATGTCTTGAGGAAGCCAACCAGTATGCACTCGAGAGAGAAGCATTTGGTAAGCCTATCGGACAGTTCCAGGCAATTCAGCATCAGCTGGTTGAAATGGCAACTGAGATCGAGCTTTCACGTCTTATTACATATAAGGCCGCATGGCTTCAGGCAAACAATCCTACTGATCCTTCTGTTGGTGTTATCGCCAGTATGGCAAAGTTGTATACTTCTGATGCAGCATTCAGATGTACTGACAAGGCCATGAGAATCCTGGCAGGTTACGGATTTACTATGGAATATCATATTCAGCGCTACTACCGTGATATCAGACAGCTTGTTTTTGCTCCTATTACAAACGAGATGTCAAAGAACTTTATCGGACAGGTAATGCTGGGACAGAAAAGATCCTACTAACAGTATTAATTATTTATCCCCCGTTCTTTTACGAGCGGGGGATAAATTTTTTATGAGTGTGATTTCCTGCATATTTTTCCATTCTGTTTAATACTTGATACCCTGCCTGAATCTCGTAACTCAATAGATGTTCACGAAGCCGGGAAATTGAACAGGGCGGAAAATTTAATACTAATAACTAAACATAGGAGACACAAAAATGGAGCAGACATTTAATACAGACCTTATAACAAATTTTGGTCCTGATAAATTGCTTCCTGAACTTACTTTTGCTGAAATGGAGTCTGGATGGGACTGCGGCGGCGGAACCTACAAGATAACAAAGGAAGAAGTTGAAAAATTTGCAAAACTTATGGGTGATTCAAATACCGGTGAAGAGACCGTTCCTGTTGGGATGATATATGTCTATGGACTGAGAATCTGCTGGGACAGACAGGTGTTTATTGATCAGGCGGTTAGAGCCGGTGATAAGATCACATTTGCAAAACCTGCAAAGATCGGTGATACCATTACCACCAAACTTTCTATTGCGGATAAAAAAGAAGTAACAAAAGAAAGAGATGGTAAAGTTAAGGTAACCAAGTTTTTGTATATCAATATGGAATCACTTAATCAGGACGGCGAAAAGATCACAGATATTATGATGAGCTTTATGCTGCCCAGAACTATGAAATAAACCTTGATGGCGTCGTAAAAAGTCCGATTTACTGCGTTGTAGCAATTTTTCAGATACTCGACATAACATACTTATCGTCTCGCACCTGAAAAATCACTACGCCTTATACATCGAAATTTTTACTTAGCTATCTAAAACAACTTTGATGACTTTTTTCGAAGTCATCAAACCTTTTATGAGGAGAGAAAAATGGCTGATTTTTCAAGCATAAATGTTGGGGATGTTCTCCCGTCAAAAAGCCTTTCAGTTGATCAGGCCCTCATTAATGAATATGCGGATATATGTGGAGACTATAACACTCTGCATGTTGATGTGGAGAAAATGAAGGACCATCCACTTTTTGGTGGAACCATTGCACATGGAACAATCAATGTTGAGCCTGTTCTACAGGCAATATGTGAAGTTCAGGGTACAAAATGGCCGAATGCCGGAACTACCATTGATCTGCAGTTTCGGGCACCTGTAAAACCCGGAATGACAATAACAAGTGATCTTAAGGTTAAAGAGAAGACCAGTAATGGTCTGGTATGTGATATGCAGATTCTGGATCAGGATGGAAAGCCCTGTGTAAGAGGAACTGTGGAGATTACTGCTTAGTCGTTGAGCAGATTAATACTGAATAAATAATGCGTTAATCACTGCCGGAACCTGCTTGTTCTTATGGTTCCGGTTTTGACTAATATAAAGAATGGCTTTTTAAATACTTATTTTATTGTATGTGGAGGATTTTAGATGAAGATAAGCAAAGAGGTAAAGATCGATTTGTACAATCGTATGGTACGTCAAAGAACATTTGAAGACGAGACCACAGTAAATTTTGCAAGCGGTGACATGCCGGGCTTTCTGCATCTCTCACAGGGTGAAGACGCAGTTCCTGCAGGAACCTGCGCGCACCTTTCTAATGAAGATGCAATTTACACAACTCACCGCGGACATGGCTGTATTATTGCCAAGGGCGCTGATTTGAAACCGATGATGGCTGAGCTTTTTGGACGTATTGACGGCTGTTGTAAAGGCCGGGCAGGTTCCATGCATTTTGCTGATGTTAAGACCGGATGCATGGGTTCAAACGGTATTGTGGGTGAGGGTATGCGCCTTGCTCTGGGCACATCTTTTGCTCAGAAGTACAACAAGACTAAAAATGTAACACTGGTTTATTTTGGTGAGGGTGCAACAGGAACCGGATCATTTCATGAGTCATTTAATATGGCTGCAACCCTTAAACTCCCCCTCATTTTTATCTGTAACATTAACCTGTATGCTCAGATGACACCAAAGGAAGATCATATTTCTATTGAACATGTTGCTGACCGTGCAGCTGCTTATGGCGCTCCGGGGGTAACGATTGATGGAAATGATGTCGAAGCTGTTTATGCTGCAATGGAAAAAGCTTTAAAACATTCCCGTTCAGGAAAAGGCCCTTACCTGATTGAATGTATAACCTACCGTCATCACGGACATTTTGAGGGTGATCCCTGTAACTACAGACCGGATGGTGAACTTGAAAAATGGATGAAGAAAGATCCTATTGTACTTTATGAAAAGAAGCTTAAAAAAGAAGGTGTCTTGAAGGATAAAGATATCAAAAAAATTAAAGAGGATACTTTAAAGGAAGTTCAGGATGCTGTAACATTTGCGCGAGCAAGTGCAATGCCTGAAGTTTCAGAGCTTTATAAGGATATTTTTGCTTAAAAATGATGCTTTTTTGATTAAACATCATCTGATTTAAAATAAATTTTTTACCGGAGGATAAATAGATGTCTGAGACAAAAATGTTAAATTTACAATGGGCTATTAATCATGCAATTGCCGAAGAGATGCGAAGGGATCCAAACGTTTTCATCATTGGTGAAGATGTTGGAAAACCAGGCGGTCCTTTTGGGGTAACCCGCGGTCTGATTGATGAGTTCGGTGCTGAGCGCGCTGTAGATACACCAATCAGTGAAGGTGCGATTGTTGGACTTTGCTGCGGTGCTGCTGCATCAGGGCTTCGTCCTGTGGCAGAAATCATGTTTATGAACTTTATTACGCTTTGTGTTGAGGAGTTCTACAACCAGGCTTCAAAAATGCGCTGGATGTTTGGCGCCCAGGTAAAGGTTCCAATGGTCGTACGTACCATGACAGCCGGTGGATTTGGTGCCGGTCCGCATCATTCTTCATCACTTGAAGGCTGGTTTGCCAGTATGCCGGGTATGAAGGTTGTAATGCCAAGTGATGCCTATACTGCAAAAGGTTTAATGAAGGCAGCGATCCGTGATGATAATCCTGTTCTTTATATTGAGCCGCTTTCTTCATATACGGTTAAATGTGAGATCCCAGTAGATGACTATATAGTACCGATCGGTGAGACCCGTACAATACAGGAAGGAACTGATGTTACTATTGTAAGTGTTGGACGGATGCTTGCTGAAGCTAAAAAAGCGCTTCCAAAACTTGAAGAAGCAGGAATCAGTGTTGAGCTACTTGATATCTGTACGGTTAATCCGCTTCCAATGGAAGATATTTACAATTCTGTTAAGAAAACAAATAGACTGGCAATCATTCATGAGGCAAAAGAGACCATGGGAATCGGCGCTGAGATAGCTGCTGCTGTTCAGGAAAATCTTTTTGATTATCTGGATGCACCGGTTGTGCGTGTAGCTGCACCGTTTACCCATATCGCTTTCCAGCCGCTGCTTGAAAAACACTATCTGCCAGACGCAGATAATCTGATCGAAAAAGTTAAGGCCCTGATTGGATAACTAGACAGTATTGCTCTTTTTTAAGAGTTGTACCAGATGAAAGGAGTTTATATGGCTACCAATGTAACAATGCCCAAACTCGGCCTTACCATGGAAACAGGTAAGATCGTTGAGTGGAAAGCAGCAGAAGGAGGGGATGTAAAAGAAGGTGAAATTCTCCTCATTGTTGAAACAGAAAAAATCACCTATGAAGTCGAAGCACCGGCTACCGGACTGCTTCACATAGTTGTTGCAGCGGAAGAAGAAGTTCCTGTGGCAGAACTGATTGGAATTATTGCTGCAGATAAGGCAGAACTTGACAGTCTACCCGCAGGCGGAGCACCCGCAGCAGCAGCCGCTCCTGCAGCCCCGACAGCAGATGCTCCGGCAGCAGCAGCCCCTGCCGCACCTGCAGCACCGGCACCTGAAAGAGCAGCCGGTGAGCGTGTGAAAGCTTCCCCTCTGGCTAAAAAAATGGCAAAAGATGCAGACGTTGATATTGCGCTTATTGCCGGAAGCGGTCCTGAAGGACGGGTTGTTGAAAAGGATGTAGCAGCGTATCTTGATTCAAATAAAATCCGTGTTACTCCGGTTGCAAAGAAAATGGCTGAGGATAAGAATATTGATCTTACTTTAGTTACCGGCACCGGCGCGAATGGAAAGATTACCAAGGAGGATATAGAACAGTTTATGACAACACAAAAAGCAGCTGCTCCTGCAGCAGATAAGAAAACAGATACGGCTGATAATGACAGGATGGAAAAACTTTCCGGCATGCGTAAGGTTATCGCACGTAAGATGCTTCAGAGCTGTAATGATGCAGCAATGGCGTATATGGTTTATGAAATCGATGCGACTGCGATCCAGACCTTCCGCCAGAAACTTCTTAAAACTGCGGAGAAGAAACACGGAATTCGTGTAACCATTACTGATTTTATGCTGAAAATTACTGCTGAAGCAATCCGCCAGCATCCGGTGATTAATACCCGCTGGGTAGAAGGTGAAGGTATACTTTTCCAGGATGATATAAATATTGGTATGGCAATGGCAGTAAAGGCTGGCCTGGTTGTTCCTGTTATAAAACAGACTGATAAAAAATCTATTATTGATATCGGTAAAGACCGTGTTGACCTTATTGATAAGGGACGTAATGGTAAGCTTGGGCCGGCTCAGATGACAGGCGGAACTTTTACCCTTTCAGCAATGGGCATGTTTGGAACAGACATTTTCACGGCTATTATTAACCAGCCTGAAAATGCAATTTTAGGTGTCGGAACCATTAAAGACAAACCGGTTGTGGTTGACGGACAGATCGTTATCCGGCCTATGATGAACCTTGCACTTACATATGATCACCGTACTATTGACGGAGCAAACGCAGGCCGTTTTATGCAGACCCTGAAACAGTATATGGAAGACCCGATGATGATCCTTGCGGGTTAGTGACAGTAATTAACATTAGTAGATATGAGCCGACGCAGGAACTGCGTAATGTGCTCGAATCAAAATTATCAGAAGAAGGAGTAATTTTATGGCAACAAATGTAACCATGCCGAAACTTGGACTTACCATGGAAACAGGTAAGATTGTTGAGTGGAAAGCTGCTGAAGGCGGAGATGTAAAACAGGGAGATATCCTTCTTGTTGTTGAAACAGAAAAAATAACCTATGAGGTTGAAGCACCGGCTACAGGTCTGCTTCATATCGTAGTTGCTGCGGAAGAAGAAGTTCCTGTGGCAGAACTTATTGGTATTATTGCTGCTGATAAGGCAGAGCTTGACAGTTTACCTGCAGGCGGCGCTCCTGCAGCAGCCGCTCCGGCAGCTGACGCAACAGCATCTGCAACTCCTGCAGCAGGCGGTGCTCCAGCAGCAGCTGCTCCGGCAGGTGATGTAAATGTCGTTGTTATCGGCGGCGGACCCGGCGGATATCCAGCGGCTATCCGTGCATCACAGCTCGGTGCGAAAGTAACCATTATTGAAAAAGATCAGTTCGGCGGAACATGTCTGAACCGTGGATGTATCCCAACCAAGGCTCTTCTTCAGTCTGCCGGTACTTATAAGGCAGCTAAGGATGCTTCAATTTTTGGTGTAACTATCGGTGATGCCAAGGTTGATTTTCCTGCGGTGATGGCCCGTAAAAATACTGTTGTAAAACAGCTGGTTGGCGGTCTCGGCGGAATTTTAAAGAGTCACGGAATGAAGATTGTTAATGGTACCGGTCAGATTATTGATGCAAATACGGTTAAGGTTGCTGAGTCAGGCGAAGAGATCAAAGCCGATAAAATAATTATTGCTACCGGCTCTGTTCCAACAAAGGTCCCTATTGACGGTATTGAGAACTGTATTACATCTGATGAAGCCCTTGATCTTGAAAAACTGCCCAAAAGCATGCTGATTATCGGCGGTGGTGTGATTGGAATGGAATTTGCGCAGATCATGAACCAGATGGATGTTAAAGTAACAGTAGTTGAGATGCTGCCTCAGATTCTTCCCACAGAAGATCCTGAAATTGCCAAGGGTTTTGCGGCAATCGCACAGAAAGAGGGCATTGAGATCTTCACCAATACCTCTGTAAGCAAAATCGAGAAAAAAGGTAAGAAGAAAGTTGTTACTTTTGGTGATCAGACTAAAGACGTTGAAGTTGTTCTGGTTGCTGTGGGCCGTTCACCATACACCGAAGGCCTGGGTCTTGATAAAGTCGGCGTTGCCATGGAAAAAGGATTTGTCAAGGTTAATGATTATCTTGAAACAAGTGTTCCGGGCATTTATGCGATTGGTGATGCGATTGGAAATTACATGCTGGCACATGTCGCAACCTCTGAAGGTGAAACAGCTGCAATGAACGTTCTGGGTCAGCAGCACAAGATGTGCTACCGTTCTGTTCCACGCGGTGTTTATACAACTCCTGAAGTCGCAAGTGTCGGTATGACTGAACAGGAAGCAAAAGATAAATACGGTGATCTACAGATTGGCCGTTTCCCATTCGTTGGCTGTGGAAAAGCTCTTGTTATTAATGAGACCGAAGGTTTGATTAAAATCATTGCTGATAAGAAATACGGTGAAGTACTGGGTGTTTCTATTCTGGGTCCCCATGCAACAGATCTTATCAATGAGGCAGCTCTTGCTATCAAGATGGAAGCAACTTTTGAAGAAATTGCACATACGATTCACGCACATCCGACAATTGCTGAAAGCATGATGGAAGCAGCTCTTGATGTTGACGCGAAGGCGATTCATATGCCTAAAAAGAGAAAGTAATTTTAGTGTTTATGCTGGAGATTAAAAGGCTGCCTGAATTTTCAGGCAGCCTTTTTTATTTCATCAAGTTTTGTTCTATGCTAGATTTGTATATAAAAATTGGAGGACAAATGCAAGAAAGAGTAGTTCTTGTTGATAAAGATGATAATGAGATTGGTACAGAAGAAAAGCTTAAAGCCCATTTAGAAAGGAAGCTGCACCGGGCGATATCCATTTTAATCTTTAATGTGAAGGGTGAGATGCTTTTACAGCAGAGGGCGTCTGTAAAGTATCATTGCCCTTTAATGTGGTCAAATGCCTGTTGTACTCATCCCAGGCAAGGAGAGCCGGTTATTGAAGCAGCCCATAGGCGGTTAAGGGAAGAAATGGGTTTTGACTGCGACTTGGATGAAGTTGAAAGTTTTATTTATGAGGCAGATCTGGGTAATGGCCTTTTTGAATATGAGTATGATCATTTAATTATCGGAAGTTATGATGGTGATCTGAATATAAACACTGATGAGGTTGAATCGTTTAAATGGATGCTACTGGATGATCTTATTCACGAAGTTGAAAATTATCCTGATAAATTCACTGAATGGTTTAAAATTATCTTAAAAAATTATGCATCTAAATAGATGGATTTGAGTCAGGTTACCTGTTATGCGTAAAACCCTTAACTTGGCCTTAAAATAATCTGTAAAAGCTACGACTTAATCTGACAAAATCTCTTATTAAAAGTACCCACTAGATAAATAATCTCCTTTTCATATAACTAAAAGTACCATGCTTTTTTCAGCTTGGCAATAGTTCAGGTTATTGTCGCTAATGTTGATTTTTTAGGTGTGCTGAAATGTTAGCGGTTAAATGAAGTTATGTTGACTTATTCAGGCTCCCTTATTTTTCCCTTTTAAAACCATCCTATTACTTAGCTTTTTATAGATTAAAACCCCCAGATTCATCCGGGGACATTGAACAGAAAATTTCCAATCAAAAAATTCACCCTCCCTCTTGCAGAACCCTTATATATATACTATTAATTCTAATATATGGGTTCTGAAGGCGTAGCAACAGTCTTATTATTCATAAATACTCACACAATCTTTTAAAGGAGGTATCATATGAATATTTTAAATCTTTGTATTGGAATCATTGCATTGGTAATAGCCGTGTTGGCCTATCAGAAAGCAGGCGGCGGAGATGACCTGAGAGAAAAGACACTTGAACTTCTATCAAAAATGGAAAAAAGCCTTAGAAAAGAAGAAAAAGAGGAAAAGGAAAAAAAGTGACGATAATAACATTAATTATCAGCTTTATACTTCTCCTGGTCACACTCATTACAAGCATGCAAAACACACAATCTCTGGAGGTGCATTTTCTTTTCTGGAATATTTCAATGTCTTTTACAGCTCTGTTTTTTTATGCTGCGTTTATCGGTGCAGCAAAAAAAAACAGAGCTGTAAAAGACATTGAAATATTCCAGAAAAGAAAATGCACCTCTAGAGATTGTGTGTTTTGC
>PVMK01118191.1_pt1 | contig 15969 bp, 16 predicted proteins | sample 1853481 | NCBI WGS metagenome assembly PVMK01 (sample SAMN08533507, study PRJNA380276) | Marine sediment metagenome, whole genome shotgun sequencing project.
TGAAAGCGGTAGATTTCAGTGTAAGTGCCATCATCTCCTCCGCATGCAATAAGCCAATAGACATGTAAATCGTGCAGCCGGTCATGAGGGCTGCTAAAGTTCCAAAACAGCGAAATAACTTCACTGTCGCCGCTCCTGTTCGTGACGTCGTTCAAGGAAAAACACGCTAGCCAGGTCCACAAACTGCTCAGTGAGCAGATCAATGACATCATCTACCGTCAATATACCAACCAGTATGCCGTCCTTGTCGACTACGGGAAGTCGCCGAACCCCTTTTGTGCGCATGATGTGAATCGCTGCCTGAATATCCGCGTCTTCCCCGATCGTGACCAACTCGAAGCTTAATGCATCACCTACCGAAACATTGTCCGGATCCACGCTCATCGCATCAATCTCTACAACAATATCCCGGTCTGTCAGAATCCCTACTGGAATACGTTTTTCCACCTCACCCTGCACGACCACAAGATCGCCAATATGATATTCCCGCATCAATAGAGCAGCGTCGCGGATGGATTCACTCTCGCTGATGATGATGACTTCGCGATTACAATATTTGCCAACTGTCATAGACATGCTTCACTTTGTGGTATCTTGTTTCTATAAAGTCCATTGCTAAATACTGACAACAGTACTTTTCTATTGCAATGGTGGCTACTCCCGGATTACCGCACAATTGGCGGGGGGGCTCTCGCCCTCATCTGAGGTCGAGGCGGCGCAGACCCGCTGCCTGGGCGCGGGCCACTGCATCATTGTATTCTTCTGAACTTGTCGGACGACTGATGTCTTCGTACTCGTCGGCCCGGTAGCAGGGGTGGTATTGTCCCATGATATTAATATAGGTCTCCCGGGAAATCTCCTCGACAAGAAACTGTGCTACTTTGGCCGTGCCCGCAATTCCGTTAGGCAGAACCAGATGGCGAACCAGCAGTCCCCTTTGTGCGACGCCGTTGCTGTTGGTAACCAGGTCGCCGACTTGCCGGTGCATCTCCTTTACCGCATTCCGGTTAACTCCCACATAGTCCCGGGTTTTCGAGTAGCGCCGGGCTAAACGGCTGTCACCGTATTTCATATCCGGCATGTAGATATCGACGATACCATCCAGTAGTGTCAGGGCTTCCATACTATCGTACCCGCCCGTGTTGTAGACCAGGGGGAGTTTCAGGCCCAGGGGTAACGCGAATGTCAGTGCGTCCAGTATCTGTGCCACCACATGGCTTGGGCTGACGAAATTGATATTGTGACAACCTTGTTCCTGCAGCCGGAGCATAATCTGCGCCAGCTCCCTGCCGGAGACCTCTTCGCCATGCCCTTTCCAGCTGATATCCCAATTCTGGCAATAGACGCAGCGCAGATTGCAGTGAGTAAAGAAGATTGTCCCGGAACCGTGTCTCCCGCGAAGGCAGTCCTCTTCGCCGTGGTGGGGCCCGGATGAGTGGACGACGGCCCTTTCGCCGGTACGGCAGATCGCGCCTGCTACCGTTTCGAATCGGTTTACATAACAGTAACGCGCGCAGAGGTCACAGTCCTCCAGACGCCATCTGGCAGCTGCAGCCCGTTCCTCAATCTGCTCGGGCAGTAATTGCAGATAAGCTGGTGTGAACTGCGTATTGTAATTCTGGCGCTGCATTTCAACCATCCTGGATATGTCAGTATTGAATTATAGCTCCACTACATGATTTACTGCAGATGGATTTGCCTCCCCTGAGCAATATGGACTATGTCTGATCTCTCGAATACTACGATGAAGACTCCGTCTCCCGGTAATCAGTTCCTGGAAATTGTAGAACGCAAGGAGCCGGGTCATCCCGCTACTGTCTGTGACACCCTGGCAGAAGCTCTGAGCCAAACGCTCTGGCAGTTGCGGTTGGCAGAGGGGACATCACTGGCGATTGTCCGAATGCCAATCAAGGAGATCTTTCACACGCGGTTAAGCCAGATAAAATCCCTTCGACAAGAGCTCATGGATGGCACCATTAAAGTCTATTAGACTGCCTCTACTGTTGTTGCTCGTTTGTTCCACAATTTCGGGGGAACTCTTGGGATCCACGCTGGAAAAGGCGGTGTGCGGCATCAAGGAGCCCTTTGTCTTCTGGCTTTGGAGCAGTATGGCGGGGAGACCGGATTCGTCACGTGTATCTGGCTTGTTAAATGTTGAACCGCTTTCCATTCCGACGGTAGATGGCCGTACACTGGGGGGTTACAGGCTCAAGGCCATGTCATCCGGAGGCGAGCTGACTACCGCCGCAAGAGGTTATTTGTTGGTCGCCCAGGGAAATGCAATGCTGGCTGACCAGATAATTGGCAGTTTCATGGAATTCTCGCGAGCCGGTTTTGACGTCTATATCTTTGATTACCGCGGTTATGGCAGATCGCAGGGAAAGCGCAGGCTTAAAGCCATCCTGAGCGACTATCGGGAGATCATAAGGCACCTGGATTCCCGACCTTATTCAACGCGTCTCTTTTACGGTATGTCATTTGGCGGCATCGTGCTATTGGATGCACTGAAGAGCAGGGCAAACGATGAATTGGTGGTCATCGATTCAACGCCCAGCAGGTTATCGGATTATGGCTGTCCCAAAGAGTACGATCCTGTCGAAAATCTTCCACTGGACAGTTCGCACCTGCTTTTTGTGGTAGGCCTGAAGGACCGTGTCGTCAAACCGGCGATGTCGCGGGAGCTGGTTGAATTGGCAAAGACAAGAGGAGCCTCGATATTGATAGAACCGGAGATGACGCATCCGTTTATGGACCGGAATATGTTGGTGCACAGCCGGCGTATAAGCGCTGTAAAATCTTTCCTGCTGCAAGAAGGCGACTGATTGACAAAGAAGAAGGCCTCACGGTCAACATCCCCAGAGGGTACTAAGTAGAGTAAGAGACAGAGCATAGTCGAACTATTTCTCTGCCTCTCCTCTCCTCCCCGGTAGGGTCGAGAACTGGCGCGCCACTACAATGCAGTACGTTTCCAGCTCCCGCCACGTCCAACGCAGCATGCGGTTTTCCCGCACTACGCTGTCCTAATGACTTGGGGGCCGATCAAGATTCATGTAAAAGCGGCCACTTGGCCCCAAGTGGGGCCGTTTGAGGCTTAGTTTTTAAGCTCTGTTAGTGCAATTTGAGGGACTGTCGGGGTCGTCGCTTATTGACTCGCAGTGGATATTTTCCCAGTAAATCGATGTGATTCCGCCGGTACGGTGCAATACCCGCCAACATATCATCGGTGATCTCGAAGCCTTCCTTCCGGAGTCGCCGGATTACTTTGGTCATGGCGTTAACATTGTGCAGAATCACTAGATTTGCAACCAGGTGATTGTAGTTGATCATTTTGTTTTGCTCGTGCCGTAGGTTTTCTTGGATCTCGCCGTTGTTGAAGAAGAACACCCATTTAACGAAATCATTGAAGGATTCACTCTTACAGGTCGCGGCCTGAATCGTTTCCCGCATCTTGATGTCCGTAATATACTCCAGCAAATATTGCGTGCGGATTACGGGGCCAAGTTCCCTAAAGGCGTAGTACAGCGAATTTTTGATTCCCCGTTCGCCCAATCGTCTGACGATGGTGGAAGCGGTCACCTTACCCTCCTTGATTGACATCGCGACACGCAGCATGTCTGCGTAGTTGGTCTTAATGAGCTGGTAGTTGATTGTTTCGGAGAAGAGTTCGTCGATATGGGTGTATCGCGCCCGACCATCAGGCTTGAAGAAAATCAGTTTGTTAATGTCTTTGATCCGTGGCATGAGCTTTATACCCAATAGATGGCAAAGACCAAAGATGATCGTGCTCTGTGCGTGGGTAAGCGTGGAGCTTGTTCTCCAGATCAGTCGCCGTCCAAAAGAAAGTGGGTTCCAGCAGCTCACGCCGAACGCTACCGATCAGTCGTTCAACAGATGGATGCGACATCGGTACATGAGGTAGTGATTTGATCTCCTCGATTTCAAGCACCCGCAGGTTAGCCTTCCAGCGGTGGTATAGAAACAGTGGATCGTTGTCCGAGCTGATACGTTTCGGCCAGCGCTTTTTAGCGGTCGCTTGGCTGAACATGCGACAGAGCATTGGTCCATCCACATGTCCTGCATACACGGAAAACCCTATAATCTGCCGGGTATATTGATCCATCACGACCATGACCCAGTGTGTCTTCAGGAGAATGGACTCGCAGCGGAATAGGTCTATGCTCCATAGGCTGTCTTTGGCGTGACCAAGTGTCGTTAGCCACGATGGCCCACGATCACTGGAACCTGGTTTGTAGTGCTTGGCGAGAATACGTCGTACAACATCTTTATCCAAATCAAGACCGAAGGCCAGATTGATCTGTTGCGCAATTCGTGGACATCCGAAACCTGGGTTACGCAGTTTCATCTCAACGATCGCATTGATGACTTCTTTGGGTGGTCCTTTTGGACCAGGCTTCTTTCCACCGGGAGGAGAATACAGATAACGATACTTGCGCTTTATGAGTGCAGCGTGAAATTTCAGCAGGGTCGAAGGTTTGACGATGATGGATAGTCGAGCGATACGCCTGGGATTCAGAAAGAGGGACAAGAATCCGAGTCGGACAGGTTTTGTTAGCGTTAAAGATAAGGGCTTCGGGCAGAGCCAAATATCCTGTCAGCCCACCTTTTCCAACAGCATTACCCCATTTCTGGCGTATCTGGTGGTTGATCTCAACGTTATTGGCTGTGTCATCGATGTGTGTTGTTGTTTCCATGGCCGCTATTGAAGCAAAAAAATTGCAGACTTGAAACATACTTCGTATGTTTAACACGTCACCAGTGTCGTAAAAATTGCCAATTTGGGGTACCCGGGACATCCCCGCCGCAATTTTCACTTCCCTCTACAGCACCCTGATACCAAGGGCTGCAGCGGTGCTATACTTTTCAAAAATATCACTCACTTGGCATTTTTTAATAAAAAATTGCGCTGTTTACCAAGCGTTTGGTACTTTTGTTCCCTGTGCACCGCTAGAATTGATCTAAGATTCCCACACATCTGTATTTACAGTGCCGAATACGGCAAAATTCTAAACACTACGAGCGTAAAACACTAATCATTTGCTCAATAAGTAAGCAATTATTGGCCTAATTTGAAGTCTCAAAAAACTATAGACCCTCTGAAAGCCTTGCCACGCAAGGCCTCCGGAGCAGAGTGAAAATTGCGGCGGGGATGTCCCGAGTACCCCAATATGGGGACTATTTCTTCGCGGCGGCTTTTTTCCTGGCAGGAGCCTTTTTAGCAGCAGCTGTTTTCGCGGCAGGCTTTTTCCTGGCGCTCGCCTTTTTAGCAGCCGGCTTCTTTTTCGCCGGCACTTTATTCCCGCCTTCAATTCTCTTTTCAAGCTTCTCGGCCCGTTTCGCAAGCCCCTGAACCGACTTACGAAGTCGTTTCAGCGTGTCGCGCGCGTGTTTTTCCATGCTCTTTTCTGCATCGACTAAAAACTTATCTATATCTTTTTGAATCTGTGAGACTTTGCTTTTTTTTGCCGCCATCGGAGCGTTCCTTCTTTTAAAGAATCATCATTGGTTCTCTCTACAGATCGAGCGGCTCTGTCGAGACGCTCAACTGTCGCAAAGTTATCAAGTGTACTTTGAATTGACAAGTAAAAAGTATGGGTCTTCAGCGGAATTAGTGGGTTTAATTTCTAAGAGTTGAGGAATTTGTAGAGCTTTCGGCAGGTGCTGTCAAAGTGTATCTGATCATCTGGATCAAGGGGCTTACGTAGCAACGGCTCGATGAGGGACTGGAGCAGGTGGCGGAAGCGGTACTCTCAAACAATATCGACATTGAAAAAGACCAACTGGTGCTGGAGGCACTGGAAGCGGAGGCCGTCTCATCGGACCTGGAACCGACACGCGATGCCATCTTCGGGGAAATTGGTACCGTACAGTTTCCTGAACTGATGATGGAAGTCGATAGCCACACGCGATTCAGTACCGCACTGTTGGGACGCGAGCCCTCGTCATGGGAAGAGCTGTTGTCGGTTTACGGTGCCCTGTTGGCGCACGGTACTGATATGAGCCCCACGGGAATGGCGCTGATGATTCCACAGATCAGCGCGACCGCCATTTCGAATGCTATGGCGCTATTGGAGGACAGTGCCGCCTTACGCCAGGCCAATGACGGTTGCGTTACCTTCACGCGGCGACATCCGATTGCCCGGACCTGGGGAGAGGGCACCATCGCCTCGGCAGACTCCATGAGTCTGGATGCTACGCGCCACCTCTTCAGTGCGAGACAGGATTATCGCAGAGGACGGAAGGCCATCGGCATCTATACCCGCAAGCTCGATCAGTGGCCGCTCATCTATGATCAACCCGTTGTCCTCATGCGGCGTCAGTCCGGCGCCGCCATCGAGGGCATGTTACGCCAGCGTACCGGTGAGGCACTGGAGCGGATTGCTGTTGACACGCATGGCTTTACCTTCTTTGGGATGGGGCTTTCCAAGGGGTTAGGGTTCGACCTCTGTCCACGACTCAGAGGAATAAAGCGACAACTGCATGTACCCCGGGGGACGCAGGTGCCGGATATTCTTGAGCCCGTGGCCACTCGCGATGTCTCCATGGTGAATATTCGCGCGGGCTGGGATGGGTTCGTCCGACTGATGGCCTCGCTAGAGGCGGGCACCTTGTCTGCCGTCCTGGCCCTGGACCGATTTGGCTCGGATTCCCGGGCGGATCCGATCCACAAATGCGGCACTGCCATGGGCCAGCTGCTCACCACGCTCTTTTTCTGTGATTTCGTGAGTAAAGACGATTTCCGGAGAGAACTGCTGCGTATACTAGATCGTGGTGAAGCAACCCATCGCCTCTTGCGGGCGATTTACGCCGGGAACATACCGGCCCACCGCGGCCGGCGACCGGAAGAATTGATAGCTATCTCCGGATCGTTGACGTTGCTGAGTAACATTACTATCGCTTGGATGACTCTCCACATGCAGCAAGTCATTAATCGGTGGAAGAAGGAGGAGGGGCGACACATCGAGCCAGAAATCCTGAGGCATATCGGGCCTGCCCGATCTGAAGGTGTGAACTACCGGGGCAAGCTGGATTTCCCGGTGCGTCAATATCAAGACCGTTTGTTGTCCAAGAAGGCGAGAAATCTGTGACAGGGGAGGGTGGCCGCCACTGTTTTACAAACTACATTAACAATAGGCAGGAACTCATTGAGAGGAATGAAAAAGGCATGATTTCAAAATCTTATCTCTTTGATTTTAAAAGGATTTCTTGGCGGCACTTTCTGCACGATTTGCACGCCCTAGCCGTTCCATCCGGCAGATTTTCAGACGTTGGAATCAGCCATGCAACGGGCCATCGGCTTGTGGAACCACTACCCTGAGAATTTTCGAGAACTGGTCGCCAATGGCATGGCCTACGATTACTCATGGAACCGGCCAGGTCAGGACTACCTGGCCGTGTACGACCGGGTGCGGTACGAATAACCGGCCCGCCATGAACTCTGTCCCGGCCCCGAAGGCCGCACAAACAAGAGAGATGACAATGAACGAACTGGAACAGCTCCCCGCGATAAGCGGACACGAACATCAGGTTGTAACCATCTCCCGTGGTGGGCACAGCAAGCGGCTGCCTCATAGCAGCATCGATTTCGACAACATCCGCAGTGCCTGTGCGATTGCTCTGCACATGCATCAACCGCAGATCCCCGCGGGGGGCGACGATCTTCCGAAGGCTGCCATCATCTCAAACCTGCAGTACATGATGGAGCACCCCGACATCCAGGATAATCACAACGCTCCGGTTTTCGCCCACTGCTATCAAAGGATGGGTGAGATCATTCCCAGACTGGCTGGCGAGGGCAAGGCACCGCGGGTGATGCTCGAGTATTCCGGTACCCTGCTGCACGGCCTCCAACAGATGGGTCGGGGGGATATCATCGACAGCCTGAGGGGCATTACCATCAATCCGGATTATCAGCCACACGTGGAATGGCTGGCAGCCCCCTGGGGACATGCTGTCGCCCCCTCGACCCCGATGCAGGACTACCGGCTGCATGTGCTGGCCTGGCAACAGCATTTTGCCGAGCTGTTTGGTTACGAAGCCCTGGAGCGGGTGCGCGGTTTCTCTCCCTCTGAGATGGCACTGCCCAATCATCCGGATGTGGCTTATGAATTCGTCAAAACCCTGGTCGATTGCGGCTTGCAGTGGGTGTTGGTGCAGGAGCACAGTGTGGAAGAACCCGCGACAGGGAAGCAATCCCGCCCTTCCGCACTTGCCCCACCGCCTGGTTTGCCGTAACAGCCGCGGAGAGACGGCTCAAATCATCGCGATCGTAAAGACCCAGGGGTCTGACACAAAACTGGTGGCACAGATGCAGCCCTGGTTCGAAGCGCAGAGTCTGAGCAGGCAGCAACTTGCGGGAAGTTCCATACCACCTCTGGTCACCCAGATCGCCGATGGCGAAAACGGCGGTGTCATGATGAACGAATTTCCGCCCAAGTACGCCGAAGTGGTTGCCGCCGCCTCGTACAGCGATGTACCCCTTGATGAATGTCAGCGAATACCTGGAACAATTGGCCGACCGGGGCATCGGCATCGATGCATTGCCCCAATTGCAGCCCCTGTTCCAACACAAAATCTGGGAGCGTATACAGCCGGGAGATGGCCCTGAGCGCCTGCAGCAGACGATAAAGAGCTTGCGCCAGGAGGACCATCAGTTCCATATGGAAGGTGGCAGCTGGACCAACGACCTCTCCTGGGTGCAAGGTTACGACAACGTACTGGGCCCCATGGAGGAGGCCAGCGCGTTGTTCAACGAGGTGGTGATCGAACCGGGTAAAGATACGAGCACGCCCCAATATCGCAATGCGCTCTACCACCTTTTGTGTTCCCAGAGCTCCTGTTATCGTTACTGGGGGCAGGGTCTCTGGACCGACTACGGTCGTGAGATCTGCCGCCGCACAACAGAGATCCTGAAGCACGATTTCTAATGGAATGCCACGATGAAAAAAAGCGAGCAAGAAAACTCTCTCGACCCTGAACTGCAACGGATATGCGAGGCCTGTCATCACGATCCGTTCGCCGTATTGGGACGCCACACGAAAGATGGAAGCACCCTGATCCGGGCTTTTCTGCCCTTCGCTGAAGAGGTCAGTATCTGTGAGGGCAATCTACCCATGCAGCGGATCGCCGGAAGCGATTTTTTCGAATGGCTCGGACCGGCGGAAATGGTTCCAGCCAGGTACCGATTAATCTGGAGGGACGACCAGCACCGCGATCACATTCGCCACGATCCCTATGCCTTTCCTCCCCAGTTGAGTGAATTCGATCTGCATCTTTTCGCCGAGGGCAAGCACCATCAGGCCTACCACTTCCTCGGTGCCAGGGTACATGAAGTGGAGGGCACGGCCGGCGTGTTGTTTGCAGTGTGGGCACCCAACGCCGAGCGGGTCAGCGTGGTGGGTGACTTCAACCAATGGGATGGCCGTTATCATCCGATGCGGGTCAGGGATGGCGGCGTCTGGGAGTTGTTCATCCCTGATCTGGCGCCTGGCGCGTTGTACAAGTACGAAATCCGCAATCGCCATGACACCAGCTTGCACCTCAAGACCGACCCTTATGGGCGCAGCCATGAGTTGAGCCCCGCCACGGCCTCGATCGTACAGCCCAATGACGACTTCGGCTGGAACGATGATTTCTGGATGCAGGCAAGAGCGGGTCACGACTGGCAACACAGCTCCATGTCCATCTATGAGGTGCACCTGGGTTCCTGGCGGCGCGGCCCGGAGGGTGAACTGCTCAACTATCGGGAATTGGCGCACCAGCTGGTCGATTATGTCAAGGAGATGGGGTTCAGCCACCTGGAACTGCTGCCGATCACGGAACACCCCTACGATCTGTCCTGGGGTTATCAGGCGACCGGCTATTTCGCCCCCACCAGCCGCTTTGGAACCCCGGACGACTTCCGCTATCTGGTCGATCTCTGTCATACCAACGGCATCGGCATCATCCTGGACTGGGTACCAGCGCATTTCCCGAAGGACGCGCACGGTCTCGCCCGCTTCGATGGGACATCACTCTATGAACATGCCGATCCGCGCAAGGGCGAACATCTCGACTGGTCGACGCTCATTTACAACTACGGGCGCAATGAAGTGAAGTGCTTTCTCATCTCGTCCGCGGTGTTCTGGTTAAATGAGTTACACATCGACGGTTTGCGGGTGGACGCGGTAGCCTCGATGCTGTACCTGGATTACTCGCGTGAAGAGTGGACGCCAAACGAGTTCGGCGGCAAAGAAAACCTGGAGGCGATCGCGTTCTTGCGCCAGCTCAACGAGGTGGTGCATGCCGAAGCGCCCGGCGTGCTGATGATGGCAGAAGAATCCACTTCCTGGCCGCAGGTGACAAAGCCTACCTATCTCGGCGGGCTGGGTTTCGACCTCAAATGGAATATGGGGTGGATGAATGACACCTTGAGCTATTTTGCCCATGACCCGGTGCATCGTAGCTACTTCCACGATATGCTGACTTTCAGCATGCTCTATGCCTTCAGCGAAAATTTCCTGCTCCCATTTTCTCACGATGAGGTAGTGCACGGTAAGCAATCGATGCTGCACAAGATGCCGGGGGACGAATGGCAGCGTTTTGCCAACCTCCGCGTGCTCTATACCTACATGTTCACCCACCCCGGCAAAAAGTTATTGTTCATGGGCACCGAGTTCGGCCAGGGCAACGAGTGGAAAAGCCAGCAACCGCTGGATTGGTGGTTGCTAGAATACCCGCTCCATCAGGGTGTCAGAGCGCTGGTAAAAGACCTGAACCAGCTGTATCACGGTGAGCCGGCCCTGTACTCCCGCGAGTTCGAATGGGAGGGCTTTGAATGGATAAACTGCCACGACGCCACGCAATCGGTGTTGAGTTACCTGCGCAAGGATGGCGACCGCACGCTCGTGACGATACTGAATTTCACCTCGGTTCCGCGGGAACACTACCGTATCGGTGTGCCCGAGGGCGGCGAGTGGCGTGAAATATTCAATTCGGATTCCGGCTTCTACGGTGGTACCAACCTGGGTAACGGCGGGCAGAAGCTTGAAGCGGAAGAAAGAGAATGGATGGGACGACCTTATTCGCTCAGTGTTACCCTGCCACCCCTGGCCGGCATCGTACTGCAGGCGGCCAAGTCAACCCGGACTGGGGCGTGAAGTTTCAATTCGCCCACATCTTCAGCGTCGTGAGGTGTCTCCTTATGTTGTCTTCTATAAAACTGAGTCTTATGGCGTAAGAATACTTCGGATTCTCTACAAGAACCGGGCCATGGAGAAACACTTCTGAAGTTCGCATCACCCTATCGTCGCCCTGAAGCTGGCTACACTAATGCCGGGGATGGATTGAGCTTCCGCTTCCGATAGCGGTTTCATCCACGAATTCGCCATGCACAGGTTTTCAAAACCGAACTCCGAACCTCCGCCGAGCGTGATTTCTACACTTCTGTCTGCGACCTGCTTGATCTCGGTCGTCACTTGGTCAGGGCTGAGTACTATCGAAATCTCAGGATGGGTGCGTTTGCTGAGTGGAGTAGGGCGGATGCTTGATAGCCGCCCATTGTATTCAACCGGTACCGATGAATTAACTTGTCAGTACCCCCGAAATGGGATAATCCTGTAATGAATATATAAGCGCTATCGGTTCCCCTCCGTTATCGTCAGTCCTGAAACTGGATGCGCTCATTCTTATATCCAGGGAGGTTACTTGTCAAAACCCTTGCCAGCGCTCGTGCTAGTTCTCATGTGGCTGCTGTGGGGCCCCTTGGCTTATGCTGATGAAGCGGCGCGGCCACAGGACGCTGAGTGGCAAGCCTGTAATACGCTGGATGTTTATATCAGGCAGGGTTGCCCACACTGCGCAGAGGCCAAGCACTACCTCTCATTCCTGCAGAACCGCTTTCCCGGTCTTGTCATCAATTTTTATGATGTTGAGCATGATTTGGTAGCTCGGCGGCGTTTTCTGAATCTCAGTACTGAACATGGCGTGACGCGACCCGGAGTTCCAACTTTTGACCAGTGTGGGGAATTGTTCGTAGGCTATTCACGCGATTCGAGTACCGCCACCCGAATTGAAGCACATATTTTGGGCATATCTGTTCCGCCAGAGATAGGCAAAATCAGCACTCCTTTTGGCAGTTTGTCGGTGCGCGCGCTAGGACTTCCGGTTTTTACGTTGGCGCTAGGCCTGCTTGATGGATTCAATCCCTGCGCCATGTGGGTGCTGCTGTTCCTTTTGTCGATCCTGGTGAACATCCGCGACCGGCGACGCATCCTGCTGGTGGCTGGAACCTTTGTAGGGGTAAGCGGGTTGGTTTACTTTGCCTTTATGGTAGCCTGGCTGAACGTGTTCATGCTTATCGGTTTCGCACGCTGGCTACAGATAATACTGGCCCTGGTTGCAATCACAATGGGTCTGATTCATTGCAAGGACTTCGTGGCGCCGGGACGGGGCGTTTCGCTTGGCATTCCAGCAGCCGCCAAGCCCGGGCTTTATGCCCGCGTAAGAGATGTCATGAATGCACGCCATCTTGGGGCGGCGCTGCTGGCTATTATCGTGCTGGCGATCATGGTTAATTTGGTTGAGCTATTATGTACCGCAGGGCTTCCTGCACTGTATACGCAGATTCTGAGCCAGTATGGTCTGTCTACAGCCCAGTACTATGGTTATCTGCTACTTTATAATCTGGCCTATATTTTTGACGATGCTCTGATGGTTACGATCGCAGTAGTCACTTTGGGTAAGCACAAGCTTCAGCAGGACGAGGGTCGCTGGCTCAAACTTGTCAGTGGGATAGTAGTGCTCGTGTTGGGTGTGCTGCTGCTGTTCGCGCCAGACTGGTTGTTCTGATTTCCCAAAGAGGTTGTCCCTGGCGAATTCGCAATTCAGGCAGCAATCGGTAGCTCAAATAGTCCGCGACAGTGTTTGTTCCATCTGGGTACTGACAAGTGACTTGAGGCCATGGGCTGACGCTACAAAAAATGGTGTCCCTCCTGAATACTCAATCGTCTTGGATTTCTTGACTATTTTTGACAATGGCTAAAAGATGGTAGACATGCCATTTTTTCTCCTCATAGCCAAGTTCATTCATTCTTTATTCTGGTCACAGCGTCAATTGGTCCTTGAAAATCTGGCGCTGAGGCAACAGGTGGTCATGCTCCGAAAATCAGTGAAGAAGCCACGGCCATCCGTGGCGGACAAGATGTTCTGGATCATCTTTTCACGATATGTGGACGGCTGGCGGAAATTGCTGCACGGCCTGCATCCGGATACTGTTGTACGCTGGCATCGGCAGGGCTTCCGCCTTTATTGGCGTTGGAAAAGCCGAGGACCTAAACCGGGACGGCCGCCGATAAATAAAGCACTGCGCAAACTGATTCGAGAAATGCAGGCAACCAACATGGGCTGGGGTGCTCCCCGAATCCATGGGGAACTGCTCAAATTGGGTATCGATATCTCTCAAGCGACAGTTTCAAAGTATATGGTTCGTCAGAAAAAACCACCTTCGCAGACCTGGCGAACTTTTCTCAGTAATCATACAGAGTGTTTGGCAGCAATGGATTTCTTCACTGTCCCGACCGCCGGATTTCGAGTGCTTTATGTATTCATCGTGCTCAGCCATGATCGCCGGCAAGTTGCACACTTCAACGTGACCGAGCATCCCACTGCTCAATGGACAGCGCAACAATTGGTGGAGGCTTTTCCTTTCGACTCGGCTCCACGCTATCTTTTGCGTGATCGGGATGCGATTTATGGTGAAAAGGTTCAGCGGCGGATAAGAAGTCTGGGTATTGAGGAGGTAATCACAGCGCCTCGCTCACCATGGCAAAATCCCTTCGTTGAAAGAATTATCGGGTCAATACGCCAAGACTGCCTGGATCATATAATTGCTCTCAGTGAGCGGCACCTACGCAGAACCCTTCGCGATTACTTCAACTATTACCATACCTGTAGAACGCACTTGTCATTAAACAAAGATCCACCTCAACCACGTTCTGTTGAGCGGGCTGAGCTTGGCAATATTGTAGCGTTGCCCCATGTTGGTGGACTTCATCATCGTTACGCCCGAGCTGCTGCATAGATCACGGCCACCAATATTGAGATTGAGACCAACGATTAAGTTTTCAGAAGGGACAGGATTTACGTTGGGCACACCAGAATCATCTTCACTTAACCGCCCACCTCAAGTGGCAGTTCGGGATCCGCCCCCCACTCCATCATCGAACCGTTGTACAGGGCGACATTCTCCACGCCCAACAAGGTCAAAACGAAGGCGTCGCTACTGCCAGCTATTCCGCCGCCGCAGTGGGTGATCACGCGATCCTTGTCAAATGCACTGGCGGCAGCGAATAGCTCGCTGAGAGTTTCAGCATCCCAATAGGCATGGGTACGAGGGTCGGCGAGCCCTCTCGCTGGAATGTTGACGCTGCTGGGTATATGCCCCGGGCGTCCGTATCGAACCAGGCCCCGACCCGCGAACTCCTCCGGCTCGAGCGCGTTGATAATGCATGATGATTCGTCGTCGATGGCCTGGAGCACCTCCTCCTTTGTGGCTATCAATTCAGGCCGGTGCCGGGCCACGAATTCTCTTGGAGCGGATTGAGGAGAGGTCGCAGAGGTTGGACGATGCTCGGCGGTCCACTTTGCCCAGCCACCATTCAATACGGCCGCCCCGTCAAAGCCGTAGCTGCGCAGCATCCACCAGAAACGCGCGGCCCAGGCGTTCATGGTACGGTCATAAATCACAACGCGCACACCTTCCCCGATACCGTGGCGGGACATCACCTCGGCGAACTGCTCCGGGGAGGGCAGGGGAAACATCGAACGCTTGTCGTCCTCGTTCGTGAACTCCGTCACCAGGTCCACAAAGTCGCTCCCTGGGATATGGCCCTGCTTGTAGTCGCCGCGACCCGATACCAGCTCGATGTGATCGGAAGCACTTTCGTCGCGATAATTGGGCATACCGACGTTGCATTCAATGATGCGTAGTTCGGAATCGTTCAGGTGCTCGGCGAGCCAATCCGTCTCGACGAGATACTGGGAATTCTGGAAAATCATGGGTCTCCTCACGCGATGACGCCAAAACGCATCGGTCTCTCGAATTACAGCTTGCCTAGCTCATCCAGGAGCTGAATTATCCTAAGAGATTCCGCCGCACCGGTAGTCCCTCGAATGCTGACGACCACTCCAATGGTCTCCAGGAATTCCTCTTTGGTCGCACCCAGCTCCACCGCCTGCATTGCTTGAGCGAGTTCGCAGTTGCGGCATCCGACGCCAAGCGCAATCGACAGCGCCATCAATCGCTTGGTCTTGGAGCTGAGCGCGCCGTCTTTGAACGCTTCAATCACCGTGTTCTGGACGTGTACCGCCAGATCAGGGCAAAGCTCACCAAGTTTTTGCGCCAGCGCCTCGCGCTCCTCATTGAGTGTGATTTGGCTATCGGCCATAACATTTCCTCCCTCATAGGTTTGAGAATGTATGAGAGCGTGGTGGACGGCCCATTCAAGGTGAAAAATGCCCGATGGGCACACCTATCTACTGCTCTCAAAATGATGTAGGTAATTTACTCAAATACTATTGCTCGAACGGGTAAAATGCCCCCCCCCAATAGGGGGGGGGGTAGAGAATTTGGAGAACCGTGGGAGATGACGCGTGCGTGAGCCATTACGATAACGACATGCCGAAGCAGTTGGCCGGGGTGACAAACACCAGCCCCGCAAATCTCCCGCCCGGAGCGGGCGCTTTTCTGACCGCCACGGGCGCACTTGTCGGGTCGGGAAACAGCATGACTCCGAGTCGTTTTTGCTGTTTCACCCATAATAGACCAAATGGCCGGAGTTAGGACACAACGGACATCAGCCCGGATGTTGGCAGGCTCCCCGGCATGTCCGTAACCTCATGAGGGACCTCCACAAAATCCTATGGGACAAATCGGCCTATACTGGCACCACCAACACAGGTGGACACTTTATG
>PVMK01121786.1_pt1 | contig 15969 bp, 11 predicted proteins | sample 1853481 | NCBI WGS metagenome assembly PVMK01 (sample SAMN08533507, study PRJNA380276) | Marine sediment metagenome, whole genome shotgun sequencing project.
CAGCGGAGAGGGCGAAAAGCCACAAAAGCGATAGGATCGCGGGCCGGGAAATCTCAATTTCAACGGCCGTAGCGGCGCCTAGCGTATACTGCACGCCACACCATGGATCAGCTGTGAACCATCCGTATCGAGTTAGCGCGAATGCCGGTGTAAGGGCGCGAACGCATTTTATGGGTTGGACCCTGGTGCTCGTCCTCACCGCGCTGGCCATCGCGGCGAGCGCGCCTGCACAGGAAGCGCCAGCGACCGGAAAACCGGCGAGCCCGCCCGAAGTCCTCGCGATTCCGCTGGTCGAAGTCTCGCAGCGCGCCGAGCAAGCTGCACTGGTCTTGAGCAAGGCCGCGGCGGCGTGCCCTCAGGCTCCGGCTGTCGCCGAGGTCGGAAAACAGATCCCCGAGATCGAAAAATCGCTGAAAAAGCGGCGACGATTGCTCACGCGAAATCTCGAGAGCGGCGGCTTTCGAGGGCGCCTCTCAGACGTATCGGCCGAGTGGGACCAGACGCGAACCCAGCTCGAGCGTTGGAGGGATACGCTCGCGCCCAAGTTGCTGGAGATCGAGTCGGCAATCGAATCGCTGGTGAAGGAACAGGAAATCTGGGAGCGAACGAGCAAAAGCGCGAAAGGACCCGACTCACCGGAAACCATCGTCAAGCGGATCAGCGCCACCCTGAGTGAGATCAACGGAGCAATTGATACCGCGCGTGAGAGCCAGTCTTCCCTGCTGACACTCCAGGATCGGATCGTGCAACAGGGTCTACTCGTGATGGCAGTTCTCGATCAGGTCCGCGCCGCCGAGCGCGAAAGCCGTCGCAGCCTTTTAGAGCGGAATGCGCCGGTGCTCTGGCTGGACCTTTTCGGAGTACACCCCGGCGAACATTACGAAGACACGCGCACGTCCATTGCTGAAGATCTGCGAAAGCTGCGCGAGTTCGCAGCTGCTTCGGGCAGCCGCTTCCTGTTGGATCTGCTGATCTTCATCGTGGTGGTTCGCTACGCGTTCGCCGTCAAGCGCAGACTCGAAACTCCGATCGAGGGCGTTCCACCCATCGGGCGCTCGGGCGAACTCTTTAGACGTCCGAGTCCGATTGCACTACTCGCAACGATCCTGCTGACGCGGTTGGTGCACGGCCCCGCGCCGGTCGGATTTACCACCCTGTCCACCCTCGGATTGCTCGTGCCACTCGTGCGCCTGGTGCCATTCCTGCTCCCGCCAGCGATGCGCTGGGTGATCTGGGCGATCGCCGTACTCCTCGTGCTATCGCGCGCCCGCCTGGTCGTACACGACGCTCCGCTCGCGGGAGAACTCTTGTTCGTCCTCGAAGTCGTCGGAATGATCGCGACCCTGCTCTGGCTGATGAGACCCTCGCGCCTCCAAGAGATGTCCGCAACCACACACGTTCCCCGCCTGTTGGGTTCTGGGATGCGCGCGACGCTGCTCCTCTTGTCGCTCGCAATCTTTTCCAGCGCACTTGGGTTTCGCTCGTTCGGCCTACTCGTCGGCGGCGCAACGCTAACGAGCGTCTATATAGCGATCACCCTCTATGCGGCTGCGCGCGCCGCGGAGGCGGCGATGGAAGCCAGTTTCCATACCGCACCCGCGCGAAGCCTCTCCTTCGTTCGCCGTCGCCGCGATGCCGTCCTGCGCGTGACGGGCCGTTACGCGTCCGTACTGGCGATGATCTACTGGGGCTACCTCACACTGGGCATGTTCGAACTCTTAGAACTCGCTAGCGACATGATGCGATCGCTTCTCGAAGCGAGCCTGAAAGTTGGTGAGATCGAGATCTCCCTGGGCGACATGTTCGCTTTCATTCTCACGATCGTGCTCGCTTTCGGCCTATCCCGCCTGATTCGATTCTTCCTCGAAGAAGAAGCTTTCCCCCGCATGCGGCTTCGCCGTGGTGTCGGAAACGCGATCGCCACGTTGCTTCAGTACACCATTCTCCTGTTTGGGTTCGCGCTCGCCCTTTCTGCCGCGGGCATGGATTTTACCCGCGTCGCACTTTTCGCGGGCGCGTTCAGCGTCGGAATCGGATTTGGACTGCAGACAGTCGTCAACAATTTCGTTTCCGGCCTGATTCTGCTCTTCGAACGGCCAATTCAAATTGGCGACATGGTCGAAGTCGGAACGCTTTGTGGCGAGGTGCGGCGAATCGGCGCACGCTCGAGCACCGTTCGTACGTTCGATGGCGCCGAGGTAATCGTCCCCAACGCAAATCTGATTACCGAACCAGTGGTCAATTGGACTCTCTCAGACCGTCGGCGGCGATTGGATTTAGAGGTGGGCGTCGCCTACGGAACCGACCCCGAGACCGTGTTGGCTTTGCTTCAAGGCGTCGCGGAGGCCCACCCGGCGGTACTCGAAACACCCGCAGCCGAGGCTCTCTTCCTCGAGTTTGGAGACAGCGCGCTCAATTTCCGCTTGCGCCTCTGGATTCCGCGCTTCGAAGAGGGCTTTACGATTCGAAGCCAGCTGACGGTAGCGATCAACGCCGCGCTGCGCGATGCGGGAATCCAGATTCCCTTCCCGCAGCGCGATCTCCACGTACGCAGCGTAGAACCAGGGGTGATCCGCTCACTGGACGATCGACCGCAAAAATAGAGCAGCCCGGTCATAACTCTCGAGGGGACCGCGCACTTGAAAGAAGAGGGGAATCAGCTGCTCTCTGGCGACGCAGACCGATCCGTGGTGTCGGTTACTTCGTTCGGCACTGGGCTGCCTGCTCCAGGTATTCGCCGCTGAATTTCACCGCGCCTTGGCGCTTCGATTTTTCCGAGTTGCTTTTCGGCCTGATGTTGGGCTTTCCTGCAGCCCTTCGCGGAGCAATTTCCCCAAATGCCGCGGAGCGCGCTCCGATCAAAAGGAACTGCGTGATGGTAATGGGATCCGGTACGCCTCGCTGATCTGTTTAGCGCGCCTCAGAGATCGGCGACTCTCTAGATTTCTCACGGGTTGCCCGCCAAAAAGTCTCCCCAGGCCCACGAGCTTCCCCGTCGGCGATCAGCGCTTCGAATCGGCGGCTGACTTCGAAGCTCCGTGAGCAGCGCATTCAAGGCTTCTGATTTGGGATCGGCGCGCCGCCAATCAGCCAGCAAGGTCGCAGCTTCGGCCAAGAGTTGGAGCTTAACCATCTCTCTCACCGCTATCTCCGAGACCCCTTCCGGCAGCGGGCCTTTCTCCCCACCAACGTAACGCCGAAGCAAGGAATTTTGGGAGCCGATTTCCGCGCTCTCCGGAGCCGGTAACTTCGGCAGCGTCGCATGCTTTCCGATCATGAAGGCCCGCACCGCCATATCGCTCAAGCGGGGGTGGCGGAGGGTGTGGAACGGGCCGTCGAGATCGGAAGCGTGCAGTGTCCCAAGTGGGAGCAGTTCGCGGCTCAGCAACCCGGGGATGCTCTCGATCCCCGCCCGCTTCAGACCTGCTGCGAAATCCGGTCGCCCATAACGACCTGTGAGTGTCGCGAGGTCGAGTGCGCGTTCGGGCTGCGTCGAACCCCAACAGGACAAGATCCCTTGGCTGCGTGCTCCAAACCGACACGTGAGGAAAAACCGCGGCGTAATTGCGCAGGATGAGTTCGACCGTCTCGGCATCGAGCGCGTAGAGATGCATCCATTGCGCGTAGACGCCGCCGGGTGCCAGGTGCGACCGAGCAGCCTCGAGGAACTCGAGGCTATAGAGCATCTCGACGCCCGAAACCCACGGATTGCTGGGTTCGGATACGATGACATCGTACTTTCCTTCGGTTCGCATCAGTGTCCGATAGGCATCTCCGCGCCGGATCGTCACCTTCGGATTCTTCGACGCTCCGAGGTTGCCTTCGTCAAATAGTGGCGCTGCTTCGATCACTGCCTGAGAAATCTCGGCGACATCGACCCCTGCACCCACTCGAGAGCGGCGAGTTCGCCAATGCTCACACCGGTTCCAAAACCGATCACGAAACACCGCTCGACCTTCTCGGCCATCAATGCCGGAATCAGCGCGAGCAGCGACGCCGTCGGGTAATCGTTGATCAGATTCCCGTCCGACTTTCCGTTGAGATAGATCGACCGATCCAGCTTACCGGCTTTCCGCGTATCCCCACGGACCGTAACGGTCGCCGTTGGTCCATCGTTGTAATAGACGACGGCGTTTCGGTTCTTGCCCTTACCGAGACCACAATGGGCGTCGGGTCCGGCGACGCTGCTGGCTTGGGGCGCTCGGCGGCGAAACAATCCAGCGCTGAGCCGTTCGGGCGCCCAGGCGGGAAGGATGTAGAGGACGACCAGCGCGGGAAGCACAACGAGCGCAGTGATCACTCGATTCGAAATGCGAAGGAGAAGCCCCGTCAGGAGCGCAGCCTCCAATACCAATGCGGCCAACGCGATTCGGTAGATTTGATGAAGGTCGAGCCAGAAGAGCAGCACGTACCCGCCCAACAACGCGCCCAACAGCGAACCCACCGTATTCCAACTGTAGAGACGACCCGCTACGGACCCGAGGTCTCCTACTTCACCTCGGAGGTGGTGGAACAGGAGCGGAAGCAGTGCACCCGAAAGGCCGATCGGGATCATGAGAATGAGAAAAATACACGCAAACGACGCGATGTAGACGGGATAGAAGATCTGATCCAGGTCGCGGAAGATCGCGCGGATGGTATGTGCCCAATAGGGAGCATTCTCGACGTGTTGATAGAGGGCAAAGAGAAAAAACACGAGCACCCACTGGGTGATTGCGATCGCGCTGCGCGGAATGTTGCGAAATAGCGAGACCGCGAGGCTTCCCAGGGCGATGCAGAGCACGAAGACTGCGACGACGATGGCGAAGGTAAAGTGGGACGAACCGAATGCCAGGCCTCCGATTCGATTGAAAGTGGTTTGAAGTGCCATCATCCCAAAGCCTGCCAACAATGCGATTGCTGCATACACCCTGAAACCTGCAATCGAACCCGCCGCCACGGGCGGTCCGTGCTCGAGATCTGGAGCGACGCGCTCGCCGAAGCGTCGAGCAATACGAAGACGAAACCCGCGATTGCATTCAGCGAACCCATCCCATAGAGAACACCGTCGAGGCCCAGACGCGGTATCAAGATGAACGCGCCGGCCAGCGCTCCGATAAAAGCGCCCAGCGTATTGCATCCGTAGATCAGCGCGTGGATCCGGGTCGCGCGCTCCCGGCTTTCCGGCGAGGCCGAGCGTCAGGATCGGGATCGTGCCGCCCATCAAGAACGCAGGCGGCCCGATCAGCAGAGCCGATAGCAACACGTCACACGCAAAGGCGAGACCGGCCGTATCCAATGGGACGAGCAGGGAGAGCTTTTGAGCGATGCCGAAGAGCAGCGGAAAACACAGCGCGTAGAGGCCGATCCCGGCTTCGATCAGGCCGTAGAAGAGCAGGAGCCGTGGCGATCTTTGCCGCTGCCGCGCGCGCTCCACGAGTCGGCGCGTCGCCCTACCGAATAGCCAGTAGCCGACGGAAAGGCCGCCGAGGAAGATGGCGAGAATCGCGGCGGTCGCTTCGCCCTGTGAACCGAGCAGCGTCGCCAGGTATTTCTGCCACGCAACCTCGTACACCAGGCCGCTGAAGCCCGTGAGAATCGTCAGGATGATCGCCGTGAACCGGGTCAAGTATCAGGCCTCCGTTTTCCCGCGAATCGCGAGAGTAGCCGCCGCAGGACGGCCACGTTGCCCTGGAGGCGACATCGAGCCGATCACGCTACCGATCACTTCAACTCTTGAGCAGCCGCGACTCTTGCCAGGCGAACGCCGCCCTGGTGCCCGTTCAGTGCACGAAATACAGCCCGGACCCAAATTTGGGTCCGGGCCAGCCAGTCACTCGCGCCGCGATCGGGCGGCTGTTGGATTCTAATCGATCTGGATGCCTTCGCGAACGAGGTCGTCGGCAGTGGCTTCGATACTCATTTTGAGAATCTCTACCAACTCGTCGATCTCATCTCGCGTCAGGGTGAGCGGTGGCGAGATCACATTCAGGTGACCCAGCGGACGTACGATGAGGCCTCTCTTCTCACAGTGAGCCGAAATCCGCTTGCCGATCCCGACTTCTTCCGGCAGGAGTTTCTTCGTCTGCTTGTTGGCGACGTTTTCAACGCAGAGCATGAAGTGGCTCCCGCGCACGTCTCCCACGATCGGTAGCGACTCGAGATGCGCGAGTTTCTTCTCGAAATAAGGACCGATCTCCCGGACATGTTCACAAATGCGATCGCGCTCGATGATCTCGATGTTCTTGAGCGCAGCCGCGCAGCAGACGGGATGCCCGGAGTACGTGAAGCCGTGGTTGAACGAATCTCGCCCCGGCTCGGATTTGCTGATCACCTCGTAAATCTGATCGCTGAAGATCGAAGCGCCCAACGGGACATAACCCGAGGTAAGGCCCTTGGCGGAGGTGATCACGTCGGGGGATAGATCGAACATCGGCTCCGAAGCAAACATGTGACCCAAGCGCCCGAAGCCCGTCACTACCTCATCGGAAACGTAGAGAACCCCGTAGCGGTGGCACACATCTTGGGTCCGACGGTGGTAGCCAGGAGGCGGAACGATCACACCACCGGCTCCCAGAATCGGCTCGGCGAAGAAAGCCGCGACGTTCTCTGGTCCGAGTTCGAGGATCTTCGCCTCGAGTTCGTCAACCAGCTGATCGCAGTACTCGTCGATCGTCATCCCGGTCGGGCGTCTGTACGGATTGGGACACGAGACATAGTCGACAAGGCCTTCCGGCAGATCAAAACCCTCCTGGTCCTCACTCATGCCGGTGAGCGCCATCGCGAGGTAGGAACTGCCGTGGTACGCGTCGACACGCGAAATGAGTTTCTTCTTCGCGGGCATTCCCAGCCGGTTGAAATAGAAGTGGATGGTTCGCACCGTCGTATCGTTTGCCGCGGAACCACCGGTATCCAAGAAGACCCGATTCAGATTGGCGGGGGCCAGGTCTGCGAGCTTGGCGGCCAGCTGGGCGGCCGGGGGATTCGTCGTGTCGACGAACGTGTTGAAGTACGCCAGACGCCTGGCCTGCTCGGCCAGCGTATCGGCCATCTCGGCGTTCCCGTGGCCAATGTTGACACACCACATCCCTGCGATTCCGTCCAGGTAGCGCTTGCCATCCGCATCGAACACATAGGCGCCACGGCCCTCCGAGATGACGAGAGCGCCTTCCTTCTCGAAGCTGGGGAAGTGGGTAAATGGGTGGATGAGGTGGTCTTTGTCTTGACGCCAGAGCGCCTTGGCGTCGTGGCGCGGATGGGTCGGCATTTGGGCAGTCATGGATTTCCTCTCTTCCTCAGGCATTTGGCCGGGGAGTTGTGCTCACCGCACGCGGCGGGCGTCGATCTGTAGACATTGGCGTCTCGGCACAGGTGCGCGTGGCACGGCGCACGGAGACACGCATTTAAATGGAATGTGGAGCTCGGGGCTGTAGAGTCGTCAGCCCAATCCGCGCTGGTGTCGTACGTCTTCCGCCTCGGCAATGGCAGAGCGAGTACGTGGGCGGCGGTGCCTATTCATCATTCGGACGGGCATGCCCGGCCTCCGGGATCGCAGCGGATGGCCGCGACATGAGCCACCAAAAGTACCTCGGCCCGTCCCATCGGGCAACTTGAGGCCGCAAACCAGCTGAGCCGACGAATCGGCCTCAGCGGCGAGCGGTGGCCTTCTGGCGAAGCTTCATGAATTTTTCGAGCTGTTCGGGTGTGAGGAGCGAACGCATCTCGAGCACGGAGTTCATCTTGAGCGTTCGTGACTTCACAATATTTTCTCCGACCTTGTCGGACGCGGCCATCAACTCCTTCTTGCTCGGGAGATTCTTCGCGAGGACCTCGTTCAGCTCGCTAATGGCGGTCTTGCCCTGCTCGCGAAGTTTCGCCTCCTCGACTTTGCCTGCTTCGATTGCAGCATCGATTTTCGCAACAGTTTCATCGCTCAAACCGAGATCCTCGGCGTTCTTTTTCATCAGTCGGCCCTCGGCGAAACCACCAGGGGTAGAGGATCGCCGGGAACGCTGCTGTGCCATTGCGGTCGACGCGAGCAACGCAATGCTCATCAATCCACAGAGAAGGATTAGACGGCGAGAAGAGTGTAAACGCATGATTTGCCTCCATTGGCTGCATAGCGATGAAGATATCCGGAAACGCCTGCCTAGATTCTCATGCGCTTTCCAGCGGGGTCCAGGAATGGCATGTCGACGATGGTGACAGACTCCTGGGTGCCGTCAATTTCCAACGTGGCTTTGGTGCCGTGTTCGAAGTGCGGTGCGTTCACGTAGGCGTAGCCGAGATTCTGATCGAGGTTCGGCGAGTGAAACCCGGCCACGACATGGCCGACGCTCTCCGATCCGATCTTGAGCGGCTGATTGCCGGGGGCCAGCTTGTCGCCGCCGACCTCCAAGCCCATCAGCTTCTTGGCTGGGCCGCGCTCCTTGATCTTCAACAGCGCTTCACGCCCGAGGAAATCACCGCAGTCGTAGCGGATGAAATCGAAAACCCTGCACTCGTAGGGGTTGTGCTCATCCGTCGCGTCGAAACCGTAGAAGATGAACCCTTTCTCCCAGCGCAGGGCGTCGAGCGTGTCCATTCCATAAGGAAGAATCCCGTGTGACTTGCCGGCCTCCATGATCATGTCCCAGGTATCGTGAGCGTCTTCGGTATTCACGTAGCACTCGTAACCGAGCTCTCCCGAGAAACCGAGTCGCGCGATCATGCACGGAATGTCACCGAACTTTCCGAACGCGAATCGGAAGAACTTCAGGCTCGAAAGATCGATGTCCGTGATACCGCTCAGTACGTTTCGCGACTTCGGTCCCTGGACACCGATCATCGCGTAGTAGGAACTGACATCCGTCACGCAGGCGCTCATCTTCCGTTCGTCGATGTGCTTCTGGAGCCAGACGAGCGTTCTCGCTCGGAACATCGATGAAGTGATGAGTCGAATGTGTTCAGCGCTGAAACGCATCACGATGACGTCGTCTTCGATCAGGCCGTCTTCCCTACACATGACCGAATAGAGGGCCTGCCCGTCGACTAGGCGCTCGGCGTTGTTCACGATCAGGTACTGGGTCAGGGCGAGCGCATCCTTTCCCTTGACGTCCAACCGACCCATCAGCGAAACGTCGTTCATGCCGACCCGCGCGCGAACGTTCTTGGCCTCTTCTTCCACGCTCGAGTAGTAGGCGGGCATCGCGTATCCCATACCCGTCGTGTACATCGTTGCACCGAGGTCCACGTGCTTTTGATAGAGCGGCGTTAGCTTCATCTCGCTTCTCCTTCTCGTCGGTCTCTTCTCGCCGGTCAATTCGCCTACAAGGGTGTGAATCGCGATCATTCGGAGTCTCGTCTCGACGTCCTGTCGCGAGTTTTCAGCGCCCTGATATCAGGGCGCTGAAGCCATCACCAACCCTTGAGGATTTCGCGAGCCGCGTTGTGACCACCCATGCCCATCACACCGCCACCGGGATGCGTGCCGGAACCGCATTGCCAGAGGTTTCGGATCGGTGTCCGGTAGTCCGCGTAGCCGGGAGCCGGGCGCATGAAGGAAAGCTGATCCAGAGTCAGCTCGCCGTGGAAGATGTGACCCTGCGGGAGCGCGAAGATACGCTCCAGATCGGGCGGCATCAGGATCTGGCGATCGATCACCGAATCCGAGAATCCCGGCGCGAATTCGTCATATACCTCAAAAACCCGATCCGCAAACTTCTCGCGCTCCTGGTCCCAGGTCGTGTCCCTGAGTTCGTACGGAGCATGGCCACCGAAGATATTGACAATGTGCTTACCGGGAGGCGCGAGGTCGGGGATCGACCATCGTCGGCACACACGGGGTGAAGAACGGTCGGGCGGACGGGCGCCCGTACTTGGCGTCGTCGTAGGCCCTCTCCAGGTATTCCATCGTCGGCCCGATGTGCACGTAGTTCGGGTAGTCGACGTCCGTCCGATCGGGCTTGAAGGCACTGTAGGACGGTGGTCTCTCGACCGCGCAATTGATCTTGAACGCCGTACTGAACGTCCGCAGGTTGCCGATCTCCTCGACGAAGTCGGTCGGGAGATGTTTGCTGTCGAGCAGTTTGAGGAACGAAGTCTTCGGGTCCGCGCCTGTGACGATGGTATCCGCAAAGATCTCTTCGCCCGATTGGAGTGCGATCCCCGTCGCCCGACCGTTCTCGGTCAGAATCTGGGCGACTTCTGCGTCGGTCCGAACCTCGCCGCCGTGCGCGGTCGCGCAACCCGCGATCGACTCCGGAACTGCACCCATACCGCCCTTCATGAACCCCCAGCCGCCCGCGCCGCCGAGATCGCCCATCAGGTGGTGCAGGAGAACGTAGGCGGTCCCCGGGTGAGCGGGGTCCGAGGAAGGTACCGATCGAGCCGTAATAGGCTTTAACGGCCTTGATCTGATCCGACTCGAAATACATGTCGAGGAATTCGGAGACACTCATCGTCATCAAATCGGTGATCCGAAAGATCTTGGTGCCCAATTTGCGGGCCGCATTGGCGTGTTGGAGCAATGACTTGATGTCGCGCAGCTTGCGCGAGGTCGGGTTTGGAGGCGTCATGAACAGCATCTGGCGAACGAATTTGGCCGCATCCTCGAGGAATGCTTCGAAGACCGGATACATCTCTGCGTCTTTTTTCGAGAATTTGGCGATTTCAATCTGTGTCTTCTTGTGGTCACCAAACATCGCGAGCGAGCGACCGTCCTCGAACGGCGTAAATAGGCAATCCATCGGGATCATCTTCCAGCCGTATTTCGGAAGCTCGAGTTCTGCGATGACCTTCTTCTGCATCATGCTCATCACATAGGATGCGGTGGAGACCTGATAGCCGGGCCAAACTTCCTCGGTTGCCGTCGCGCCACCAATGATGTTGCGGCGCTCGACCACCAGCACCTTCTTGCCGGCCTTGGCAAGATAGGCGGCGCAGATCAATCCATTGTGACCAGCCCCAATAACGATGGCGTCGTATTTGGTTGCCATTAGGTATCTCCTTGAAATCAGATCCTGAGAACGCCGCGACAGCGGTGCCAGTGAGGGGGCCTGAGGCCGGGCCGGAGGCATATACTCGTTTCGCCCCACAGCCGCAACCGCTAGCAAATAGTGTTTATCCCTTGCCATTTTCGAACTCTTTACGTCCGGATTCAAACCGGATCCCGGCGCAGGGGCATCGCCATGCAGTGAATGCCTCCGCCACCCATCGTGAACATCGACACGTCCGGATCGTAGACCTCGAAGCCGCGGGCTCGAAGCCTGGCATTGAGGTCCACGCTCTGGGCCGGCGAAATGACCTTGTCGTTCCCGAGCGCCATCACATTGCAGCCGAGATTCATCGTGTCCTGGTAGCTCACCGGGATGATCTCGATGCCCTTGCTCTCTAGCCACTTGACGATCCCCGGATCGGTGGTGTCGACACAGACAGCGGCAAGCTTCTCGGCCAGCATGCACACCATGAAATCGATGTGGACGTAGTGTACGGCGATATCGATGTATCGGACCTCCCAGCCCTCTTGCTCCATCCACTCGCCGACCTGTCGCACGCTGCTGTCTTGGGTGCGCTCGCCGCCATAGCCCAACAACACACAACCGGGCTCGATCACGTCGAAATCACCACCCTCGAAATTACCCGCGCTGATCATGTCGTAGATTGGGATTCCCATCCCAGTGTAGAAACGGAGCACCGGGGCATACTCGCCGCGCCTCCACCACTGAGCCATCTGCGTGACAATCGCACCGTAGGGCGTCATCACGCTGGAGTCGCGCGCAAAGACCTGGTAGGGAAGGTTTTCGTCCGCCTCGAGAACGTGCACGCGCACACCGGCGTCCTCGTAGGCCTGCGTCATCTCTCGGTGTTGCCGGAGCGCGGCTTCGATATCGAGCTTGTAGCCGCGGCGCAGGGTCGCCTTGGAAATCGAGCTCGTCGGCAACCACTTGAAGTGCTGCGGGGGCCCAAGCAGAACGTCGCGTAGGACACCGTATTCGGAATTGACCCCCCAGTCAGTCAACCCGGGCGTCCGGCCATCCGGGTTTCGATGTCGTAGATCCAACGGATTCGTCATTTGACTGTCTCCCGTCCCGAGCCTCGTTTTCGCGGATCGCTTGGAGTTGTCCACCAGTCGCTTGAAGTGTTCGGATCGATCCAACTCGACCAACCAGCTTGCCAGGTCCCAGTCGCGACGGAATGTCCTACACGGGCAGCGCAAATCGCCTGATGTTTCAGGCTATTAACCGGGCAGGAGGATAGTCGCTCAGGTTCCTATACGCCAAGCTGAACCCGGCGACTCGGCCCGTCGAGGAACGCCGCCTTGCGATACGCAGCTCCCCGGAAAACCCCAGACCCCGCGTGACGAAATGAAGATGTCCCGGTTGGGGCTGCCGACCCGAGCGTTTCTCACACCTCGCCAAATGGTGGTGAACTGGGCCGCTCCTCGCCGCTCCGCCGCCTTGCGCGTCGCACGAGCACGGATCCGAAATGCGCCCCACGCGTCTCCTCGAAAGCTCGTCGCAGCAGAGCCGTGGCGCGTTCCGGCTGGCCGATGGCGTCATAAAAATCGACGACATGAAGCACGACGAGCGGATGGGTCGGATACGCCCCCAGGCAGTCCGCGTATAGGACCTCGGCGCTCTTGGGGTCTCCGTTTTGCGACGGCGAACGCGGCGTTGGTGAGGCACAGCTTCGCCTGGATTTCCTCACCCCCCTGATCTTCGGGTGGGCTCCAGCGTGTGCTTACCAGCATCAAGAGCGGCTTCGGCTTCATCGACTCGTTCGAATTCGAGCAGCACGAGAACGCGCGGTACCAGAATTGCGGGATTGTCGGAGTCGAGTTCGACGGCCCGCGCGATATCAGCCAATGCGTCTGCGTGGTGGGCAGCCTTGAAATTTGCGTGGGCGCGAAGCGCTAGCGCTTCGACATTGTCGGGTTCGGCCACGAGCGCAAGATCGACCGCGCCGATCGCATCCTCGGGCGTCCGGGAGTCAAGCGTGGCCCGGGCGAGCAGCATGCCAGCGTCGAACGCGTATTCCGAGGATTCCACAGCTCTTCGCAGCGGCCAGATCGCCAGCGATAGCTCTCCGACGTGCACCAGGGTCTTGCCGAACAGGTAGTTCACTTCGGGATCCGTGGGATCCTCGTCCATCAGTGCCCGCAAGCCCTCGAGTGACTCCTCGTATCGGTTCCGAGCTTGGAGCCCGCGGATCTTGTCCAGCGGATCGCCGGACAATTGCGGGCAACCGGTGCCGGCGGCCAGGACCCCGCAGAGCAAGCCCAGGAGAAACGTCCACCGAGTGAATTCGACTGCGGTATTCATTGGCCATCCACCCTCGATCCCACCGGCGGACCTGTAAGAACGCTGGCAACTCGTACGACATGCCCTGAAAAGGCAGGAGACCGTTAGAAAATACAGTGGGTTGGTGGCCCGTCAACGTTGTTTTGAGTTAACTAATGGGGCCTCGCAGCGCGGCCAATCAAGCGATAGCACGAGACCGGTCAACAACGAGCACAGGCACACGATATGAGTACCGCCACACCGATGGGCCACCGTCAGAACCTCACACCTCTACTTCATCCGGAATCCGTCGCAATCGTCGGGATCAGCCAACCCGGTCGTTTCGGTGGGAATACTGGCGCAAAACATAAGCCAATTTGGATACGAGGGTGCGATCTACGGCGTCAATCCGCGCTACGACTCGATCTACGATCGCCCCTGTTATGCGTCGCTACGCGATCTGCCCGCGCGGCCAGATCTCGCCATCCTCGCAGTGCCCAATAGCGGACTCGTCGCTTCGCTCGAGGAAGTCGCGGAGTGCGGGATTCCCGCCGCAGTCATCTTCGCGAGCGCCCACTCGGAGCCCGTCGAAGGCGAACTCCCGCTGCAGGATCAACTCGGAAAGATCGCAAAGGAAAACGATATCGTCCTATGCGGCCCAAACGGGATGGGCTTCGTGGCTCCCTGCCATCGGTTGGCGGTGTCGGGATATCGGGTGAATCCGGAAACACCGACGGGAAATGCCACGATGATCTGCCACAGCGGCTCCGTCTGGGAGGCTTTTCTCCAGAATCAGCGCGGTGTGAGATTCAACTACATCATCTCAGCGGGCAGCGAGGCCGCGACGACACTTTCGGATTACATGCAGTTCGCGCTCGAGAATGAAACGACTCGAGTGATCGGCCTCTTTCTAGAAACCGTTCGCGACCCGGAGACATTCACGGCCGCGCTCGTCGAGGCGGCAGAGCGTGACATCCCGATCGTCGCATTGAAGACCGGTCGAAGCGAGCGAGGCGCACAGCTCGCCCGGGCGCACAGCGGTGCGCTCGCCGGCGAAGACGGCGTATACGATGCGCTCTTCGAGCATCACGGAGTGCGCCGCGCGCGGTCGACCGACGAGATGTTGGACACGCTCGAACTGTTCGCCACAGGAATGCGAACGAAGACGCATTTCGTCTCGGCCATACTCGATTCAGGTGGGCAGCGCGCGTTGTTGGTCGACCTGGGCGAAGCCGAGGGCGTCGAGTTCACGTCGATTACCGAAGAAACCCAGACCAAGCTCAGCGAAGTCCTCGAGCCGGGCCTCGATCCGGTCAATCCCCTCGATGCCTGGGGAACCGGAAACGGCGCCGATGACATCTACGCGAAGAGCATTCAGGCACTCGACGCCGATCCCTCGACGGGAATCACACTGCTGGCGGCCGACCTACCTCCGATGGATGACCAAGACTCCTGGTACCCGCGCATCATTCGCCCGCTGTTGGGCGAACTGCGCAATCCGTTCGCGGTTCTCGGACACCTGAGCGCTGCGACGAGTGCCAAACAGGCGGCCGAATTGAGGGAGATGGGTGTTCCCGTGTTGATGGGCACCGAAACTGGATTGCGAGCTACGCGTCACGTCGTCGAATACAGCGCCTACCAGCGCGACCGGACCGCCAATCCAGAGCAACAGCGCTGTCAAATCGCGCGCCCCGAAAATCTTTTGGAGCTGCGCGAGCGCCTTCGCGGTGCTTCGGGCGCGCTCGGCGAGCACGACAGCAAGCAGATCCTCGCCGCCTACGGACTCACCACGACGCGAGAAGCTCAGACCAGAACGCTCGTGGAGACATTGGAGGCAGGCGACGAGATCGGTTATCCCGTTGCACTCAAGACCTGCGCTGACCTCCACAAGACAGAGCGCGATGGCGTTCGCCTCGGGATCGCGAATCGCGAAGAGCTCTCCATCGCCTACTCGGACTTCAAAAAGCGATTGGGCGGGGAGGTTCTCGTCCAGCAGATGATCGCGCAGGGAACCGAGTTGATCCTCGGCGTCGTCAACGATCCCCAATTTGGCCCGATGCTCACCCTCGGTACAGGCGGCATTTTCGTCGAAGTGCTCAAAGACGTGTCGATGCTCACGGTTCCGGCCACACCGAGCGCCGTTCGCAGGGTCTTGATGAGTCTACGTGGAGCCGCACTGTTGAAGGGTGCACGCGGCAGGGCGCCGGCGGACATCGATGCCATCGTCGGCGCCGTGATGGGCCTATCGGCCCTCGCCGAAGACCTCGGCGATTCGATCTCCGAGATCGACGTCAATCCACTGGTCGCCCTACCCGATCAAGCCGTCGTAGTGGACGCCCTGATCATCCCCAAAGAAACCCACTAACAACCAGACCAGCGGACCGCGGTGCCGTGGGCGATGGGCCAACGCGCGGAATGGTTCACTGAGCACGATGGCCTATCGCCCACGGCACCGCGCGCAAACCTAGCTGTTCGCGACTAGCTCCGGCCGAGTTCCTTCAGCGTCATGTCGAGAGCGATCTCGAATTTTTCGATCGTCTCCTTCAGGCATGCGGCGTCGTGGGCTTCTGAGAGGAGCCAGGGTTCGCGGTTGTCCTGCTCGCAGAGAATACCCAGATCGTGCAGATTCAGCGCCAGCGCCTCGTAGAGCGTGCCGTCGTGATTGATCCAGTCTCTGTAGTTCGTGGGCGGTTCCTCGGAAAAAAGCAGGCCTCCCATCGACGCATGCCCG
>PVMK01189252.1_pt1 | contig 15968 bp, 12 predicted proteins | sample 1853481 | NCBI WGS metagenome assembly PVMK01 (sample SAMN08533507, study PRJNA380276) | Marine sediment metagenome, whole genome shotgun sequencing project.
GCCCTGCTCACCGATGCCATGGAAGAGGTGGATGTGTGTGAACGTTCCTTGACCGCCGGGGATGCTCCGGAAAATACGGCGCCCATTTATGAGGCGGAAGTGGTTTTTGCCAATACTTCAAAACACACGGTCTATGGCCCGGGCAATGGCTGGCGTGCCGGCAAAATCATTAAAATGGCGCAAAGCATTGTGGGAGGGGAAGAAAATCTTAGAGAACGTCCCATATGTACTATCAACTGTTCCCCCACCAGTCCCCTCTCACTTGATGAAAACTGTTGTACCGGTGTCATGACATGCGCCCGGGCAGGGGTGCCGTGTAATTTGATTTCCATGGTAATGGCCGGCGCTTCAGGCCCCATAACCCTTTCAGGTTCCCTGGTGGTACACAATTGCGAAATTCTGGGTGCCATTGTTTTGCATCAATTGACCTGCAAGGGAGCGCCGGTGATTTACGGGTGTTCGTCACTCAGTTTCGATCTGAAGTTGACCACAACACCGGTGGGTGCGCCGGAGTGCGGCATGCTCAACGCCGGCGCACCCAGGTTGGCCCAGAAGTACATGCTGCCCAGTTTTGCCGCCGGTGGGTAGGCTGACAGCAAATTGCCCGATGCACAGGCGGGACATGAAAAGACGTTGACCGGCATCTGTGCTGCCATGGCGGGTGCGAACTTAATTTATGGTGCCGGCATGTTGGATTCCGGTCTGATTTTCAGCTATGCTCAGTTGCTCATTGACAATGACATATTCAAAATGATTCGCAAAGTGATGCAGGGGATACGCGTAGACGATGAAAATCTTGCAGTGGATATCATCAAATCGGTAGGGTCCGGTGGTGATTTCCTCATGCAGGAGCATACAATGAAATATATGCGAACCCTGCCATCAACACCCAATCTAATAGAACGGGGCAACCGGGAAAACTGGCTGGAATCCGGAGGAAAAGGACTGGCAGAACGTGCGGCAGAAAGAGCCGCTGAGATTCTGGCAAATCATAAGCCTGTCCCCTTAAACGATGATGCAAAATCTTTCTTACGCTCAATTGTAGAAGAATCTGATGCAGAAATGGAAGAAATGACCAAGAAACGATAGCGTGTGGATGCGTTTAAGGATGCCCATGTAAATCTTTACAATGGTTTTAGTTTTAGGTTGGGCCGGATGCACTGCATTCGGCCCTAATTACGTCTCGGAATTTCTGCAACCTTCTGAGAATATAGGAGTTTCTTGGGGCTTCCGAATTTTCCCCGAAAATGGAATAATGGAACGGTGGAACGATGGAATATTGGTTTTCAAAAGGATGTAACCATTTTTTTTATCGTCAATCCCGCCGGTGGTGGGACCATTAATCCAACATTGCATTATCCTCTCCGAGCAGGAGGCCAGAACCCATTATTCCACTATACCATTGTTCCATCATTCCAATTCGGGTGAAGCCCCTAACTTGGATCATTTACTAAGGTTCTCTTTTTCGGTAATGCCCTCATAATCCCCTCGAGGATCAAGGACGCTGACAATTGATGATGTCTTCGCTATGGGTATGAACGGTACTTGGTCCTCAACTTTACCTGGCAGTTTATTACGACAGATCCATGCGGCCCCACCCAATAATCCACCACATGCGGCAGTGAATTGGTATAGGCCCCAGGGGCCGGTTATAATAATAATCGAAATAGTATTACCATAAATAGATACCATGGAATGATGTGGATTCTCTTAGCGCTTATCACCCACGCGCCCCCATGTTTTCAAGTTCCTCCCAGCGAAGGTATGCCGTCTCAATTTCATTTTCGACACGATCGAGATGCGCTTTCACCCGGGCAATTTCCTCTTTGCCTTTTTTGTAAAACAAGGGATCGGACATGGCCTCAAACAATTCTTTTTGCCTGGATTCCAGGGTGTCGATCTTTTTGGGCAGATCATTAAGTTCCCGTTTTTGCATATACCCCAGTTTGGCCGGTTTAGAGGGCATGGGTTTTTGGCGAATTTTTTTGGCGGCATTTTTTTGCGGGGAAAGCGGTTCTTTTCTTTTCGGTTTTTGGATCAACCAGTCATCGTACCCGCCGGCGTATTCGGTTACCTGTCCGTCCGCCTCAAAGACGATGGTGCTTGTGACCACATTGTTTAAAAAGGCCCGGTCATGGCTGACCAGCAAAAGGGTCCCCTGATAGTCTATAAGAAGCTCCTCTAAAAGTTCAAGGGTTTCCGCATCAAGATCGTTGGTGGGTTCGTCCATCACAAGCACATTGGCAGGCCTGGCAAAAAGTTTTGCCAGCAGCAGTCTGTTTCTTTCTCCGCCTGAAAGAACATAAACCGGCGTACGGCATCTATCCGGTGAGAAGAGAAAATCATGAAGGTGGCTGATCACATGGCGTTTCTGATCATTAAAAATGATAAAGTCGTTGCCTTCGGCGATATTTTCCTGAACGGTCTTTTGCTCATCCAACTGTTCCCGGAGTTGGTCAAAATAGGCTACCTGGAGATGGGTGCCGTGACGGACTCTTCCTGCTTCCGGGCTCAACTCCTTTAAAAGGATTCTCAGCAGGGTCGTCTTGCCCACACCGTTGGGACCGATTATGCCCACCTTGTCCCCGCGCATGATGACCGTGGAAAGGTCCCGGACGATGGGGGTTTGGTGATGGGAGAAACTCACTGCCTTGGCCTCGATGACAAGCTTTCCGGTCCGTTCCGCCTCTTGAGCCTGCAGCCTGACATCTCCGATTTTACCGCGGCGGGCGCGGTAGGCTGCGCGCATTTCTTCCAGGCTTCTAACGCGCCCTTCGTTTCTGGTCCTGCGCGCCTTGATGCCTTTTCTGATCCAGGCTTCCTCCTGGGATAGTTTTTTGTCGAACACGCTGTTTTGCTTTTCCGCGGCATCCAATGCGGCCTGTCTCCGTTTTAGATAGGTCGTGTAATTGCAGTCATAGGAAACCAGCCGGCCGCGATCCAGTTCCATGATCCTGCCGGCTATATTTTTCAGAAATGCCCGGTCATGGGTGACAAAGAGCAGTGTTTTTACGTGGCGCAGGATAAACTCTTCCATCCAAATGATGGTATCGATATCCAGATGGTTGGTGGGTTCATCCAACAGGAGAAGGTCCGGTTTGCAGGCAAGCGCGCGTGCAAAAAGCGTACGCCGTTTCATGCCCGCTGAAAGGCCGGCGAACATATCCTCAGGATTCAGCCGGGTTCGCGACAGAACGTTTTCGATCTGATTTAAAAGCGCCCACCCGTCGCCGGAATCCAGCATATGCTGCAGTTGATCCCGTCTTTTTGCCGGTTCAGTTGTGATATCGGCCGTTGGATTTCTGCTGATCCGGTTGTGTTCGGCCAGCGCCTCACCCGCTTCACCGAGGCCTTCGGCAACAACTTCGAAGATCGTGCCGTCGAATCCCGGCGGGACATCCTGTTTAAGGGCGGCAACGCTGATGCCCTGCCGGCGCCAGACAGTACCGCTGTCGGGAAAAAGCTCACTGCTGAAAAGCTTCAGCATAGTAGACTTTCCCACACCGTTGCGACCAACCAGGCATACGCGTTCGCCTTTTTCGATCTGAAGCGTTATATTTTCAAGCAGCGGGGGACCACCGAATCCCCAGCACATATCCCGCATACCGACTATGGCCATAAAACTGTCCTCTCTTTTTCGGTCAAACCGGCTCGCTTTTCAAGCCGGCTGCGTCGATCGTATGAAACTACGGGGATGGTTCTTTCTTCGGCCATTTTGTTGGGTTTCGCTGATAGCACAAAAAGGGCTGGCAAGTAGGTTGGTTGAGGAACGAAACCCAACAAAAGATATCGGGTGCTCAACCCAACCTACAAAAAAGCTGTGGCCGATGTTAGAACCAAGCCCGAAACTCCATTAAGTTTCTTATACGATCAATCTGGCCGCTTCGATGGTCTGGATTAAACAGCGAACCGAAGAATTTCGAAGGATGGTTTCGCTTTGCTCAGTCATTCATATATAGTGGAATACTGTCGATTTAAAAAAAAGACAGAGCATCGCGATTCATTAACTTTAGCTCACTTCAAATTTTAGCTCACTTCTAGCTTTTCCGGTTCATCCGGGTTAGGGCCCTTTAACTATAAACCCTGAACGCTGAACCGCTCAACCTATGTTTAGTTAATATCCCGTGTTTTGAAAAACGCTACATCCGGCCACTCTTTCATACAGAAGTCCAACTGCCATTCACTGGTTGTCAGAAAGGACAGACACCCTTGGGCATCTCTTGCCAGGTTGGCCATGTTCTTTTTTTCAAATTCAGCCATTTTTTTCCGATCGCCACATTCGATCCAGCGTGCCACAGAAAATTCCACAGGCTCATATGTAGCATCTACACCATATTCTGCCTTGAGCCGGGCAATGGTCACTTCAAACTGGAGGACACCGACCGCCCCCAGGATATAATCATTTCCCATAAGAGGCTTGAAAACCTGAACGGCGCCCTCTTCCGAAAGCTGGGTCAAGCCTTTCTGAAGGTGTTTGGCCTTCATGGGATTTTTCAGGCGAACCCGTCTGAAATGTTCAGGAGCAAAATTCGGGATGCCGCTGAATTTCAAAAATTCTTTCTCAGTAAATGTATCTCCGATTTTTATGGTCCCGTGGTTATGGATACCAATAATATCACCGGGGAAGGCTTCCTCCACGTTCTCCCTGTCCTGGGCCATGAAGATGGTTGCATTGGCGAAGGCGACTTCTTTTCCGATCCTGTGGTGAACGACTTTCATTCCCCTGTTAAATTTCCCGGAACAGATCCTGATAAACGCAATCCTGTCCCGGTGAGCGGGATTCATATTGGCCTGAATTTTAAAAGCAAAACCTGAAAATGATTTTTCGTATGGCGAAACCTCACGGGATACGGCTGTGCGTGATCCCGGGTGGGGGGCCATTTCTACAAATGCATCCAGCATCTCTTTGACGCCGAAGTTGTTGATGGCACTGCCGAAAAAGACCGGTGTCTGGCTCCCTTTTAGAAAATCATTCATCTCAAACGGATTTGCCGCCCCCTCAATCAGTTCGATATCACCCCGCAGTTCATCCGCCTGTTTCCCCAGAAGTTTATCCAGGGCGGGATCTGACAGGTCCTGAATCACAATCCCTTCCGGCCCGAGAGTATCCCTGCCGGGCTTGAAAAGATGCAGCTGCTTGTGAAAAAGGTTATATACACCTTTAAAGCGTTTGCCCATGCCGATCGGCCAGGAAAGTGGTGCACATTCGATCTGCAGCTTATCCTCGATGTCATCAAGGATGTCCAGCGGTGCCATTCCCTCGCGGTCAAGTTTGTTGATGAATGTAATTATCGGGGTATTGCGCATCCTGCAGACCTCCATGAGTTTTTCGGTCTGAGGTTCCACACCCTTTGCATGGTCGATTACCATCAGGGTGCTGTCCACGGCGGTCAAAACCCGGTAGGTATCTTCTGAAAAATCCTGGTGGCCCGGTGTATCGAGAAGATTAATCTCAAAATCCCTGTAATTGAATTTCATTACAGAAGTTGTAACGGAAATGCCTCGTTCCTTTTCAATCGACATCCAGTCACTGGTGGCATGTCTGGCAGCGTGCTTGGCCTTAACGGCACCGGCCTGCTGTATCGCTCCGCCAAACAGGAGGAGCTTTCTCCGTCAGCGTGGTTTTGCCGGCATCAGGATGGCTGATAATTCCAAAGGTCCGCCTGCGGTTAATTTCGTTTTGATTATAGTGGTTCACCAATTTATCTTCGATCACTTCTGTATATCCTTTAACTCTTGAGTTATATCCGTCTTATTTTTCCAGAGCCGTAAATCCAGACCGCGCCACCTCAATGATTTTTTTCTTCCCGATTTCCTGCATGAAATTATCTATTATTTGGGACGTGCCCGCTACCTGCGCAACAAATACTTCGTTGTTTTGACGAACGAGTATTTCAAAGGTATAGTTTTTGCCAAGCTGTTCAAGATGCGCTCCATTCGCCTCAAATTTTACAATCGCCACCTCCCGCCAGAAACTCTGATCGATGTCCAGTTCCCTGGCAGAGATAACTTCGGTTAATTTTTCTATCTGCTTAATCACCTGAAGCATCCTGTCGTCACTATCTTCCCGAAGGGTAATGGTCATTCGGCTAATGCCGGGCTGCCGGGTCGCGCATGCCGTGATGGTATCGACATTTTGCATCTTCCTGCGGATCAGCATGGCAATTTTGTTGAGAACACCTGAACGGTTCAGCATAAAAATCAGGATGGCGCGTCGTTTCGTTTGCGCTGCGGTCACCATTGGTTCCTCCCGTTTATCTGGATATGATCATATCTGCAATGCCGCCGCCTGCCGGCACCATCGGCAACACAATCTCACTGGGGTCACACAAAAATTCCACCATAAAAGCGCCTTTGTGATCGGTCGCCATCTTTATGGCATCGGCCATTTTATCCATCTCAGTCACCTGTAGATAGGGGATGCCGTAAGCGCCGGCAATTGCCCCGAAATCAGGATTTTTCATTGGGGTTCCGGCATAGCGACCATCGTAAAACAGGGTTTGCCACTGCCGGACCATTCCCAGATAACCATTGTTCATCAGTAGAATCTTGACATCGATATTATGTTCCATAATTGCGCCAAGTTCCTGGATATTCATCTGGAATCCCCCATCACCGCTGATGGACCACACACGCTCCTTGGGTCGAGCCAACTTAACGCCGATGGCCATGGGCAACGAGCATCCCATGGTACCGGCACCGCCGGAAGTAAACCAGCTGTTGGCGGTTTGAAAATTGTAAAACCGGGCCAGTATCATCTGGTGCTGCCCCACATCAGAGACGATGATATCTTTTCCTCCTGTCAGGGCGGACAATTCTGTGACAATGCTTTTCATTAAAAGCTGGCCCTCCCGGCCGACGCCGGAGTCAATCTCTTTTTGTAATGCCTCCGCAATTTCAGATCGATAGATTTCGATTTGTTCGAACCAGATCCGACGCGGTTTTGCAACAATTTCAGGATCCTTCGCCAGTAGATTGAGTACTTCCCCCGCGTCGGCGTTGACGGCTACCGATGTTTTGACGTTTTTATCGATCTCGGAAGGATCGATCTCGACATGGATGACCCGGGCATCGCCGCCGAAAACATCCAGGTTCCCCGTCACCCTGTCATCAAAGCGCATGCCGAAGGAGATGATAAGGTCGGTGTTCAGCAGGGCGCGATTTGCTTCCACGGTGCCGTGCATTCCGACCATACCGAGGCTCAGCGGATGGTCGACCGGTACCGCCGAAAGCCCGTGCAGGGTAAACGCAAAGGGAATACGGGCTTTTTCAGCAAATTTTTGAAGATTTTGCCCGGCCATGCTGGTGACAACCCCGTGGCCGCAGAGGATGATGGGTCGTTCACTTCTGTTGATCAATTCCACCGCGTTTCTGATCTGGTTGCGGTCCGGAACCGGTGAATAATAAAAGCCCGGCAGGTTCGGTTCATAGGTATCAGGATCAAAGTAATAGGTGCTATCTGTTTCCTGAAGTTGAATATCTTTGGGGATGTCGACAACCACAGGCCCTCCGCGGCCGGTTAAGGCCACATACATGGCTTCGTGAATGGTTTCTTCGATTTCATCTACGATCAGGGGCATGTATGTCTGTTTGGTCAGGGGCATCATCACGCCGACCACATCACTTTCCTGAAAGGCGTCTGTGGCGATCACCCCGGTGGCAACCTGGCCTGTAATAGCGAGCACCGGAACGGAATCCATGAGGGCGTCGGCAATTCCGGTGACCAGATTCATGGCGCCGGGGCCCGATGTTGCCATACAGACACCGGTTCGAGGGTGGGAGGTGCCCACCGATGCACGCGATATTCCCTGGGCCATGAAAGCAGCGCCCTGCTCATGTCGCGACATGATGAATTCGAAACATTTTTGTTTTTCCATTTCGTCAAAAATCGGCATGATGGCGCCGCCGGTGTAGCCGAAAATATACTTGACGCCCTTGTCTTTCAGGGCCTTGAGGACCAATTGCGTACCTTTCATCTTCTACATTTTCCTTCCTTGTACCTCGATTGGCTTTTGACCCGGGGAATTAAACCCTGTAGATTTCGCATCGCTCTTAAAGTGATTAGAATAATCCGTGTAATCTGCGTAATCTGCGGATTAAAACAGTCAGCACCAATATAACCACGTTTTCTTTCTTTTCTACAATTTGATTCGATTACTTGACTTAGGCGTGTTTTGTTGCCATTTTATTTCTGTTATAGTTTTTCAGATATTGATTTTCACAACTGTGCTCTGTTAATCCATCACTCCAGTACTCCAGGGCCGAGACTTTCAAGAACTTTTGGCAATTTTTAAACTACCTTTTTATTGGTCATAATTCCGAAATTTTTTAAAGGGTCAAACATGGGAAAAACACTGTTCGAAAAAATCTGGACAAAACATGTGGTGCGGGAGCGTGCCGATGGTTCGTCGCTGCTGTATATCGACCGCCATCTCGTGCACGAGGTCACCAGTCCCCAGGCCTTTGAGGGCGTGCGGCTGGCGGGACGAAAAATCCGTGCGCCTGAACTTTCCTTTGCAACCGAAGATCACAATGTCCCCACCACGGAAGATCGTCAGGATATCAAGGATCCGGTATCCAGAGACCAGGTGGCAGCATTGAGAACAAACTGCGAAGAAGCCGGTATCAAGCTTTTTGGTGTGGGGCATGAGCACCAGGGGATTGTGCATGTCATCGGGTCGGAACTGGGGATCACACTCCCCGGGCTCACCATCGTCTGCGGGGACTCCCATACCTCGACCCACGGTGCCTTCGGAGCACTGGCCTTTGGAATCGGGACCTCCGAGGTGGAGCATGTTCTGGTGACCCAGACTTTGCTGCAGCGAAAGCCCCGCACCTACCGGGTAGAGTTTGCCGGCCGCCTTGCTCCCCACGTTTTTTCCAAGGACATGGCGCTGAAAATGATCGGCACGCTCGGCACCGCCGGGGGTGCCGGACATGTGCTGGAATACTGCGGGGCGGCTGTGCGCGCACTTTCGATGGAAGCCCGCATGACCATTTGCAACATGAGTATTGAGGCCGGTGCCCGGGCCGGCCTGATCGCTCCTGATGAAACGACGTTTGGATATATCACCCGCCAGGAGCGCCCTTACGCGCCCAAAGGGGAGAAACTGGCGCGCGCCATGGCATTCTGGCAAACCCTTCCAAGTGATGCGGATGCCAAATTTGACCGGTCCCTGACCATCGATGCCGGCCGTATTGTGCCGCAGATTACCTGGGGGACCAATCCCGGTATGGTCATCGATATCGACCAGCCTGTGCCCGCACCGGATTCCGCCCCAGGCTACAGCCGAACAGATGTGGCAAGCGCGTTAGCATACATGGGGCTCACACCCGGAGTAAAGATGACCGATGTTTCGGTGGATGTCGTCTTTATCGGCAGCTGTACAAATTCCCGCATTGAAGATCTGCGCCAGGCGGCGGCTATTCTGGAGGGTAGAAAAAAGGCCGATCATGTTGAACTGCTGGTGGTCCCCGGTTCCCATCAGGTTCGCAAACAGGCTGAAGCAGAAGGGCTGGATGGAATTTTCAAGGCGGCCGGCGCCCAATGGCGCTATGCCGGATGCAGCATGTGCCTGGCTATGAACCCGGACCAGCTGCGTCCCCGACAGCGATGTGCGTCAACATCCAACCGGAATTTTGAAGGCCGGCAGGGAAAGGACGGGCGCACGCACCTGGTGAGCCCGGAGATGGCTGCCGCCGCTGCCGTGGCCGGCAAGTTTGTCGATATTCGGAAATGGCCTCAGAATTGAATGTATTGGAATTTATACAACATACTGAGTTTATAGAAGTTTTTTGGGCTTCTGAATTTGCCCCGGAAATGGAATATTCCAATTGGCGCGAAGCCCCTAAGTTTCCCTAATCAACCATTCAACCAGTAAACTATTCAACGAGGTCCGTAAGAGGAAAAGCATTGAAACCATTTACTACCCATACCGGCATTGTTGCCACCCTGAACCGGGCGAATGTGGACACCGATGCCATCATCCCCAAGCAGTTTTTGAAATCGATTAAGCGCAGCGGGTTCGGCCCGAATGCCTTTTTTGACTGGCGTTATACGTCCGATGGTGAGCCAGATGCGGAGTTCGAACTTCACCATCCCCATTTTGAAGGTCGCTCCATACTGGTGGCCCGCCATAATTTTGGCTGCGGCTCCAGTCGGGAACACGCGGTCTGGGCTCTCGTCCAGGACGGATACCGGGTGATCATTGCGCCCTGGAAAGAGGCGGGCGGTAGGCGCCTGCCGGCTTTTGCCGATATTTTCAGAATCAACGCCACCAAAAACGGGCTGCTGTTAATAGAATTATCGGAAGATCAGGTGAACCACATCTTTGAGCTTGTCCAAGAGTATAGCGGATTGCAGGCAACGGCTGATCTGGTTAAACAGCAGGTTGCTTTTCATGGGACAATGGCGAAGGTTTTCAGCTTTGACATTGAGGCCGATGCCAGGAAACAGCTGATGGAAGGGTTGGATGACATCGATCAGACCCTTCAGTATGAATCAGACATCACCCGGTTTGAAAAAAACTACGACCCTTACGGGCCCTAACTGGGGTGATAAAAATTACGCATAAAGTGGCTCTTAACTTTCATCCCATTCACATTCCGCTGAATCAGCTTTTGGGGGCAATTTTAGATTTTGAATTTTGAATTGCGGATTTGTTGTATCGCTTTGCTCTATCATTTTTATTAAATTGATCCGCCGACTTCCGGCTCGTAGAGCCTACAGCTCGGAGAGAGGCGGACCTTAAATCCAAATTCTGAAATCTGAAATCATTCGTCGGTGACACACCCCAGGGAGGCCGATTTGACATTCTTGATATACTTATAAAGCGTTCCCCGGACTGCCTTATAGGGCGGTGCGGTCCAGGTTTTTCGCCGTGCCGCCAGTTCTTCATCACTCACGTCAACCATGATGGTGTTGTTGACGGTATCGATGGTGATCTGATCCCCGCTTTCTACCAGCGCGATGGGGCCGCCAACCTGGGCTTCGGGGGTAATATGGCCGACAATGAAGCCGTGGGAACCGCCTGAAAAACGGCCATCTGTTAGAAGCGCCACATCTTTGCCCAACCCGGCGCCCATGATGGCCGATGTGGGCGTGAGCATTTCGGGCATGCCGGGCCCGCCTTGGGGGCCTTCGAAACGAATGATGATCACATCACCTTTTTTAATCTGATGGTCTTCAAGGGCCGCCAACATCTGCTCCTCTGAATCGAAGACAATTGCCGGCCCGGTAAACGAAAGGCCTTCTTTACCGGTAATTTTCCCCACTGCGCCTTCCGGCGCCAGATTACCCCGCAATATTTGGATATGTCCGCGTTTATGAACGGGTTGGTTTATGGGACTGATGATTTTCTGGTCTGCGGCAAGCGGCGGGACGTCCTTGAGGTTTTCGGCCAGCGTTTTGCCGGTCACCGTCAGACAGTCGCCCTGCAGCAGGCCCTCATCGAGCAGGTATTTCATTAAGGCCGGAATACCGCCGACACGGTCTAAGTCTTCCTGAACATAGCTGCCGCTTGGTTTCATATCGGCCAGCAGCGGAATTCGATCGCTGATTCGCTGGAAGTCATCGATGGTCAGGGGAACATCCACCGAACGTGCCATGGCGATCAGATGCAGCACGGCGTTGGTGGATCCGCCCAGGACTGTGATTACAACCATTGCATTTTCAAATGCCCGACGGGTCATGATATCCCGCGGTTTGATGTCCTCTTCCAACAATCGCCGGATGGCTGATCCGGCCCGGGCACATTCTGCGAGTTTCCGGGGGGATTCGGCCGGAAGACTGGCGCTATAGGGCAGCGACATTCCCATGGCTTCAATGGCTGAGGCCATTGTATTGGCGGTGTACATGCCACCGCAGGCCCCGGCACCCGGACAACTTTTTTTGACGATGGCCTGGCGGCGCTGCTCGTCGATGGATCCGGCAATATATTCGCCGTAACTTTGAAAAGCAGAGATTATGTCCAGTTTTGCATCCCCAAGCCGGCCGGCACGAATGGTGCCGCCGTAAACCATCAATGACGGCCGGTTGATCCGGCCCATGGCGATCAGGCACCCGGGCATATTTTTATCACAGCCTGGAAGTGAGATATTGGCGTCATACCAGTGCGCCTTCATGACCGTTTCGATGGAGTCGGCAATCAGATCGCGGGATTGCAGGGAATAGCTCATGCCTTCGGTACCCATGGATATGCCGTCGCTGACCCCGATCGTATTGAAGCGCAGCCCCACCAGGCCTGCTTCATCAACGCCTTCTTTGACTTTAGCGGACAGCTGGTTCAAGTGCATATTACAGGTGTTGCCTTCAAACCATACACTGCTGATGCCCACCTGGGCTTTTTGCATATCAGCGTCGGTTAGCCCGACACCATAAAGCATTGCTTGAGACGCCCCTTGTGATTTCACACCGGTGATACGGGAGCTGTATTTATTTAATTTTTGAGACATGGGATTTTCTTCCCGCTTTGTGCAACGTTAGGAGTAATGAAATTAGCATTTTTGATTGAATATTAATTAATTCGGGAATAATGTCAACCGTGAAGAAAATATCGTAACCTAGTGGATTGAAGTGACATCGACAGATATTCAACCGTCAACTTAAAGGAAACCGAACATGACATTAAAAGCGCAACTCAACTGGACAGATGGAATGCAGTTTATTGCCCGGGCGGGCAAAAGCCCTGCTGTGGTTCTCGACAGCAGCGAAGGCGGCAGTGGAGCCAGTCCAATGGAAATGGTCTTAATCGGCGTCGCCGGCTGTTCAGCAATTGACGTTATCATGATTATGGGAAAAAAAAGGGTCCAGGTAACCGGTTTTCAGGTCAACATCACCGGTGAGCGTGCGGAAGAGTATCCCAAACGCTACACGGACATTCACATCGAGTTTGTTTTGCACGGCAAAGGTATCAAGCCTAAAGCGGTGGAACAAGCCATTCAGCTTTCTGAAACTAAATACTGTGGGGCCATGGCCTCGCTAAATGCCGATTTTAAAACGACTTACCGTATTGTTGATGAGTGAAAAGCGGGAGATTTGGCAACAGGCAGAAATTCCGGCTGAAAGCTGAAGACTCAAGCTCAAGGCTGAAAGTTCAGATCAACCAGTAAACTATTCAACAGAATAAAGATAAAAGGACGGGCTTCATTATCCTGTCTTTGCTGAAAGATTAGACCTGAATTCAAATTCGTAAATCTGGTCACTCAGAAACTCAGCGTCCTCTCTGCCCAGAAGACTCAAGTTTACAAATTGAAATTCAAGGAGATTTCTGATAGTCAGGCATCGGTTCTCAAAGCGTCCACTATGGCCAAATCGATTTTTTAAGCTGACACTTCCATCTTTTTCGACTTTCCACACATCCGTTTTGTAGAGAGATTTCATTCGATAGAGATCTAAAAGGGTGTTATGAAAACTGACATCATCGAGAATGTGAGGTACTTCCAATTTATCAAGAATTACTTTGAGCCTCCGGACTGATTGTCTGGTAGATTTAATTTTATATTCTCCAATTCTTATCGTACTGAGATCAGGCATAGTTATCACTCCCGGCGGCAAAATTGTTTACATAAGGTTAGAAAGAGTTCCCGAAGCCTTGGGTAGCATCCCGTGATGCCGTTGCACGTACACCCGAGAAGCCAGCGTTTTTTCACCTCAATTCCTCCGGCTTATATTATAACCTTCGGAGACCGCAAGGCCTCACATGGTTTTGTCTGCTGTGTTAGGATTCGGTGAGAAAAACAGCATCATTTAATTTGAAAATTAATAATAAAAGACAACTCCGGAACTCTTCTAACCTACGAACCAAAACAGTTGTTGCAGTAATTATGCCATATCATGTTCTTGACCATATCTCCTTGAATTATAGATGCTTATTGTGTGAGTGCTTTTATTGACTTGCTTCCTGAATAGGTAAAGTACTAACTAAAGTTATGAAAAAATTTTCACAGAGCAGCGTTTCATCGGATAAATTGTAGAAATTCCGATACATCAAATTAACAAATCCTACCTGTCTTCTCTCCGAGCTGTAAGCTCTACGAGCCGGAAGCCGACCTACCTCCTGTCCTTTATCTTGTCCAATTAATTAGACCTGATTTTACTGAATTTTCCAGCTCACGTAAATTTTCCGCCGAGTTAAAAAGTTTTTCACACAACTGACATTTTCTATATTTTACAATTTCACTGGCCTTGAAACCTATGTATGAGGCCATATTTGTCAAACCCATGGTTCTGATAAGGTCATACAAAATATTTTTTTCTTTTTTCTGCAACAGCTCGTCGATACTATGATCCTTGTGGTTACCCAGGTAAAAAAAGCCTGTTTCTGTGAAGTGGGTTCCTGCATCACAGCAGGCAAACATATCAAGCTCCGGGGTAAGATAGGGATTCATCGCACACAGGTTGGGCGGGTAGTCTGTAAAAACCCCTGAACTATTGAATCCTTTTGCGCGACCCGAATATATCAGCGGTTCCGGGAAGAACTTAAAGCTGTTGTCTCGCAAAAACTGCTCGAACGCGTCATCCTGTTTTGAAAAATCAGTCACAAAAGAAATAAAATAATCGAGACCATACTTTTTACAACTGGATACGGCGTTAACAATGTTCTCACGATCGATATTTTTTTGATGCCAACGACTGCAGCTAATTCTTAATTGTGATAACCCGCTCTGCACCAATTCCGAGACCATATTATCAGAACGTTGCCGATTCCCCGCCCAGTGGCCATTCGTTACAACTCTTGAATAGATCCCATGTTTCCTGCATATCCGAATAAGATGATTGATTTCATTAAGAAATAATGACGGTTCCCCGGCTGTAAAGCTTATGCCGGTCACATTGCAACCGGCCATTTCTTCGATAATTGTTTTGGCCGTATCAAACGGCATTTTGGCATTTGGGGACACATCATCAGCGGCAACACAGTGATCACATTTAATATTGCACTGGGTTGAATATCCAAATGCTATATGGCGTATTTTATTCATGCTTGATATAGGGGCCTCGGAATCAAATAAATCCACAGTCTTGCTTGTCCTTTGGCCCGCCTTCGGCGTTGCGCCAAAAGTCACATATAGACAATATGCTCCCCTTGGCGCGCCTTGAAGGCGAACCAAAATCCGGCGCAATCTTTGTGTATTTATTTATTTCCGTGACCCTAAAGATTATTGGCCGGATTTTTATGAAGCATGCATGATAGCGGAAACGGCATAAGGGGTCAAGAAATCTATCGCGAAGCGCCGGGGTTCCGAGACGTTAATCAGGTATCCGTGTAAGGTCAGACCTCGTCATTCAGTTTGGAAAAATAGCTGTACCGGATCTTTTGACCTGTGACTGGTTTAATCCCGAGGGTTCCAACGTCAATAGCACCAAAAAAGATTACGTACCTATTCCGCTAAATGCAGTGGTTGTAAAAACATGGGACAACAAAACCCCTGCGCCTGAAAAACAGGTCGTGTTCGTGACAAATATCGACATAAAAGATCCCTTCATAACCTTTGATCGTTATGATGAACGCAGTCTTATGGAAAATAAACTTTTCCGAGAGGTTAAACAAAACTGGCACTTTGAGCATCCCCCTAAAAAAACCAAAGAGGGTGTCTATGTCCAAACATATATGACCATGGGCATGAAAGCCCTCACAACGGCCTTTTTAAAATGGCAGAAACAACAACTACAATTGGAAGCCTTGGGGAAACAAACCACCTGGAAAATGTATCGCCGGAAACTCAAGGTTCTTAACCGCAATAAGCTCATCGTTTTTGTGGGCCAACACTTCGGGATCTTTCCCTCCCATGAGGTCTTCATGCTGGCCAATGTCCCTGTCCACAAAACCGAAGAAGAACTCGATATCAGTCGAGAACAACTCTATGCCAAGTACACCGATGTGCCTGTAACCGAAAATTCTTGATCAGCCCGCCTGAGAGTTTTCCTGAACATCATAAGTTTCTCGGTTCATCCTTATATCGGAATT
>PVMK01124660.1_pt1 | contig 15965 bp, 22 predicted proteins | sample 1853481 | NCBI WGS metagenome assembly PVMK01 (sample SAMN08533507, study PRJNA380276) | Marine sediment metagenome, whole genome shotgun sequencing project.
ACCGTACCTGTGACAGCTATTTCGCCGCAGCCGAGGCGGCTGTTGCTGAGGGGGACTGGTCCGGGGCAGAGGATGCGTGGAGCCGGTTTTCCCGGGTGCTGGATAAACATATTACCGGGCTGGAGGAAGAGTTGCTGTTTCCTGCATTTGAAGAGGTCAACGGACCGGCAGGGCCGACACAGATGATGCGCATGGAGCATGATCAAATGCGCATCCTGGTGGAACAGATACGTACTGCGCTTTCAGACCAGGACCAACAGACGTTTCTCGGACTTGCCGAGACACTGATGCTGCTGATACAGCAGCACAATATGAAAGAAGAGCAGATTCTTTACCCGCTGATGGATGCGTCAATTATTAATGCGGCTGACTATGTCGGGAAACTGCAGCTGGAGTAGCGGCTCCCGGTATACGGAAGTTCACGATTCACGCGGAGAAACGTGATGCTGGATGAAAAATTTCTCGATGCCAGTGAGATGGGGGCGCCCATGCCCTTTGTGCAGGCGCTTTCGCTGCTTGCAGAGCTGCAGCCGGGTGAGTACCTGCGCATGGCCCACCGGATGATTCCCTATCCCCTGTTTGATTATTGCAATGAGCGCAAGCTTGAATACCGGGCGCAGCCGGGCGCGACCGCCAAATACGATATTCTGGTCTGGCATAAACAGGATACGGAAATGATCAGCCACCTGTTCAGGGACGACCCGTAATGCGCATGTCCGGCCTTGTACTGGACAGTCTGCCACCCATTCACATCCCGTTGCGGTTTTTTCTGACGGCCCCGTGGTTCGGCATACTGGCGGCAATGGTCGTGCTGTTCAGTGGTGCGGAGCTGTGGACGAGCCCCTGGAATCCGGCCTTAATCGGGCTGACACATTTGTTTACGCTGGGCTTTATGACGATGACCATGTTGGGGGCGCTGTTCCAGTTGCTGCCGGTACTCAGTGGTGAGCGGGTCCCGGGGGGCAGCCCGCTTGCCTTCGCTGTACACCTGTTGATGGTTGCCGGGGTGTTGTGCCTGTCTGCAGGCTTTGTGTTTCAGGCGTATTTTCTGTCGGGTATTGCCGTCGTCCTGCTGGCCATGGCCCTGGTCGGTTTCACCGTTGCCATTGGTCGCAAGCTCGTTACGAACATCGCCGGTGGTGACAGTATCCATGCGCTGCGACTGGCCATCGCCGCCTTGCTGGTCACCCTCGGCCTGGGTTGTTACCGTGCCATGGCTTACCTCTACCCGCTTGCATTCACATCGAACCTGACAATGCTCCATGTCAGCTGGGCACTGCTCGGCTGGGTCCTGATCCTGATCATGGGTATCAGCTTCCAGGTCATACCAATGTTCCAGGTCACCCCCGACTACCCGTCCGTGTTGACCCGGCTTGTACCCCCCGTCATTTTTACCGGCTTGCTGCTGCTCACGTTTGTGCAGACGCCTGTGGCCATTGCCGGGGTGGTTATCGTTACGGGTGCGGCGGTGCTGATTTATGCCGGGTTCAGCCTGCGTTTGTTACAACATAGAAAACGCCGGCTAATGGATGTATCCGTGCGTTTCTGGCAGTTGGGGCTGTCATGCCTGATCCTTGCGGTGCTGCTGTTCTGGCTGGTTTTCCTGTTGCCGGGCGTTGCCGGTGCAGCAATGACGTCTGCCAGGGGGATGCTGCTGGTGGGCGTGTTGATGATTCCCGGGTTTGCCTGCTCCATTATTATGGGGATGTTGCAGAAGATAGTGCCGTTTCTTGCCTTTCTGCATCTGCAGCGACACTGTTCGGCCAATATCAGGGCCATCAGGAGCCTGCCCAATATGCATGGTTTTATCAGCCCGGCCCGCTCGCTATGGTTGCTGCGAATCCACGTTGTGGCCATTGCAGCCATGCTGGGTGCGGTCATCCACGGCCCGCTGACAGCGGTTGCCGGGTTTGCATTGTTGCTGGAGTTTGGCTGGCTGGCATTCCTGACAATTAATGCAGCACTGCTGTACGCCGGAACCCGGCGCAATATTGCTGCCATGGTGGCAGATTGACGGGAGGGTGCGATAGCGAATGGCTGCCTGTTCATGAACCCGATAATCGGTAATAATCCGGAATTCTTATGGATCTCATTCCCGTCATTCCGCCGTTCCTGGCGATACTCAATACCACGGCTGCAACGCTGGTGAGTCTGGGTTATTTTTTTGTACGGCGAAAGAACATCCCGGCGCATCGTGCGTGCATGGTGAGCGCGTTACTTGTGTCCACTGTCTTCATGATCTTTTATCTCTATTACCATGCAAAAATCGGCAATATTCCGTTTGCGGGGGTCGGGACTGTCCGCCCGGTCTATTTTACGCTGCTGGCGTCCCATGTGATCCTTGCCGCAGTATTGTTCCCGCTGGTCCTGGTGACCGCCGGGTTGGCCATCAGGGGCAATACGACCCGCCACCGGCGCATTGCCCACTGGACACTGCCGATCTGGTTATATGTGTCCATCACCGGCGTCATCATCTACCTGATGGCATTTCATATCCATGTTGCCTGATAAGGCCCTGCATGCGCTGGCATGGCTTTTTGCGGGGATGCTGATAACGGCAGGGGTAATCAACACGGCCTGTGCCGACCCTGTTTATGACCAGGCACAGAAATATTTCCCGCAGGCGGACAGGGTGGGGGAGTTTGAGGGCGAGCTGCTGGCCGCGCCAGTCTACGAAGGTGACCACCTGCTGGGCTATGTATTGCGTACCACGGATATCGCTCCCATTCCGGCCTATTCCGGGCAACCGATCACCCTGCTGGTCGGAATTTATCTTGATGGCACGATTGCCGGTGTCAGGATTACAGATCATTCAGAACCCATTCTGGATGCCGGCGTGTCCGAGCTGGATCTGAAAAACTTTGTCTATCAGTACCTTGATATTACAGTAGAGGATCGTGTCAGGCTGGGGGGTGCTGAACGGGAAGGTTATGTAACGATCGATAGCATTACCGGTGCCAGCATTACTGCGATGGTAATGAATGCAACGATCATGAAGGCCATCAAGAAGGTCGCCGAGTCACGCGGGATCCCGTTGCAGCCCGATGGGGCCAGACTGTGGCCGGAGCCCATGACGCCTGTTGAAGTACCGGCAAGTCGACAAGCCCCGGTCTGGTGGATGGGTGAGACCAGCGAGCCCTTCTGGGCATCTGTGTGGCGTTAGCGCTGGTGGCAGGTTGTTGTCCTGTGTGTTGCGCTTGGCATTTTGACACTCATCCTGCTGTTTCAGGACTGGCTGACCGGCCGACCGAAGTTGCTGAAGTTTATCCGTATCGGATTCCTCCTGTTTACCCTGTTCTTTATCGGCTGGTACACCCTGGCACAGCTTTCAATCATTCATGTGCTGACCTTTATCAATGCCCTGCTGCACCAGTTCACCTGGGAAGTCTTCCTGGTCGATCCGCTGATATTTATCCTGTGGGGATTTGTTGCCATGACGCTGCTGCTGTGGGGGCGTGGTGTGTATTGCGGCTGGCTGTGTCCCTTTGGTGCCTTGCAGGAGCTGAGTTTCAAGATTGCCAGGCGTTTAGGGATTCCCGAGATTGCTATTCCTGATGTCATTCATGAACGGCTGACAGCGCTGAAATATGTCATCTTTGTTGCCCTGTTTGGCCTTTCCCTGCAATCCATCGGCTATGCAGCCAGGGCCGCAGAGGTTGAACCCTTTAAAACAGCGATTGTGTTGCACTTCAACCGGGAAGGTATTTTTCTTGCCTACGCCCTGGCCTTGCTGGTAATCGGCGTTTTCAACCGCAAGTTTTTCTGCAAGTACCTGTGTCCACTGGGGGCGGCCCTGGCCATCCCGGCACCGCTGCGGATCTTTGACTGGCTGCGGCGGCGCAAGGAGTGTGGCCGCCCCTGTCAGATCTGTGCCAGGCAGTGTGAGGTACAGGCTATCCGGCCGACCGGCGAGATCAACCCCAATGAGTGTCACTATTGCCTGGATTGCCAGGTGACTTACTGGGACGATCATGACTGTCCGCCACTGTCGGAAAAGCGCATCAGAAGGGAGAAAAGCAAGGCAGCACTGGAGCGTATTCGGACTGCAAAAGCGCCAATTACAAATCCTCCTCCGGAAAAATGAGGGTTCCAGCACCAGGTCCTCGTTGCAATTCTTGATCTAGGTCAAGTACAGCAGGATTTACCCGCGTATCCTCGCAATGTGGCTATTTAGTTAATTAATAATACTGGAGGGTAGGGGGATATGAATAAATCAGCGATTTCACGTCTTGCAGTTGTTGGTCTGCTTGCACTTGTCACACTGGGTGCAAATACTGGGTGTGATGCCGCCAAGGCCCCTGAACCCTCGGGTACCCCGGCAGCCACCCAGCCCACTGAAGATACCGCAAGTGCCGATCACCCGGGAACGACTCCGGGTGAAATGGCCTACAAGGGTGCTCCTGTTCCATAGCACCTCGCTTCAAAGGATGTGATAACACCCGGCGCCCCGCCCCTGACAGAGGCAGAATTTGCCAAGGCAAAACAGATCTACTCGAACGTTGTGCGGGCTGTCATGGCGTGCTCCGCAAGGGCGCGACCGGCAAGGCGTTGACACCGGATATTACCCTGGGAAAGGGTACCGATTACCTGAAGGTGTTTATTGACTACGGTTCTCCGGCCGGCATGCCGAACTGGGGTACATCGGGCGATCTCACGCGCCGATGAAGTCACGCTGATGGCCAAATACCTCCAGCACGAGCCGCCGGTTCCGCCGGAATTCGGTATGGCGGAGATGCAGGAGACCTGGAAGGTGCTGGTTGCTCCCGACAAGCGCCCCACCAGCAAGATGAACGATTACAATCTTGAGAATGTGTTCTCCGTGACGCTGCGTGATGCCGGCCAGATTGCATTGATCGATGGTGATAGCAAAGAGATTATCAATATCATCGAGACCGGTTATGCGGTGCATATCTCGCGCTATTCAACCTCGGGGCGTTACCTGTTTGTGATCGGGCGCGACGCAAAAATCAATCTCATCGATATGTGGATGGAAACCCCGGATAACGTCGCCGAGATCAAGATCGGACTCGAGGCACGTTCTGTTGAAACCTCCAAGTACAAGGGCTATGAAGACAAGTACGCCATCGCAGGCGCCTACTGGCCACCACAGTATGTCATCATGGATGGTGAAACCCTGGAGCCGAAGAAGATCGTATCCACGCGCGGCATGACGGTCGATACCCAGGAATACCACCCGGAACCACGCGTGGCAGCCATTGTGGGCTCGCATGAGCACCCCGAGTTCATTGTCAATGTGAAGGAAACCGGCAAGGTGTTGATGGTCAACTACGAAGACATCGACAATCTCAAGGTCACCACGATCGGTGCGGCGCGTTTTCTGCATGACGGCGCTGGGATTCAACCCACCGTTACTTCATGACGGCGGCCAACAAGTCCAACAAGATCGCGGTCATTGACTCCAGGGAACAGAAGTTGATTGCGTTGGTTGATGTCACGGAGATTCCACACCCGGGTCGCGGCGCCAACCTGAAGGATCCGGAGTTTGGCCCGGTCTGGGTAACCAGTGCCCTGGGTAATGAAAATGTAACCTTTGTTGCCACGGATCCGGCAGGTCATCCGGAGCACGCCTGGAAGGTAGTGCGCACGCTGAAGGGCCAGGGGGGTGGTTCGCTGTTCGTCAAGTCGCACCCCGAGTCAAGCAACCTGTGGGTGGATACAACGCTGAATCCGGACGCTAAAATAAGTCAGAGCATCGCAGTGTATGACATACACAATCTGGACAAGGGCTTCGAGGTGCTGCCAATTGCCGAATGGGCCGGTATTGAAGGTGCAGGACCCAAGCGCGTCGTTCAGCCTGAATACAACAAGGCAGGTGACGAGGTCTGGTTCTCGGTCTGGAGCGGCAAGGAAGAGGAGTCTGCCATTGTGATTGTGGATGACAAGACCCGCAAGCTGAAACATGTGATCAAGGACAAGCGCCTGGTTACACCAACCGGCAAGTTCAATATGTATAACACCACCTATGATGTCTACTGATTTGGCAGACAGCTGAATCCTGAACGGGAAGAGGGCTCTCCTCTTCCCGTTTTTTTCTCTCCCCGTTTTTATTTAGTCAGATATCCCACTTTCTGACTGCCTTCGTCATGTCGAAGTCAGCCAGTTGCTGTGAAATTTCCTCGCGCCGGGCATCCAGAATATGACTCGCCATGGGGAGGAAAATGTCTTCCTCTTTTTCATGATGTTTTATCATCTGTTGTTCAAGGTGGACCAGGCTCTCGAGAACGTGGTCCGAATCCCTGGTCTTGATGATCCGCAGCATGTCCCGGACCAGACGAACAATCTGATCATGCTCCTCCCGCAGTGCTGTGGTCGGGCCCTGGGGTGCCTCGGCCGCAGCTTCATAGGCAGGATAAAGCACCTCTTCTTCCAGGGCCATGTGCCGTTTCAGGTGTGTAACCAGTTCCCTGAATACATGGTCTGCGCCGCTCCAGTCCTCTATTTCCACTGCATCCTGACAGCGGGACAGAAGATCTTCATACAGTGAATGTTCGTGGATCAGCCAGTTGTCTGAACTGCTCATTGAACTTACCCCCCGGGGACTGCGGCTCCTTTTTCCGGCCACATGGCCTTGAAGACAATTACCAGAAACAGGATACCACCAACAACGGCAACCAGACCGCCCAGCCCCATTAAGCCCATGCCGGCAACTTTTTCTATCCCGTCCAGGGCCTGGGCATCGCCGGCGGTCTTTCTCTGTACACCGTAACCACCCGACCAGGCCAGACCGATTACGTGCATAAGCTGTCCGCTGGCATATATCCAGGGTTGCAGAATGACCAGCCTTCCCGTGGGGCGCCTGAATCCGAGCCGTGGCAGGATATGATAGGTCACGCCCATATAGGCCAGCGTTACGGCAACAATGGAGCCATGGTAATGAGCCGGGACGGTGACATTGCTGCCCTCGATCATGAATCCGATAATGCCCCCCACGCCGAACAGGATCATGGATGAAAACAGCGCAGACCGTTCCGGGCTGGGACTTGCCGGGCCGCGCAGGGAATTGACCAGATTGAACAGGACAACAAGACTGATTGGCAGTGCTGCCAGACCACCGCCGAATTTCATTAACCAGGTCATCGCGATTTGATGGTCTGCCGCGGCGACGTCGTACATAAAATAGGCGGCGGGGGTCATCAGCACAGGAATCAGACCGAAGGCAAACAGCAACAGCACCGTTCTCGGTGTCAGTCTGGAGGCAATGCCGGACTCGGTTGCCAGCCACAGCCAGCAGACCAGCATCAGCTGGATATGGACAAACTGCAGGGTATGCCCGCCACCCCAGAACAATAGCTCATAGTAATACTCCCCCTGTATCGATGCCGGTATGCCAAGCCAGGAAGCGAGCAGTGCGCCCATGGCAATCACGGCGGAAATGAGTGCTGAATACAGTCCGAAACGCAAGGCACCCTGTCCGGTGACACGCATGCCGATCGGGCGGGAAAACAACAGCCCGCGCAGTACCAGCAGCAGAAAGCCGCAACCGAACACGACCAGTCCCGTAAAGAACAGGGGATCGTTCAGGATTGGAATATAATTGATCATCAATGGGCTGCTCGATCCCAGAAAGGGTGACAGGGAAATGATGATGGAGCCTGCAATGCACAGCAGCAGTGATACCCAGCCGCACTTGAGGCAGCCGCTTTGACTGTTAACACTCCAGATAACGCCGGCCATTCCCAGGAACCAGACCAGAACGGTGAGATCAACATGGACCACGAGCGCCGTGTGGAACAGGTCCACCCAGGGGAAGATATCCTGGACATAGGGAGTGCGGGACAGCACGATCACGACTGTCAGCAGCCCGCCCACCACCAGCGAACCCAGGGCCAGCAACAACCAGCCGATGGTCAGGCTGCGCATCCGCTTCCCCGGCATTTCCAGTGCCAGTTTGTTGGTGGGTTCGCTACCGCTGGTGTGATCAATGCTCATTGTGAATCTGTTCCGTTTGCTGGAATACTGGTTTGTCGTTTAAAGGCTTGTTGCTGCCAGAACACGACGCTGCTGCCGAACAACGCCGTGGCGAGACTGTAATCCAGTATGACCATGGCGATCAGGAACGGGTAGTTGCCGTGTGCCATTCTGGACAGGGTCGAGCCGATAACAATCATGGCGGCCAGAAACAGCAGGAATCCGGGCCGGTAAAATTGCCATATTTTGGGGCCACTGAGAAGTGATATTCTCGCGAGGTTCTTTTCGCAGGCCCGGCGGAATATGAATTTCACCTTGAGTAAGCCAATAGACAGTCCCAAAACGATAGTCAGCCAGGTCCAGTGGCGTCCTGGTTGCAGTGAATCCGCTTCAAGCAGCAGGGTAGTTCCCTTGGTTAGCAGGATGATAGCGCCGCTGTACCAGAGTACGGCAGCCAGTATCTTCAGGGTGCGGGGGGAAGCGGGAAACATACTCTTTGTTTTCGTAGGTCGGGTTAGATGCACATTGCACTAAACCTGACTACATCACGTAACTTGATGTGCATCGTAACCCGACAAAAAATGTCGCGATGAATGGTTACCCAAGGTGTTTGTGCAGGCGTGCGTCCTTTGTCTTGAAGTGTTCGGTAAACCAGCGCTTGATATGAGCGGAAAATTCCTCGTCACTGTAGTAGGCGCTCTCTTCATAGTCATCCATGATGTCGCGCAGTTCATCAAGCAGCCGTTCATGGTCAGCCTTGTGGTCTGTATACTGGTCATATTTCTGGGTGCGCATGATTTTTTCTTCCAGCGCAAAGTGTGCCGAGACATGGGAATAGATTTCGCCGAGGAAATCCATCACGGAGATGGTCGCATTTTCGCCTGACATGGCGTCATGCAGGTTGTTGATAAGCCTGATGAGCTCCTGATGTTCGTGATCGACATCGACTATGCCTACCTCGAACTCTTTTTTCCATTCAATCAGTACCATGACAGCCTCACAAAAACAGGAACCCGCCCTTGGACGGGTGAAAATCAACTACAAAGTTTTGTTGTGGTGACAGTGTAATCCCGGACGTCTTCTCATAGTCAAAACCCTCACTGCGGTTGCTGTCACGCAGCCGGGCAACCAGCTGGTGCTGACCAGGGTCCACGGCATATGTTTGATAGGCAGTCGAGACGCCGTCTCCTGCCAGGCCCGAGGGTGGTAATGCGGCACTGTAGAGCAGCTCGCCATCCAGTTCCAGCTCGATCAGTACCGGCAGTCGCCTGCGCGGACAATCAAGCGGCCGGCGCATGTTGGGCGCCAACTGGTTCAGTTCCTCTTGCGTCCGTCGCCGGCATTCAGTCTCGTGTTCGCCGGCGTGGCCGAAACTGAGCTTGATCTGTGCCTTGTCCGGTGGGAAGTAGGTATAGGTGGGCTGGGTGGCAAAGTAGCCGACCACCACGGCAAACAGGGTATAGGCGATTACCTGGCCGATGGTTTGAAAGATGTTAACCATGAGTTTCGCTGCTCTCCACGGGCTGTTGGCCGGGTCGAGTACGAGACGGCCGATGGTAGGGCGGGAGTCCCTTGATGCGCTCCTGGAACGCGGCCAGTTCCTGCGCCAGGCGTGTGTTGTGGGTCAGGCCTGCCCAGAATTTGCCAATGTGTTCGCGTGGTACGCGCTCGCGCAGGTAGGGGTCACGCTCCCCGGCAAGCCGCTGCTCCGTCCACCGGTTGCCGAGCCGGTTGTGGCAGTCTCCCAGCGCACAGCCCGTCAGGAAAACACCCTCCACGTGATGGCGGGTAATGAGAAAATCGATGAAGGAGGGCGGCAGCATGCCAATACACTGCAGTTCCATGGCGGCAACAGCGGGTCCGTTGAGTCGCTGCAGATCCGGGCCGTTCTTGCAGCCGAAGACAATGACGCGTGTCTCTCCGGACAGTTTGGCAGCTGCGGCAAGGACCTTGTTACGCAAGGCCTGCATGCCCTGATCCGGCAGGTCGATGCCTGGAACCAGTTCGGAGGTGCGCCGGAAGGGCGTGGCCGTCGGGCAGGCGCCCACGCAGATGCCGCAACTGGTGCACAGGTCATTGCTGACCACGGCCTCCTCCGAAAAAGCGGTGTCATCGGTGCGCTGCTGGAGGGTGACCGCGGTAAACGGGCAGTCATCCACACAGCGGCCGCAACCGTTGCAGTTGTCGAGGTCAACCACGGCCGCTGCTTCGCGGCGACGGGGTGGCAGCCAGGGCAGGAGCGCCAGTAACAGGGAGCCGCCCACGGCGATTGCCCACATGGCCAGCCCCGGGATGATGTCGAGCAGGGGGTAGCCAGCCAGATAAAACCAGTCAAGGTCGATGACTGCCGGCACGATACTCAGGTCAGCCGGGGGCTGGCTGACCGCCGGCTTGATAAAGGACAGTACCAGCAGCATGCCCAGGGTACCGATGGCGAGCCCCTTCGGCGGGTTCACCTTGGCATAGTTCTGACGCTGGATGTGAATCCACATGGCCAGCAGCAGGAACAGCGGTACGGCAATGTGAATGAACACCATGAGGGTAAAGAAACGGCCGCTGAGGATGTCAGGATTGAGGAAATTCCGGGCGATGGTTTCACCAAAGATGCCCAGGGTGTCGAGCCACTCCGTGGTGGCGAGGGCAATGTACTGCGCCAGCACGTCCCACACCATCCAGTAGCCGGTGATGCCGCAGGCAAACACGAACCATAGCAAGGGCACCCCGGTAAACCAGGAAAACCAGCGGGCGCCGCGGTAACGGTCCATGACAAATTCACGCAGCAGGTGCAGCAGCATGACGATCACCAGGGCATCTGATGCATAGCGGTGCAGGCTGCGCATGACGCCCGCGGCATACCACTGCACATTGGTGATGTATTCCAGGGATTCATAGGCTTGGCGAATGCCGGTGTCAAAAAAAGATATACAGGTAGACGCCGCTGACAATAACAATCCAGTAAAAGAACCAGCCAAGGGCGCCCAGCTGGTGCATGGGATTTAACTCAGGACCGAAGGCCCGGTCGAAAAGATTTTCGACGGATTCAAAGGCTGCCCTGGTAACAGTGCGCAAGCCACTCATGTGTCGCAAATTTCCATGGTTGAATTTATTTTACCGATCCGGGTGACGGGGCATTGCGCCAGGCACTGACGATAAACCAGGCGATCGCGCCAAGTATCAGCAGGCCGATGCCGATGCCAATGAATAAGGAATAGTCGAAATGATACCTGCCGGTGGCCGGATCGTACACTGTGCAAAACAGTTTTATATTGTTTATCCAGCCCTCGATTGGTGAAGCGGCAACCTGCTTGTCGTAGAGTATTTCCTTGAGCGGTTCTACCAGGGCGGTTGGCTCGGGGGCCATGCCGTAAATCTGCCGATAGACCTTGCCCTCGGCATCGACCAGCGTGGCCTGGATCATATGGTCATATCCCTTGGCCGTGCTGAAATAGCTGAAGCCCACATCATTGGTGAGGTCTTTCATGGTCGCGGCGCTGGCGCTGACAAAATGCCAGCTGTCGAGATCAATGTTGCGCTGTTTGGCAAACAGGCGCATCCGGTCCGGGGTATCGTTTGGGGTGTCGAAACCAACAGTCAGCACTGAAAAACTGTCATCACCGAGGGCTTCGCGCGCAATGTCGACGTTTATTGCCAGGTTGCTCGTGATCGTCGGACAGATGTGGTAACAGCTGGTGTAGATCAGGCTGATCAGTAGCGGTTTACCGCGCATGGAGCTCAGTGCGATGCGCTTGCCGCTGCCATCCAGAAAGTCGTAATCACCGACCGTTTGCCCGATGGCCGCCTGACTCAGGGCAAGGGCGGCCTTTTCGTCATAGTTTGCACTCTTTTCATGCTGGTGCTGGACAGCATCGTGGTTCTGCCCGGGATCGATGGCCTCCATCTCATGCGCCTGTTCCTGCACAGCAACAGCGCTGCCCATGAACAGCAGACCAGTGAGAAACAGGAAGTAGCCGAAGGTTTTGTTACTGGCAGGCATCAAAATCTTATATTCCATATCAGGTAATATTCTAATATACCACGCTACACCCTGATGGGTTTTAACAGAGGTTAATGCAATGGTTGTGCAGGTGTAGCCCGAGTGGAGGCTACATCAGCCAGGCATCCAGAATGGCCGCAATCAGCAGCAGGCTCAGTTGCAGTAACGAGGCGTGGAAGTTGGTCATGGCCGTCTCGGGAGACGGGTTACGCGCCAGCGCAATGCTGGTCCAAACAAATCGGGCGCCGCCAATGGCCGCACCCAGAAAATAAATCCATCCCAGACCGTACATGACCGGCAGCAGCGAGATGACTGCCAGCAGTACCGTATGTCCGAGGATGATCCAGGCGGCGGTTTGTTCAGAAACCACAACCGGCAACATCGGTACTCCGACTTTTGCGTGCTCATCGCGGTAGTTGAATGCGAGGCTCGAGGAGTGGGGGGGGGTCCACAGAAACAGCACCACCGCAAGTATCACGGGGGCGGGTGCGAGGCCTGGATCAACGGCAGCGGCCCCTGCAAGGACGGCAAAACTGCCGGCAAGGCCGCCAATAACAATATTCATCCAGGTGCGGCCGCGGTGATGGCCGTTGCAAGCAATAGCCCGATGCCGGCCAGCCAGTAACCATTGGCCGTGAACTGGCCGGTGACAAAGGGCCGACCGCGGGTGCGGTCCATGCGCGCATCGATATCGCGCTCCATGAACATATTGAAGGCGCCGGCACTGGCTGAAGACAACAATACAGCCAGTGCCAGTACCGTGATTTGCCAAGCCTCCGGCGCGGGTCCGGGTGCAACAGCGACACCCGCCAGCGCCGTCAGCATGATGGCTGTTCCGATGCGGAGTTTGAACACCGAGTAGACGAGCGCCAGGGTCTCCTTCATCAGGACATCATCCTCGCTGTCGAATTACCGCAGCGGCCAGACTTCAGCCAGGTATTTCCAGTTGACGAAGTAGTAGAGGATGAATGTGACGAAGAACACGCCAACCAGCACCAGGGTTCCCGGAATCTTCGGATGTTCCGCGTTGCCGTATTCGGTGGCAGTTTCCATGGTCAGGCCTTTCAATGGCTCGTCACCGGTTTTCTTGCCAAACAGCAGGGAGCCAACGATGATCACCACAAACATGATGCCGCCGAGTGTGGCCATAATGGCAAACATGCCGTTCAGGCCCATCATCAGGTAGGCGGCACCCGGGAAGTCGTAGCCGATAATGGCATCCGCACCCGAGATGTCCCAGCTACGGCGCGGAACGCCCAGCGTGCCGGCGCCCATCATGAACACCGCGATACCCGTGACCCCGAGGCCGAAGACGTAGGGTTGCCACATGGCCATCTTCTTCCAGATCAGCTCGCGCTGGAAGATTAGCGGCATCAGCAGGTAGGTAGCCGCCATAAAGGCCAGCGTGGTACCGAGTACCACCGTGGCATGGAAATGGCCCGGTACATAGATGGTGTTATGGATGATCAGGTTGATCTGCTCGACGCCCATGACCACACCGGAGATACCACCCAGAAAACCAAAGGTGATCAGCGAAATGAACATGGCCGAGAAGGCCGGATTACCCCAGGGCGCATTGCGCAGCCAGCCAAACAGGCCCTTGGTATAGCCACGGGCACGCTGGGCGGCTTCAATGGAGCCGGGGACGGTCATGCCGTGAATCATGCTGCCGAGGACGGCCAGGTACATGGCATAACTGGTATTGAAGATCTTCCACTCGGAACTGAGGCCCGGATCCACCAGCAGGTGATGCGCACTGGCGAGTTGCAGGAAGAAGATGTACAGCAGGAAGGCCCCGCGGCTGACTTTCTCCGACAGGGGCTTGGCGCCGAGTACCACGGCGGCCACCAGATACCAGATCGAGACATGTGCTGCGACATTAATCTGCTGGGAGGAATGTCCCATGGCCCACCAGATGGTTTTGTACATCAGGCTGTCGATGTGACTAATGAGGCCGAGTGACCACAGCCAGGTCGGAACCAGGATGATGGCACCCGAGGCAATGGTGAAGACGGCAATAATGGCAGCGACCATGGCGCCGAACGTCACCAGCGGGATGGAGCCTTCATAGGTCTTTTCATCCTTGGCAACCACCAGCGTGCCAAAGAATACAAAGCAGCCGATCAATGCCCCCACCGCGAACAGGATCAGTCCCAGATAAAAATGCGGGGCTGCCATCATCGGCACATAGGAGGTGAACATGACGCTGGAATTGCCCTGCAAGACGGCGACATTGGTCATGGCGGCACCGATCAGCATGAGTACAAACCCGGCCCATGCCCAGCGGGGTGTGGCCAGCCTTGAATTCAGCAATACCGCGGAGGCAAAGTACAACACTGCCATTTCAAAAAAGATAATCCACACCAGCAGCACATCGAGACCGTGAGCGGTCAGCGACAGATAGAACCAGTCAGCCGGGAGGATATGCACCCCGGGCCAGCGGGTGAGCGCGACCAGCAGGCCAAACAGGCCACCGACAGCAAGAAAAACAATGGCCACAACGGCGTTGGCCTTGATCAGGTTTTCTGCCGACTTGTGAATGCGCAGTCCGGTGGCCGGACAAACACGATGTTCGAATGTTGACATCTCGATATCTCCCTATTACTCGGTGACGATGATTTTGCCAATCATGTTGTGATGGCCAATCCCGCAGAATTCATTACATATCACCCCGAACTCGCCGGAATCGGTCGGAGTGATGGTGAGGACCATGTCATAACCCGGGTGAACCTCCAGGTTGATGTTGACCGGTTGTAGCGAGAAGCCGTGCAGCCAGTCCATGGAGGAGAGGTGCAGCCGGTAGGACTGATCTTTCTCGAATTCGATAATGGGCCACCATTGCCAGAGTCGGGCAACGAGATAGACATCGCTGCCTGGCGGGGGATGCACGACAGGCATGCCGGCCTCCTCGCGCACCTGATATTGTTCGACCATGGCGGTTGCCTTTTCCAGGTAGGCTTCGGGGGTGGTGCGATAGGCTTCGTTGGAGAGGTTCTGTTCACCTTCCAGATGCCAGTAGACCATGCCGGAAAACATGACCAGGCCCCACAGGAAGGCGACGATAATCCAGACAATTTCAGAACGAGCTACAGGTAGATTCCACCAGATACGCTCGGGGGGAGGAGTAATAGCCATTGGTTGAGTGCTCCCTTAGGTTACTTTATTGGTTACTTTGCGATTGGAATTGTGACGATTTCCATGATGCCCCAGATCAAATAGAACACCGTTGGCATGACCACGCCGATGAACAGTAGCAGGAAGGGGTTATCAAGGATGCGCTGCATTGCGGGGATGCGTTCATCTCCCGGATCTGACGCGTTGGTGTTTTCAGAATCGGTCATTTTGTTGCCTCCAGGGCTTGTTGATTATGGACGTGACAAATTGTCGCAGGATAACAGCCGCAAGGAGACTACATAATGGTAGAACTGCGCCTTGATCTAGATCAAATGGGTATGAGTCTTGAGTCGATTTGTATTCGGCAAGCGGTCGCACGCCGGTTGGCTGTTAATGGAACGGCTTACTGGCCGGTCAGGGTGCGAATGAGGGCAAACGAGGTTACTGCCATCGTCACGAGAATGGCAAAAAAGATCAGGCTGCGCTTCTCAAAGCGTTTGCCCGCCGCTGTTTCCATGCGTTTCAGGATCCAGTCGGCGGCCAGGTAGAGCAGTATCGCGGTGAGGGTGAAATAGATGATTTCCATTAGTGGTCCTGACTGAATGATCGCTTTGAGGGCGTGCCAGTCTACCCTTAATCGCCAAAAAAGATAACACGGTCTCGTTGCCCACCGGTTCATGCCAGACGGCCTGTGTACCAGTCATTAATTCCACTCGTCAAACTGCCAAAAGACATGCGAAGCTGTCGAATTGACATACATTAAGCACATGTCATGACAGAACCATTCTAATACCCGACACTTTCACTTTGACTGCAAGGAGATGTCCGATAGCCCAGGTCTTCACCAAGTCCATGGCACGTAACATATTTTATGGTGGCAGCATGTTTTTCTTTTTGCTGTTTCTGGTGCTTACCTTCGATACGGCAA
>PVMK01116284.1_pt1 | contig 15961 bp, 15 predicted proteins | sample 1853481 | NCBI WGS metagenome assembly PVMK01 (sample SAMN08533507, study PRJNA380276) | Marine sediment metagenome, whole genome shotgun sequencing project.
GTCGACGTCGAAATGAACCCAGATTGGACCATCCGGCAACGACCACTCCAAAAGATCGGAGACATCCTTGAGATGAGTTGCGGCCGAATTTTCAATTGCCTCACTTTCCCCGGGGTCAAGGTCCCTGGCGTCGGTCAGCATGACCTGGTCTTCGGCTAGGTTACCCACACCGACACCTTCAACGATGGTCTGCTCACCACGGCCGACAAGCATGGCCAGTGGCATGCCACCCAGAAAACCGCTGGGGGATGTCTCCCAGGTATTGAAATCTCCGTGGGCATCGAACCAGATCAGCGTGGGATTTAGTCTGGCCTTCTGTAAGCCGGCGAGAACGGCAATTGACGCGCAACAGTCGCCGGCTACACTGACCGGCCGTTTGCCTGCTCTCAATGCTTCAAATACATTGTCCCTTAACGGCCGGTAGAGTTCGACCATTCGGCCTTGTTTCGTCCCTGGCGATAGTTCGGGTTTTACTATCTGCCAGCCTGGTTTGGCCAAATCCTGTGCTTCATTATCAAGTTCATCAAGGAAAAATGGTGTCAAGATAAAGGAGTTCTTCATGATATTCCTAACCGGCTATATGAAGCCACTAATTCGCTGCCAGAGACCGCAGATTTCAAAAATGCCTATCTGCTGTAGAAAGACAATTGTCTATTATTCTCCAATATCGCGGCCATCCACTATGAGCCAGATAACTTCCACTAATCTATTGGTCGCAGATCGAAGCTCATCCTCCTACGTACGGTATCAAAGCCGAGCCTCTCGTAGAAGCTGATCGCGTCCTTGTTCAGCTCCCAAACATTGAGCTCAACGGATGCCGCTCCCCGATCTTTAGCCCATGCAGTGGCCTGTTTCATCAGGGTCCGGCCATAACCTCGAAATCGGAAGCTGCGAGTAATTGCCAGGTCAGAGACGTAGGCATAGCAGCGGGAAATAATAAACGGAAGATCGGGTGATTTTCGCATTTCGATATGCAGCACGCCGACGAAATCTTCACCAAGCTGAGCCAGGATCAGATCTTTTTCCTGGTTGCGCACTATCTCCAGGAACCACTGGTGGGTCATAGTTTCGTCTACAATTACGAATCTCTCCGGCAGCAACTCGGCGTGAAAGGCCAGTTCGTCAAGAAAGACGGCCGAAACGTGGGCAAAGTCTGATTCAGTTGCAATTCGGATTTTCAATTCCATATTTCGCTCCCGTTGGCAGAGTTCCTGTTTTTGAGACGGTGACGCAGGCTATTTCAATGCCAATTTACGTCGAATCATGCTGGGGCAGTCACGCGGTCAAAAACCCAAACGACAGCCGGCACATTATGAAGATTAGCAGCGAAAAATCGTAGCGGCAAATCAAGTATGCCTGAGTCATTTTTTTACTGCGAATCTACCTGATCGTCCACCGATAATTGTGCTACAATCGCCCAGGAGGTTAAAGGGTGACGAAATACTTCATCATTGCCAATCCAGCCACCGGTCGCGGAGCAAGGGAGCGAGCCGTACCGAGGGTAAAGAATCTCCTCGAAATCCATACCGCCGACTCTCGTCTGGTTATAACCGAGCGTCCCTGGCATGGAGCCGAATTAGCGCGGGAAGCATCGGCCGATTACGACGTCGTCGTGGCCGCAAGTGGCGATGGAACAGTAAACGTGGTCCTAAACAGACTTGTTCAGGCTGGCCCAGAGGACAAGTATGAAGCCGCTCTGTGGGTAATTGGCGCCGGCCATGGAAATGATTTCGCCGATACGGTGGATATTCCCGATGACTTGGTAATTGCCTGCAATATTCTGGTTCATGAAACCTCAAGACGGAACGACATTGGGCGCGTACACGGGGGCAGATGGCCAGCGACTCGAGGTCGAGCTCCTACCGGGACATCTGTCGGTCATCTGTGGCCCGTTGAATAGCAACTAATGGGCGTCATTCATAATTTCGGCGTCGTAGCTTTTAGGAATCTCACCCGCTTGATGTGCCGTGTTGACGACAGCCAGTTCGAAATGGTGCCTGACGCGGGTCCACTAATATTGATCGTCAATCCTGTCCATATCATGGAACTGCCGTTGATCTATACCCATCTGCAACCTCGTCCGCTGACGTCCTTGGTCGCCGCCAAGCGATGGAAGCGAATCTGGACAAGGGTGATTGTCGAACAGGTAGGCGCCGTCCCCTTGCACGGGGGCACGGCCGACGTCAGCGCAATTCGCAGCGGGATTGACGCCTTGCAGGAAGGGAAGATTATTCTCATGTCGCCAGAAGGAACACGCAGCGGAGACGGCCGCCTGCAGCGTGGAAAGCCGGGCATCGTGCTACTGGCGCTACACGGCAATGCGCCTATCGTCCCCATGGTACATTATGGCAGCGAAGATTATTTACGGAACCTGTCCCGCCTCAGGAGGAGCGATTTCCATCTGGCAGTTGGCGAATCGTTTCGTCTAAAATCCCAAGCGAATAAAGTTAACCGGCAGATGCGCCGCCAGATGACGGACGAGATCATGTATCGAATGGCGAATATTTTACCCCCAGAATATCGGGGCGCCTATTCAGACCTGAACAAAGCCACAACTCGTTTCATTGAGTTTGCGGCGCAGTAGGAATACCACGCTCCCGATCGGTAAAACTATTTCTAGTCTTTACATAATCATATTTGGATGGAGGTTTGTCACGATGGATTTCTTTGACCTGGTCAATATCTCAGAGCGCAATATGGAGCTGGTTAATCCAACGTCAGATGGCAAGATCCTAACCATCGGCCGCTTCCTTAAGCTATCAAAGGCATCGTCGGTCATCGACTTCGGTTGCGGATATGGAGAGGTTCTTGCCCTATGGGCCATGCAATACGGTATCACGGGTACGGGGATCGAACTGCGACAAAACGCCTGCGAAAGGGCGAGGACGAAGATGGTTGACATGGAGCTTTCGGATCGAGTTGAGATAATTTGCGGTGACGCGAAGAAGTACGAATTCAAACAACATAGCTACGATGTAGCGGCTTGCATAGGCGCTTCATTCATTTGGGGAGGATTCAGCGGCACGATCCGGGCCATGAAAACTGCTATCTCCCACCAGGGAAAGTTGGTAATTGGCGAGCCCTACTGGCTAAAAGATCGGGTGCCACCCGAATACCTGGCGACGGAACCGGACATCTACACCGAAATCGAATTGCTAGATATGGTCCAGGAAGAAGGATTCGACGTCGAATACGTTGTTCGGGCAAACAGTGACGAATGGGATGTGTATGAGGCCAGCAATTGGTACGCATTGATTCAGTGGATCGATGAGAATCCCGACCATCCCGAGAGGCAGGAAGTGATCGACCACCTACACCAAATCCAGGAAGATTACTTTCAATATGGTCGCGAATACTTGGGGTGGGCTATCTATATCTTGAATCCGGCTCGATACAAGTGAACTACACACGCGGCCGAGCGCTGCTTCAATCTCTTTTGGTGTGATTCGACCTCTATGATGCCGGGCGATACGGAGAATGTCCGCCGCTAATCGACGATTCTCGGAGCTTAAAAACAGACGGCTTGATCCGGGACGAAAACCATCCACCCCTAAAAACAAAAAAAGCGCAGATCCGACCTGGGAATATATCCTGGGATTATCCTGGGATATTATCCCCAAGCCGTCGTGCGCCTTTTGTTAAATGAGTTTCTTGAGTTTTCTTTCTTGCCGGTGATTCTAGCCTTGCGGCTTTGCGGCGGTGATTTTTGCGCTGTAAAGGCTCTTGTATAGGGATTCGTCACTTGCTTCGATCACGCTGGTTAATCCGTTTGCTCCGCCGCCGCTTCGATTTCTGAGCGTTCAAAATATACAGGCTGAACTTCAATATCGACAAAGCCTTCATCCTTCAGACCGCTGACAAAGTCGGTAACATCCAGGGCTCCGGATACGCAACCTGCCCAAGAAGCCATGCTGTCCTTCAGCTCTTTTGGCAATGGACCATCTGTCACAATATCGGTAACGGAAAATCTTCCCCCAGGTCGAAGCACCCGGTAGGCCTCACTGAATACCTGGCTCTTGTCTGGGCTAAGGTTGATCACGCAGTTGGAGATGATTACATCCACAGAGCTGTCCGCCGCGGGTATGTGTTCGATCTCGCCCAGCCTGAACTCGACGTTTTCGGCGCCTACCTTCGCCTTGTTTGCCCGGGCCTTTTCTATCATTTGCGAAGTCATATCCACACCGATGACCCGGCCAGATTCGCCTACCCGCTTGGCTGCCAGAAAGCAGTCGATGCCTCCTCCAGATCCGAGATCAAGCACCGTTTGGCCTGGCTTGAGAGAAGCGAGCGTTACCGGATCACCGCAGCCAAGAGACAACCCGGTTACCTCTAGAGGTAGATCGGCCGCATCTGGTGCATCATATAGCAATGCTATCTGATCCATGGCCACGGTGGAGGTCGGTTCACAGCAGCTGCTCGTCGAATCAGCAGGACCACAACACGCGGATCCGGCTTCGCTGTCAAAATCAGCTGCTATCTTTCCGTAGTGTTCCCGTACCTGGCTACGTATCTCAACTTTGGGTTCCTTAATGTTAGCTTCCATGATTTAGTCTCCTTGATGTTACTCCGTAGATGATAGTTGTTGGTTTCTATTGATTTTTAACTGGTGAAATATCTTCATATCGATGATCATCTATGGATTATTATATAGATAACCGTCTATTTGTCAAGGATGTTTGACCAGGTTGCCAAGCGCAAGTAAGTCAACCTTCAAAGGTGACGAATCACTGTCGTTTTGATGGTGTTGGAATGCCGGTCAGTTGAAAAAGATTACGCTAGTGGCCAAGGATTGACCTCAGACGTATTTTCCAAGTAGAATTTTGAGTAGGAAAGGATCAGACAACGCATCGATCTAAATGGATTGCAGACAGACAGCACCTATGAAATTTCAGCCAACATTGACAACTGAGCGTCTGATTATCCGGCCATTCACCATGGATGATGCAGTCGAGGTACAGCGTTTGGCGGGTGATAAGGACGTCGCCTCCACGACGCTCAACATCCCCCACCCTTACGAAGATGGCATCGCCGAGGCCTGGATAGAGACGCATCAAGCAAAATATGAAAAAGCAGAGGCCGCAACTTTCGCGGTCACCTCGCGCGAATCTGGACAACTTATCGGTGCAATTGGTTTGGTTATGAAAGAGCATGAACGGGGTGAAATGGGTTACTGGATTGGTAAGCCTTATTGGAACCTGGGTTATGCGACAGAAGCAGCCAAGGCAATTCTAGAATTCGGTTTTAGCGAGATGCATTTTAACAAAATTACTGCCTCACATATCGGGCGCAATCCGGCGTCGGGTCGAGTTATGCAAAAGGCTAGCATGAGCTACGAAGGGTGTTCGCGCCAGCACGTTAAGAAATGGGGCCAATTTGAGGATCTCAACTTCTATAGTATTCTGAGAGAAGATTATGAGCTAGCTAACTCGGAGAAATAGGCGAGCCAGATAACATTCAAGTGCTGCACAAGTCAACCTGGCTCTTTTGGGTGATTTCGATTGAAGAGATGTTAATTGCACTCATTGCTCTAACGATACTAAGTACTCTGATGATGGGTGTAGGGGTTGCCTGGTTACTGGCAGTGGGTGGTCAGGTCGAGCGAAGAGAAGGCGAGGAGGTAGGGAAGGAGATTACGACCGGATTAATGCAGGGCAACGGAGATGAGTCTACCTTCCAGAAAACTGCCTTCAAAGGAAAGGCAAAAGCGGTCGATTACGGCGCAAGTTACAGCTTCCGAGAGGTCAAGGAACTTCTCAAGTCGGGAAAATGGATAGAAGCTGCACCGCTTCTCTTGGCCGTGGGGGGACTGCTAGGATTAATCTCTTTCGGATCTCTGACCTTGTTCATGGCTATTGACGACAAATTAGTCGGCGGACTCGTGGCTGCAGTAGCGCTCTTCTCTGTCTTGCGTGTACTGGTCGGCATGATCCGTGCTTGAAGGTCTTGGCAGATTCGAGAGTTCAAGTGCGAAACAAAGGTGAAAATATACTTATTCAACGGTGGCGATAATTCAGGTGATCGCCGGTTATCACGGTGTAGCTCTAAAGCCTTATTCTTGATATGACTTTCGTCAGGCGGGGAGCGGTAGATATTCACTTCGGCTATCGACCATTTGGTGCCATACTGTTAATTGCTGAAGACGCACTTGCTGATGAACTGGCGCTCGACTTATGGCGCCTTAAGCAAGACGTTCATAACAAAGGGATAATCAATAAATGAACGCCAGAGTAGTCAACCCATGTCAACTATACACGAAGCCGTCGAGGAATTTCTGGCTCAGGATCGTATCGCCGTTGCTGGTGTGTCTCGATCTAAAAACGAAGCGGCAAATGCGATCTATCGCAAACTGAAAGGCGCCGGGTTCACGGTATTTCCGACTAATCCAAAGGCCAATGAAGTCGAGGGTGATCCCTGCTATCCAGACTTGAAGTCTGTGCCCGATGGTGTAAATGGCGTTGTTGTCGCCACCCACCCAGGAGTGGCCCAACAGATCGTAGAGGAATGCGTTGAATTAGGGATCAACTACGTCTGGTTCCACAGCTCTATCGGACTAGGCAGCGTTACCGAGGAAGCCGTCGCTTACTGTCAAGAAAACAACATCAAAGTTATCCCGGCCGGATGTCCGATGATGTTCGTCGAAAAGGTCGATTTCGGCCATAAGTGTATGCGTTGGTTCTTTGGCGTAACAGGTAAGATACCCAAAGAAGTTTAGGGGAAAGACAGAATACCAAGTCGTTGATTGCCTTCGATTGAGAACAAGATGCGTACAGGTCAAAAGGGCTCATATGAATAATTGTAGTCTCGGATTAAACCGTGATGGCGGCGATATGCGTAATAGAGTGATCAGTTGCCCAGGGAGCTGGCACCAAGCTGCCGTAAGGCCATTTCGCACAGATTGGGCTAAAGGATGGATCCAGTGGAAACGCTTCTAAGAGATTGGGATGGAGAGAGCCTTATCCTTACCTACGATCCTCCATCTGAAGCCTGGATTATCATCGCTATACATTCGACAGTGCTCGGTCCTGCCGCCGGTGGCACGCGAATGAAACATTACGCGAACCTGGAGGAAGCGATTGTCGACGCGCATAGGTTAGCCGCCGGAATGACCTACAAATGGGCTGTAGCAGGAGTGGCGATGGGCGGTGGTAAAGCTGTTCTCGCGGTCAAGCAGGGTATGGGTGATGGTGACCGCAAAGAATTGCTAAATCGATATGGCGCCCTGCTTCAGAAACTCGGCGGTGTGTTTCTGACCGGTCCTGATCTTGGAACATCAGTCGAGGATATGGACGTAATCGGTCAATTGGCGCGCCCTTATGTATTCGGCAAGTCGCCCGCAGCTGGTGGAGCGGGTGATCCGGCGCCCTTTACAGCTTTGGGTGTCTACAGCGCCATGGAGGTCACGGCCGAGTATCTCTTTGGCGAGGCTACGCTGGAAGGCAGACGAGTTGTGATCCAGGGCATCGGTAGCGTTGGTCGCGCGCTGGCTGGCATGCTTTGCGACGCCCGGGCAGAGGTTCTAATTAGCGACCTTGATGACGAAGCTATCGATCGGTGTTCCGGCGATCTCGGCCTTACGAACATTACCCCTGCCGAAGTGTACGGTGTCAAGTGCGATTTCTTCGCTCCTTGCGCTATTGGCGGGGTTCTCAATGAAGATACTATACCGCGACTCGATTGCCTGGCGGTTGTTGGCGCGGCCAATAATCAGTTGGCGGCGGCCGGTGACGCCTTGAGCCTATTGCAGCGTGGCATACTATATGCGCCTGATTTTGTCGCCAACTGCGGCGGGGCGATGGCTATTACAGGTATGGAGACCATGGGTTGGAAACGCGAAAAAGCTGCCGACTTAGTTCGACAATCTGTCCGCGAGAACCTGGCGAAGATATACAATAATAGCGGCTCTCAAGGAATTACTACTCACGACGCCGCGCTGGCTCTGGCCAGGGAGCGGCTAAACCAGCCTGTGGATTAAGATCCACCAGAGATCTATTAAAAAGAGAGCCACGCCTGTTTCCAACGAGTAATATGCGACCTGGGAGCCTGAGAATAATAGCCAGCAAGACCAGAGCCAGGAGTGCTTCCCTGTCTGATTCGTTGACCAGGATTTCTCCAACGCCTCCAGAAGTCGTTCCGCATGTGTTGGTCGAGGCGGTTGACCCACAATTCGTCACGCGTAGCACCCCCCTGCCGCGTCTATTGCACGAAAGTGGTTCATTAACACCTGGGTTTACGAACGCGAAATATCTAAAATTCAAGTGTACCCGTTTCGCGTCATACTTCTCTTGTGCATATAATCAGCAGGGATTCGCCAGCACTTTTCTTATTTCAGACAGATCCAGGAGAATACCATGCAAGAGCTGATGATGCGCGCCATGAATCTAGCATCAACTCGTGGTGCGCAATACGCCGATGTCCGCATCGTCCACAACCTTACCGAGAGTCTTATGGTGAAGGATGGCATCGTAGAAGGGATCAGCCTGGATGAGTCTATCGGATTCGGCGTACGCATATTGGTAGATGACGCATGGGGTTTTGCATCCAGCCAGGCATTGAATGCGAAAGAGGTTGACCGTGTTACCGATCACGCATTCCGTATCGCCCGCGCTTCGGCCATCGTTTCCCAAGGTAAGGCCGTCTTGCTTGGACCGCCCGTGACCAGCCAAGGGAGCTACACCACTCCGATAGAAGTCGATCCATTTAGCGTTCCCATTGAGGAGAAACTAGATCTCTTGCTGCAGGTTGACCAACTCATGAGTAAAGTTAAAGGGGTCAAAGTCAGGCGAGGAAATCTGATCGCTATTCATGAGCATAAGATGTTCGCCAACAGCGAGGGTGCGTTGACCGATCAGAATATCTATGAGGTTGGCGCGGGAATCACCGCCACAGCCACCAGCGACGATGAAGTGCAGGTCCGGTCTTATCCAAACTCTCACGGCAGGCAGCAGGTCACAGCCGGATGGGAGATGGTCATGGGCTGGGATCTTCCTGGAAACGCCGAACGAGTTGCCACTGAAGCAGTACAGCTGCTTACAGCCGATCCATGCCCGCGAGACCTGGATACAACCATTATCTTGGGCGGTTCGCAACTCGGTCTTCAAATCCACGAGTCTTGCGGCCATCCGATCGAGCTCGATCGAGTGTTCGGTACAGAGGCGGCATTTGCCGGCACTTCTTTCTTAACAACCGAGAAACTCAACACCTTTCGCTATGGGTCAGAAGTTGTCAACATCACCGCAGAATCGATTCGCCCATACGGTTTAGGCACCTTCGGATGGGACGATGAGGGTGTTCCTGCCCAATCAACGACGATAGTAAGGGATGGTATGTTCTCGGGATACCTGATGTCACGTGAGACCGCTCCTGTCTTAGGATTGAACTCAAACGGCTGCATGCGTGCATCGGGTTGGAGTCGCATACCGCTGATTCGCATGACCAATGTCAGCATAGAGCCCGGCGAATGGACGCTAGATGAGCTTATTGCCGACACGGATGATGGCATTTACATGGATACTAATCGCTCGTGGAGCATTGACGACCGCCGGTACAACTTCCAGTTTGGAACCGAGATCGGCTATGAGATAAAGGGTGGAAAACTCGGTCGAATTTTGCGGAACTGCACATACACGGGAATCACACCTGAATTCTGGAACAATTGTGATGCGGTTTGTAATGAAGATCATTGGATCATGTGGGGAACGCCAAATTGCGGGAAAGGCCAGCCCATGCAGATTGCCCACACGGGTCATGGCGCTTCCCCTGCCAGGTTCAGAAATGTGCGAGTCGGCATTGTCTGACTAACAATAAGACGTACGGGGAAATATGCATCACAGGTCGGAGTGATTACCAGATGATGTCGCTCAGTACCTATCGAATGTTTGCCGTAGATTAATCAGGAGTATTCTCATGCTTGGACGCGAATACATCGAGGACCGGATTCATCGAACGCTGCAATTCGCAAGTGGCGATGAGAGCCAGATAACGGTCATGGCTCATGATAATGCCCTTACCCGGTATGCGAACAATATCATCCATCAGAACGTCTTTGAAAGTAACAGCTTGCTAACAGTCAAAACAGTGCTGGGAAAACGAATTGGGATAGCAACGACTAACGATCTGAGCGACGAAGGCTTAAGAAAGGTTGCCAAACGCGCACAGCTCCATGCACGTCGCAGCCAGGTCGATCCGGATTTTCCGGGCTTAGCGGAGCCGAAGCCGGTCGAGCCCGTGGACGGATTTGACGAAGAAACTGCTGGCTATAACCCGGAAATGCGCGCAAAATCGATCGGCCAAATCTGCGCCATGGCCACTGAGAACGAGCTTCTTGCCTTTGGTATTTTTAGCACCAGAAGTAATGAAATAGCCGTTGGGAATTCCAAAGGTGTGATGGCTTACCATGCTGGCACGTCGGCGACGGTGCAGGCCACAATAGCGGGCGATAACGGCAGCAGCGTGGCCAGTTATTCGAACAGCCAGGTTTCTCAGCTGGACGCGCAGCAGATCGGCCGCGAGGCTGTTAACAAGGCTATCAACGCGCAAAACCCTCAGGCAATTGAACCAGGTCCATATGACGTAGTTCTCGGACCATACGCCGTGACCGACATTCTTGAGAACCTGAACTGGACTGGCGTTGGGGCCGAAGCAGTACAGGAAGGTAGATCATGGATGAATGGCCGGATTGGCAGCCTATCCATGAGCCCTCTGATCACCATTTGGGATGATGGCCGTGACCGCGCTGGATATCCCCTTCCCTTCGATTTTGAAGGAGTGCCCAGACAGAAAGTGGCAATCGTGGACAAGGGTATTGTGACCGGTCCGGTCTATGACCGCTATACCGCGGCGAAGGATTCCGTTAAGACGACTGGACATGCTTCCCCGCCAAACATGCCCTGGATAGGAGGTCCGATTGCGCTCCATCTGTACATGGGAACTGGCGACACATCTCAGGAGGAGATGATACGATCAACAGAGAAGGGACTTTTTATCAATAGCTTTTGGTATACGCGTACAGTGCATCCAAGAGATTGTGTCATCACCGGAATGACTCGGGACGGCGTGTGGATGATTGAGAACGGGGAGCTTACCTATCCAGTTAAAGATATGCGATTTACTCAAAGTTACGTCCGGGCACTGGCGAATGTGCTATCTGTGGGACGGAATCGCCATCTGACCATCGAAGAGTATGGTGGCTCGTTTTCTGTCCCTGCCTTGAAAATTGCAGAATTCAACTTTACAAGTCGTACTGCTTGACACTAGATTGGATGTTCCGTGATGCCGGCACGCCAGTGACCTCGGCACCCCTTTATGGATCTTGACCACATTCCCTTCATTCCTGGATTAGAATTGAGCCGGCGCTACCACGACGAGGCGGTTCGGCCAATCCTATCGAAGTGTTATCCGGGTCTGATGTATGCAGCCGGACGGCTTGATGGCGGTTCGGATGTGCTTAGTTTCGATACACCCCAGTCACGAGATCACGATTGGGGGCCAAGATTAACCCTTTTTCTCTCGGACAGTGACCTTCAAAGAGATGCTCAAGCGATCATGAAATCGTTTGCGCTGGAATTACCGTTGGAATTTTACGGTTATCCCACGAATTTTGAGCGACATGATGATGGGACGCTGGGAATGGTAGCTGTCGATAAAGGACCGGTCAATCCCTTAATCACTATAAAATCGTATGGTGGTTTTTATCGCGATTATCTGGACTATGACCCGGCAGATTCCTTGACTGTTGAAACCTGGCTCTCCTTTCCTGAGCAGCGGTTGCGCACAATTAGAAGCGGCCGGATTTTCAATGATGATACGGGTCGGTTATCCTCAATCCGCGATCAACTTAACTATTACCCGCACGATATTTGGCTTTATCTACTTGCAGTTGCCTGGAGACGGATAGACCAAGAGGAACCCTTTATGGGTCGCGCCGGAGACGTTGGGGACGATATCGGATCGCGACTCATTACCGCCAGCCAGATCAACAACGCCATCAGATTGAGCTTTCTCATGGAACGAGAGTACGCTCCTTATTCAAAATGGTTGGGAACGGCCTTTTCCCTGTTGGAAAGTGGCCCGATTCTAACCCCAATAATGTTAGCCGCATGGGAAGCTGGAGAGTGGCAGGGTCGACAGGAGGTCTTATCAGAACTATACGTAGAATTAGCTAATCGTCACAATGACCTCGGCCTTACACCACATCTGCCGGCAACGATATCTGACTTCCATGATAGACCGTACCAGGTTATCCGTTCCGGCCGCTTCGTGTACGCCTTGAGGAACGCTATTGTGGACCGGGATATCCGGGAGCTACCACCACACTTAGGAGGGATTGACCAATTCGTAAACTCGACAGATGTTTTGTCTTATCCAAAGAGAACGAGCCAATTTAGAGAGCTGATCAAGAACCTCAGCGATGATCCTGAATAGGTCACAGCAGTGAACGCGATGATTTACTTTCTGATTGACGCATGCGCATAACGATTATCGCTCTTGGATCGAGGGGAGATATCCAGCCATTCGTTCCTTTAGGAAAGGGTTTGATAGACGCCGGTCATTCGGTTCGCGTTGCCACATTCGTAGAGTTCAGGCCGTTGATATTGAGCGCAGGATTGGATTTCTATCAATTAAGGGGAGACGCGAAGGCACTGTTAAACACGGCTATGGGCAATCGCTTGCTTGATGGTCGATCAAATCCCATTCGTTTTATGAACGCCATGAGGAAATCCTACGCGACGTTGGCCGAAACTCTGCCGCAGGATCTCTCAAATCCAGAGTTGCGCGACAGCGAGCTAATTTTGAACCAGTTGCCGGCACATCTTTTTGGCGATGACCTGGCCGAGTTTCTGGGCATCCCCTGGGCCATCGTCTCGGTCATCCCATTGACGCGCACCCGATCCTACCCCCTAATTGGCTTTCCAACTGCTTTGTCCCCCTTGCCTGGCTACAATAAACTGACTTACCTGATAGGAGCGCAGCTTGGCTGGCAAATGTTTCGTAAGAGTATCAACCAGTGGCGCATTAAAAATCTCAAATTACCTGCCAGGCCTTTCTTTGGAGGTTACGAGAGTATCTATCGACGCGAGATCGCGGTCATCAACGGTTTCAGCTCTCTGGTCGTGCCGAGATCCCCAGATTGGGGAGATCAGATTTACGTTACCGGCTGGTGGTATTCCCAGGATTCCAAATGGAAACCGCCGGACGAGTTGCTTAGATTTCTCGATGGGGATGATGCGCCCGTTTTTATCGGGTTTGGAAGCATTCCGGTAAGTGATCCGGCCAGGCTCACAGCGCTTGTTGTCGAGGCCACGCGACTGGCTGGCCGGAGGGCCATCCTGCATTCGGGATGGGCAGGTCTGGGAGGGGTGCTGCCGGATAACATCCATCTCATAGATTACGCCCCGTATGGCTGGCTGTTGCCGCGCATGGCGGCTGTTGTTCACCATGGAGGTTCGGGAACGAGCGGCTTTGGATTTCTATCTGGCAAACCCTCTGTGATTGTTCCTTTCGGCTTCGATCAATATTTCTGGGGCGCCAGAGCGGAAAAACTAGGCGTAGCTCCTGAATCGCTGCCTTTTCGTCAACTCACTGCCGAGGAGCTCGCGAACAGGATCGATCGCGCTCTCTCTGAAACCGTGATGGCTCAACGCGCGGCAAATCTCGGCCGCATGTTGAAGGAAGAGGATGGTGTTGCCAGGGCCGTAGAGGTAATCGAGCAGCTATAGATTTGTGAATTGGATGCTGTTTGAGAATCTTGCCGGCGAGAATACCTGATAACAAGATTCAAGTTTGGGAAACAATGCAATGATATTTGAAGATCTGTCTTTTCGACGTCCCTCAGAAGAAGATATTGAAAAGACATTGGAACTCATAATCCGCTGTGACGTGAATGATTACGGCGAACCCGACACGGATTTAACTGACATTACTCACGATTGGGGACAGATTGACCTCGATCTGGATGCCTGGTTGGCCTGGGCAAATTCTGATCGTCTAGTCGGCTATTCAGCTGTTTTACCATTCGGGGAGGACATCAGCTTTGACTTCCACACGGATCCGGACTGGAAAGGAGACGACCTGACCAGCGAATTGCTATCACTCTGTTTAAAACGCGGACCTGGATTCGCTGCAGACCGTGGTAAAATTCATCCGCTTACTGCCAGAACGATTCTGGCCCATGTTAACGATCGCGATCGTAGGGTCGTAAAACAGACAGGTTTCGAACCGGGACGGCATTACTTCCAACTGCAGATCGAGTTGGAAGGTGAAAGGGCCGAACCCCGTTTTCCGCCTGGAGTAACGGTCCGGACATTCGTTGAAGGCCAAGATGAGCGATCTGTTCATGAGCTAATCGAGGCCGCGTTTGCCCAGCCAGACAGGACGCCTACCTCCTACGAAGATTGGAAACGACACATGATGCGGCCGAACCTTTTCGACCCGGATCTCTGGATTCTTGCCCTATCAGACCAGGAGATTGTTGGCGCGTGTCTGTGTTTCCCTTACCCACCTCTAGGATGGGTCCGCCAACTCGGCGTCTCTCGGGTCTGGCAACAGAAAGGGATCGGTGCAGCCCTGTTAAACCAGGCCTTCTCGCTCTTCGAAGAGAAGGGATTTGAACAGGTTGGGCTCGCGGTTGAATCGAAGAGGCCTGATGCTATCACATTCTACCAGCGAGTTGGCATGGTACAGGTACGGCAGTACGACGAATACACCAAAACAATAGCCTGAGATCAAGTAAAAGGGAATCCAAGTTTACTTACCGGTAACCGATTATTGAACCGACATGGAGATAAGTTGAAGGATCCGGATAAACGAGAGTACGAGTATCATGGCATGTTGGCGGAAAGCTGGGATCTTCTTCGTGGAGACACTTCCGGCTGGCCCGACAGACAGTACTTTCGAGAGATCATCTTGAATGGTAGTCAACCGGCACTGGATGTCGGCTGCGGGACCGGCCGGTTATTGTTGGATTATATGGGCCATGGGTTGGACATCGACGGCGTAGACGTCTCTGTAGAAATGATGGACATCTGCCGCCGAAAGGCCTCAGAGCTTGGCTTGGCTCCAACACTTTACGAGCAGTCCATGGAAGACCTGGATCTTCCTAGAAAATACCACACCATTATTGTGCCCTCGGCCTCCTTCCAGCTGGTCACAGATCTGGAAGACGCTTCTGTTGCTCTCAGGAAATTTCACCAACATCTGCTGCCTGGTGGAATTTTGGTGATGTCCATTATGGACATCTCACATAAGAAACCGATCGAGTGGAAGTTGTTAGGCGAGAAAACTCGACCAGAGGATGACGTCACGGTCAAGAAATGGTGGCGATCAACTTTTGATTGGGAGACGAATCTACAGCATACACAAGATCGTTACGAGTTGGTTCAGGACGACGAGGTGATTTACTCGGAGCTGCATACCTGGTCACCGGCAACTCGTAATTACAACCAGGCCGAAATAAAAGCTATGCTCGTAGACGCGGGCTTCGAAACAGTCCATGCCGTTGTCGATTATTCGGACAAAATTGCCCCGCCGAATGAGGAAGACTTTGTGATCTTGGCCACGCGATCTTCAGAATGATAAACGTAACCTGGCGAACGAATCAGCAGATAAAACTATGGTCCAGATTTCCGACCTATTGCCATGAGGTGGGCGCTAGCCCCCAATAATGAACCGGCACCCTCGATAGCCTTGAGAGCCTCTAGTAGCCGGCGACGTTTATCGGCGTCATCCCAATAGACGTCGAAGTCAGATAGCATCCAGGCCGGTCCTTCAACGGCCACCGTGCGCTCATGGCTCAGGCCAGCCTGGACAATTTCCTTTCCCAATTCCTCAGGAAGATGAAAGTATGCTGTCGTGAAATAGCCTGGTTTGTTTGAGGGATTTCGGTGTTGGCCGTCTCGTAGATCCTGTTGGGATATAAGCGCAAACTCTGGATCTTCCAGAAAGCCTCTTGATAAACCGGCCAAGG
>PVMK01189462.1_pt2 | contig 15961 bp, 16 predicted proteins | sample 1853481 | NCBI WGS metagenome assembly PVMK01 (sample SAMN08533507, study PRJNA380276) | Marine sediment metagenome, whole genome shotgun sequencing project.
TGAGCTTTATGGTTTCATCAGCAGCAGGTTCGGATTTCTTTACCTGATTGCAGGCATTGCGGCGCTCGCATTGTTGCTGTGGCTGGCCCTGGGCCGCTATGGGAAAATCCGCCTGGCCGTTGATGATGAGCCGCCGGAATTCAGTGATTTGAGCTGGGCGGCCATGCTGTTCTGTGCCGGCGTAGGCGCCGGCTTGATGTACTGGGCGCCGATCGAATGGGCCTATTACCTGGAAACACCGCCATACGGCCTGGAATCTGGTTCGACTGCAGCGGCCGAATGGGCCTCTACCTACGGCATTTTCCACTGGGGACCGACGGCCTGGGCTTTTTACTGCCTGCCCACCGTTGCGATTGCCTACCCGTACTACGTCAAAAAAGTACCATTCCTGAGGCTCAGCACTGGCTGTCACTACTTCTTCAGCGGTGAAGAGGAAACCCGAGCGGAGCGGCTGATCGACTGGTTGTTCATGATCGGCTTGCTGGGTGGCGCCGGGACTTCACTGGGCTTCTCCACACCGATGATTGCCGCCTGTATCGCCCAGATTACCGGCTGGGAAGCGGATTTCGGCCTGGAATTCGCCGTGGTGCTGGTTTCCGTCGCCATGTTCGCCACCAGCGTTTGGATGGGGCTGAAAAAAGGCATCAAACGGCTCAGTGATATCAATATGTGGCTGGCCCTGGCGCTGCTGGGCTTTGTTCTGCTGGTCGGACCGACGATATTTCTGCTGAAAGCCTCGGTGAACAGCCTGGGCCTGATGGCGCAGAACTTCATCAAGATGAATTCCTGGACGGACGCGTTCACGGACTCGGGATTTGTCGAGAACTGGACCATTTTTTACTGGGCCTGGTGGGTCGCCTACGGGCCGTTCGTTGGCATGTTCGTGACCCGGATCTCGCGCGGGCGCAGCATCAGGCAGGTGATTCTTGGCATGCTGGGCTATGGTTCACTCGGCGCTGCGGTGTTTTACATGATCCTGGGCAATTACGGCCTGCACCTTGAGACCACTGGAACGCTTGCGGTGACCTCGATACTGGCCAACGACGGCGGACCGGCCGCCATTGTCGCGATTCTCGACCAACTCCCCTTCGCCGCTGTGGTCATCGCGGTTTTTGCAGCGATTGCCCTGATTTTTTCAGCGACCACCTACGATTCCGCCTCGTACATCCTGGCATCCTGTGCTACACGCAGGCTGGTGGCCGGTGAAGATCCAGATCGCTGGCACCGTGTGTTCTGGGCGATGGCCCTGGCGGTGCTTCCGCTGACGCTGATGTTTATCGGCGGCCTGAAAACGGTGCAGACAGCCACCCTGATCGTATCATTGCCCTTGATTTTCGTCGGGGTTCTGATGGCGGTATCGCTGGTCAGGCAATTGCGCGCCGATCACGGCTGATTTCAGCTTATTCCGGTTTGCGGAATTTCAGCGTGAACCGGTCCGTGTTGCCGGTCACTGTTTTGCGGCCGACCTCGTAACGCAGTTCATCATCCGGGCGGAAATGCAATTCGGCATAGTCCACCAATTCAAAACCGGCGGCCTGGATTTCCTTGATGGCAAGGACCGGATCCATGCGCCGACGGTTTTCATTGTCATCGGCTTCCATGTGGCGGCGGGTGTGGTCGACCACGGCATAAATTCCACCTGGCTTGAGCGCTTCAAACGCTGCTTTGTTCATGGCAGCGCGGCCTTCCGCCGCGAAATTGTGGTAGTTGCGGAAAGTCAGCACCATGTCGGCATTCTTCACACCCAGTTCATCCAACTCCAGTGCGTAAAAGCGTGATCCTTCCGGGCGGTAAATATTTGCATCCCGGGCAACGATATTGATGTTTTCAAAACCTGGTTTGCCGGCCAGGGATTCTTCTACCCGGCCGGTTCCCAGTGCTGCAAAATACTCACCGTTTTCCGCCATGACCGGCGCCAGCAACCTGGTGTACCAGCCCCCGCCCGGCAACAGTTCAACGATGCGCATGTCATCGCGCAAACCGAAAAACCGCAGGGTCTCCACCGGCATGCGGTTGCGATCACGTTCAAGCTCGCGCTCGGTACGCACATCAGAAGCCATGGCCGCTTTCAGCTTCGCCTCTACTGCATCAAAATCATTGGCAAAATCATCGGCCACAGCCGCAGTGCACAGCAGGACAGCGGCCAGGATCATCAAGTTCTTTTTCATTGGATTTTCTTATTGATCAATTAGGCTGAATCGGTGTGCAAGCATAAATGATTTCTGTTGATGGCGTGGAATCATCGGGTTTCAGCCATAGTTTTCCAGTTTTGCTATCGGGAGCTCTGCTGTTTGGACAAGCACCCGTTCATAGAACGTGTTGCGCTGGAATGGCAGGCGCTGACAAGAAAGAATGGTACTTTCCAGTGTTCCAGGTTTCATTTCCTGCCCATGCCGGGCTCCTGCGGCGCGCGTGATGCTTTCATTCATCAGCGTGCCACCGATGTCATTGGCGCCGGCCTGCAGGCACAAGCTGGCGCCTTCCAGGCCCATCTTCACCCACGAGGTCTGGATGTTGCCGACAAGTGGCGACAAAACGAGCCTTGATACGGCATGCATCAGGACAGCTTCACGCAAAGTCGGACCGCGCCGCGACTGCCCGCGCCGGTAAATGGGCGCCCCATCGGCTACAAACGGTAGGGGTACAAATTCGGTGATACCACCAGTACGGCGTTGTAACTCGAGGATGCGAAGAAGATGAACGGCCCAGTGATGGTAGTGGTCTACATGACCGAACATGATGGTAGCGGTGGTTGCCAGGCCCAGGTCGTGGGCCGTCCCGACCACGTCCAGCCATTGTTGAGTGTTGAGTTTGTCAGGACATATTTTAGCCCGGATATCGTCGCTGAGAATCTCCGCTGCAGTACCCGGAAGGGTCTTGAGACCTGCTTTTTTCAACTCGGTCAGGAAATCCCCAACAGATACACCCAGCGACTCGGCGCCGTGTGTCACCTCGAGTGGTGAGAAAGCATGGATGTGTATTGCCGGGACCGCCGCTTTTACCGCAGAGCATATGTCGATATAGGTCTGACCGGTAAAGGCCGGGTGAATACCACCTTGCAGGCATACCTCGGTTGCCCCGCGTTGCCAGGCCTCACTGGCGAGCCGGGCAACTTCGAGCGGGCTTTTCAGGTACGGGGCGTCACTCGCCGGCGTATTTTTTCTGCCTTTGGCAAAAGCGCAGAAATTGCAACGGTAGCTGCAGATATTCGTGTAATTGATATTCCGGTTGATAATATAGCTGACCGCATCGCCGCAGACTGACTTCCGTAACCGGTCCGCCGCCTGGCACACTGCCACGAATTCACCTCCTCGGGCTTTGAACAGGTGGCTGACTTCTTTGACGCTGAGGGTATGATCACCAGCCATCGCATGGTCCAGAATTGCACGGGTCTTTTTCGCTACCGGAAGGGGATTAAAAATAGCTGGTGAAGAGGCTGGAGTAAGGTCGAAGCCCTCCGGTATTTCCACCGACTGGCCGCTCAACCAGTTGTCCTCGCGAGCCAGGCCCGCCCCGTCGGCTAATTTAAGTACTGGCCCCACCATGCTTTTGTCCAGCCACTCCGTAAACCTCAAAACATTAGCCGGATAGATCGTAAGTCTTTCCTGGAGCAACTTGCTCGCCGCCGCAGTTTCTTGCCGCAGCGTATTGAGTTGCGGCCAGGGTGATTCCGGGTTGACGTGATCCGGGGTCAGTGGAGACACGCCGCCCCAGTCGTTGATCCCCGCGCTGATGAGTGCTTCGAGCCTGCCCGGACTCAGGTTTGGGGGTGCCTGGATACTCATTTCGGGCCCGAAAATAATTCGCGCCATGGCGACCGTCCACAGCAATTCGTCGGTGTCGGGTGGTGGAATCCTGGCCATCTTGGTATCCGCCTTGGGCACAAAATTCTGGACGATCACCTCCTGGATATGACCATACTCCCGGTTCAAATTCCTGATAGCCAACAGCGAATCCAGCCTCTCCTGCCTGGTCTCACCAATACCGATCAGGATGCCGGTAGTGAACGGAACTTTCGCCCTGCCGGCATCGGCAATGGTCTGCAACCTAAGTTGTGGGTTCTTGTCGGGAGAGCCGTAATGAACATGGCCTTTTTCACACAATCGCTCGGCAACGTTTTCCAGCATGATGCCCATCGACGCTGAAATCGGCCGAAACATTGCGATTTCCTGGGGCGTCATGCAGCCGGCGTTTATATGCGGCAACAATCCTGTTTCCTTCAGCACCCGGTCAGCGACATGAGCAAGGTATTCCAAAGTCGTCTCAAAGCCCATTTTATCCAGCGCCTGGCGGGCTGCATCATGACGAAGTTCGGGCTTCTCGCCCAGCGTAAACAAGGCCTCCTTGCAGCCCATGGCCTGGCCTTGACGGGCAATGGAAACAGCCTCTTCCGCGGACATGTAAGCCGAGGCAAGATGTTTCGGAGTCGTGGCAAAGGTACAGTAGTGGCAGAAATCACGGCACAATCGGGTCAGCGGGATGAATACTTTGCGGGAGTAGGTGATGATGTCCCCATGACCCTGGTCCCGGATGTCACAGGCCAGATCACAAATTCCGGCCAGGCTCAGCCTGCCCGCCAAGGCCAGAATATCCCCCCGTTCGGGAAGCACATATTTTGTTGGATAAAAACCTTGCTTGTCCATTTCCATTGCTTGTTCCTGCTTGACCGGCATCCCGGTGGAAGGGCCGGTGTGGCCCCAATTCTGCGCTAATTAGTCTCGGTTGTCCTGGAGCCGGTACACGCGGGATGCCGTATCGTGGAATAAGGCCGCCCGTTCCGAAGCCGAGTAGTCTTCGGTCACCCGTTTAAAAGCATTCCAAAGAACCGTGTAGGAGCACGAAGCCCGGTCAACCGGGAAATTGCTCTCGAACATGCAACGCTCCGGACCGAAATACTCGATACAGGCACGATAATACGGCCCAATCGCTTCAGCCAGTTCAGCGGAACCCGGTGGCGCTTTGCGCTTGTGCCAACCGAATCCGGCCATCGTCAGGCAGCGTCCACCGAGTTTGATGAAAACGTTTGCGCAACGCGCAAGCCCGGCCATGTTGGCCTTCCAGTATACCAACACCCCATCCCGGTCCTCAGCATACGGACCGATACCCAGCGGACCTCCCATATGGTTGAGTACGATGGTGAGACCCGCATATGCCTGCGCGAGATCCACCAGTTCCGGGATTTGTGGGTGAAACAACCAGGCATCGAAACTCAGCCCCCTGCGTTCCAGGCAGGCCAGTCCCGTCCTGAATTGCGGACTCTGAAGAAGATGCTGCGGTGGGTTCGTGTGCGCGTTGTGCACCCGGTCGCTGGCATCCCAGGCGCTGGCATGGCGTACACCGCGAAACCGCCCGCTCGCCTCAAGGTGTGCCTCGAGTACCGGCTGCACGGCCGATCCCAGGGAAAGGTCTGCAAAACCCACAATGCCTGCTGCCACTTCTGTCACCCCGGACCGGGTGTTAACCGGTCCTGCAATCCCCTCGACGAATTCGGTTTCACCTACTGGCCGCAATTCGAACGGCCCTTCGCTGCGGTAGAACTGCTGGCACTCCACGAACACCGTCTTGTCCACCCGGTGACCGCCCCCGAGGTCCGAAGCAAACTCATCGACCAGATAGCGGCTTCCCGGGTGATCCCAGATATGGTGATGGGAATCGCAGATCAGGAGCTCCGGCTCGATGGCCTCCTCGGTGGTCAGGGCCAGCCATTCTTCCCTGTCAGTCATTGCTGATCAGCTGCCGGGAAGGGGCGAAACTGCGGGATCGTAATTTCCTCTGACCACTTTTCGAAAACAACTTCGAGGGGCATGCCGGTTGCGACTGATTCCGGATCGCATTCGACGATGTTGCTCATCATCGTGGGGCCTTCTTCGAGCTGGATCAGTGCGATGACATAAGGTACATCGCCGGCATAGGCTTCGGAGACCGCGCGACGACAGATCGTGAACGTGAGCACCCGCCCGCGCCCGGCAGATCGGGTCCACTCAAGGTTTTCGCTCATGCAGGCCGTACAGATAATCCGGGGGTAAAGCTGCTGATGACCGCATTTCATACAGCTTTGTATCAGCAACTCGTGGTGACGGCAGCCTTCCCACCAGGCAGCCGTCTCTGGCCTCGGGCGTGGAAAGAACTTCTGACCGGGGCCCGTCATCAGTTCCGCTCCCGGCCAAGGATCAACGTTGCATGGCTTGACATGATGCCTCCCTGGCCATGTACCAGCGCGGTCCCTGCGTTCCTGACCTGGCGCGCGCCGGCCCGGTGTCGAAGCTGCGTTACCGCTTCGGTCAGGGCAAACATGGCGCCCGGGTTTCCCGGATGGCAGTGGGAAAGCAAGCCTCCATTGGTGTTCATCGGCAGTGAACCCTCAAGGCCTGTTTCACCGGCTTCGACAAAGGCGCCTGCCTCACCCTTCTGGCAAAAACCAAGATCCTCCAGTTCGATGAGCACCACGGGCGTAAAACAGTCATAGATCTGGGCGACATCGATATCGTCAGGACCCAGACCGGCCATCCTGTAAGCCCGGCGACCCGAATCCACGGCGGCCGAAACCGTGAGGCTCCTTGCCTGGCTGATGTGTTCGTGGCTATGCCCTTCGCCTGCGCCGAGGATATAGACCGGATGGTGTGGAAAATCACTTGCCCGTTCGGCACAAGTGAGGATGACGGCAGCTCCGCCATCGGAAACCAGGGAACAGTCAAGCAGGTGCAGGGGGTCTGCGATCAGCCGTGAATTGAGCACATCTTCAACCGAAATCAGCTCCCTCATCTGTGCATCAGGGTTCAGTGCAGCGTATTTTCGACCACTCACCGCAACAGCTGCGAGTTGCTCCGGGGTTGTGCCATAGGCATCCATATGCGCCCGCGCTATCAATGCATAGAACGCCGGAACGGTGGGGCCGTATGGGATTTCGAACTCAGGATGGCCGGTCGATGACTGTATTTTCATCGCCTGCTCACGTGACAGTCCGGTACGCAGGCTGTCAGCCATCGTGATCAGCACCGTCTCGCATACACCGCTTGCGATGGCCGTCGCTGCGTGTTGCAGACTCGAAAAAGTCGTTCCGCCGCCTGCGTTGGCGGTTACGCAATAACGGGGAAAGATCTGCAGGTATTCGGCGATTACCTCAGCATGATACATGTAGGGCTCAGCCATCGAATTACAGGTTACCAGGCCATCGACCTGGTCTTTTGAAATCCCGGCATCTTCCATGACACGTCGTGCGGCATCTACACACAGTGCGGTAGCGCCGAGGTGAGGCACTTTTCCCACTTCGGTTTCAGCAGCGCCGACGATGGCTACTTTTCCGCGCAGTGAATCCATGTCTGCTCCTAGGCCACCGGGAAGCGAACCGTAGCCTTGCCCGGTGTGATGACCTCGTCCGCCTCGTTCAGGACATACAAATCGAGTTTGACCTCACCTGTCTCGGGGTCCGAGGAAACAACTTTGCCGCCGGATCGCAATACCTCGCCGGTGAAGGCAGCCGCTCGGTTCGAGTATTCGAAATAAACCAACGCGCCCTCCTCACCCATCCATTCCAGTACACACTGAGTAAGCCAGTCACCCATGAGCGGACCGGCGACAACCAGGCCGGGATAGCCCTCGACTTCAGTGGCATAGGGATAATCGAAATGGATTCGGTGTGCATTCCAGAGCACAGCGTTGTAGAGAAATTGCTGCACGTTGCCGCATTTGAATGCACGAACGGGCAATGCAGTCCCGGGCCTTATGGTGTCGAATCCCGGCATGGTGTTCAACGCAGGATCCGGGTGATGATTTCGGTCAGAACCGGTTCACCGGAATCGGTCTCGATTTTGATGGTGAGTTCATAGAAAATCAGCGGGCCCCGGGAACCCATTTTCTCATAGATATCGGTCAGCGTACGCTTGGAAACCAGCCAGTCACCCGGGAAAATGGGCCTGTGATAGTCAATCTTCCACCCGCCGGCCATGGCCCGTTTTAGCGGGAATTCCGGTAACAGGGTGTCTACGGACAAGCCGTCTGCAATCAGTTGATCCTGTTCCACAACATCCCAGAACAAGGTGATATGGAACATCGGTGGAGCTTCGTCACCGTTGAGAAACTTGTCCAGACGTTGCTCTGTTGCCACTGAATATTTACGAATGTCACGACGAGTGACCAACTCTTTTTTTGGCGGCGCTGAAGTGCCGATAGATGACAATAAATCAGGGGTGAGCAACGCGCTCATGCTGGCCTCTCCCAGGTCAAAAGGGTATATCCAGGTTCAGGTGCCTGTGCGAAATCCGCCACTCACCGTCATCCTTTACGACATCGTCCCGGTAAATTCCACTAATGATGACATTGATTTCCCCATTCTCCACCGAGGAAACCACCAGGCTGGAGACGATCGTCGCCGCCTTTTTCCTTTCAGCTTCAAAGAAGAAATTGGAGATGACATGCCGGCGCACATCAGTCTGTGCTGCCAGAGTATCTGACATCAATTGCATGATGGCTTCACGCCCTTCGAACGGACCGACTTCTCCGCTTCCGGTGATGTTGACCAACATGGTTGCATCGACTGTGAAACATTGCTCGAGAACATCCAGCTTGCGCTCATCGAAGCTGTACGCAGCCCGGCCCAGGAGTTCATGGATCGCTAGTTTATCTGATGATTTCACTGTTCGCCTTCTAAATTTTATGAGTGGAAAATCAATCCCGCTGACGAAAACCCGCCAGGTTCAGCATTTCGTCATTAAAAAGTCTGCGCGCGCGCGGTAAGCCAAGTCGTTCGTCAAAATACGCGGCGGTGCGTAAGCCGATCAGCATGGCGTAGGATATTTCCGCGTAGGCCCTGGCTCTTGAAGGGCCACAAGGTGATTGTTCGAAGAGCTCGCTCAGGTAGGTCTTGCAGAAGCGGTCCAGCTCCGTTTTTTCATCGCGTAACTGGCTGTCGTGCACCGCCACTCCAAAACACTCGAGCATGAAACCGATTTCAGAGCGGGTGATGCCCTTGCCGGCAAAAAAAAGGTCCGCCAGCAATTCAAACTGACGCTCAGGGGCCTCGGCCCGAAAGCTTTCGATACGCTCAACGATTGTCTGCGCGACGTTGCCGAAGTAGTGCTCAAGCAATGTATCCTTGCCGGAAAAATAATAGAGCAGGTGACTGGCGGTCATTCCCGCCGTCAGCGCCACGTCACGCAATGTGGTTTTCGCGTACCCCTTGGAGATGATGCAATCATGGAATGCGGCCAGAATTCGCGCGCGACGTTTGACACCACGGGTACTTGGCAAGGCGACAGCTTGTCTTGAATGAGTATCTGCGGCCATCAGCGTGTTAATCCCTAATTACAACTTGCATGACTCTCCTCCGTCAATCACGAAAACGCTGCCCGTAACAAAGTTGGACTTGGCAGATGCCAGATAACAGATCAGTGGTCCAATTTCGTCGGTCTTACCCATTCTTCGCAGTGGAATCTTGCCCAGGCGTCGTTTGAGTATATCCGGCGAATCCAGCACAAGCCGCTGTGCGTCCGTTTCGAATGCGCCAGGTGCAATTGCGTTGACCTGAACTCCCTTGGCGGCCCATTCGGCCGCCAGCGCCTTGGTGAACTGAAGCAGCGCACCCTTGGATGATGAGTAAGCCACCAGCATCGCTTTGCCGAGGATACCAGAAGTTGATGCAATGTTGATGATCTTTCCCGAGCCCTGTGCAACCAGGTGCTGACCCGCCGCGCGTGCCAGGGTCGCCGGCGCTTTCAGGTTCACCGCCATTACATCATCCCAGACCTGGTCATCCTGCTCGAGAAAAAAGCCGGCTGGTGCAATTCCCGCGTTATTGACAACGATATCCAGCCGGCCGAAGGCGTCGATTGCCTGATCGGGCAGTTGCGCTACGCCTTCAGCATCCTTCATGTCACACTGCCTGGCCCGGATACTATCGGTGCCTGCGTTTCCAGTTTTTTCAGTTCATCCAGTGACCGGGCCACGGCCAGCACGCGCACACCCTCCTCGACCAGCGCGAGCACTGCTGCCTGGCCAAGCCCCCTGCTCGCGCCGGTAACAATAGCGACTTGTCCCTCGAGTTGGAGATCAATCATTTAATTCGCCTGATGGTCACTCGACTTCTTCTGTCAGTTGGCGGGCTATGCCAAGACGCAACACTTCGGACGCACCCTCGTAGATTCGCATGGGGCGGGCTTGGCGGTACAGGCGTTCAATCTTGGAGTTCTTAATCAGGCCCCACCGTCCCATCATTTGCACACAGCGGTCAACCACCCGGGATGCTGCTTCACTGGCGGCCAGTTTCGCCATTGAGGAGTGATTCAGGGATGCGGCAGGATCATCGACCGCCAGCAAGGCAGCCCGGTAGGTAAGCAGCCGGGTCATTTCGACCTCGGTCCAGCAGTCTGCGAGCATTTGTGCCACCGGCCCCAGCCGGGCCAGCGGCCGGCCGAATTGGACCCGTTTCCGGGTATGGCGAACGGCTTCTTCCAACGCGGCCTGCGCCAAGCCCACTGCTGCCCCCGCAACCGAAACACGGAAGACGCCCAGCGTGGCGAGCACCAGTTCCAAACCCTGTCCTTGATTACCCAGGCGAGCATTCGCCGGTAGCGGAACATCGTCAAAATGCACATCGCCCAGTACGTGCGGTGCAATCAATTCCGGCGTGGGTGTCACCGACACCCCTGCTGCATCTGCGGGCACCAGCACCATGGAATATCCGGACTCCTCCCGGGCAAAAACAACATAGAATGCTGCGGCGCCTGCGTTGGAAATAAAGGATTTGGTTCCGCGCAGCAGCAGTCCGTCCGCCGTGGGCAGGAGTTCAGTCGTGACGGATTTCAAATCAGAGCCGGCATCCGGTTCAGTCAGAGCCAGCGCAGCCAGGGTTTCACCAGTTGCAACTTTCGGCAGCCATTGTGCACGTTGTTCTGGCGAACCGGCTGCGGTGATGGCATAGCTGCCGATACCCTGCAGGGCGAACATCGAATCGGCATGGGCGGAGGTGGCCATCAGGACTTCCCGTACCAAGCAAATAGCCAGGGGATCGAGCCGCTCAGACCGACCGCCGTACTCCGCGGGTACCATGAGGTCGCTGAGTCCGCTTTCCCTGAGGGCGGCGAGTACACCGGGATGGATTTCACTCATCTCATCAGCTTCGACGGCAATGGGTTCGATCGCCCGGGCGAAACCCCGGGCCTGCCGCTGAATCTCAAGGTACGGCGCTTCAAGTTCAAATTTCATGCAAGGCATTCCTGTCTGCGTTTCTATCGAATATTGATAAGGCGTTCATCCGGTCGAACATTACTGCTTTTTTGCTCGCCCCTCGAACTGCGGCTTACGCTTCTCCATGAAGGCTGATGCACCCTCAATCATGTCTGCTGAACCGATCGCCTGCATAAGCATACCAAGTCCGCTCAGGTAATTGTCACGGCACTGGTTCCACCAGACATTCGAACTGATCTTGGCGATTTCAAGATAGCGGGGACTCATATAAAGCAACTCCTCAGCCCATTTCGTCACTTCATCTTCGAGCTGTTCACCGGGTACGACAGCATTGATCAAGCCCATCTCGAGTGCTTCCCGCGCCGGATAGCGGCGGCACATGAAGGCAATTTCCTTGGCGCGCTTTTCACCGACACTCATGGTCAGGAAATTGGTGCCGCCCAGCACCGGCGCACTGCCCACCTTGACGCCGGTCTGCCCGAAGGTGGCTTTCTCGGCTGCGATGGCCAGGTCGCAGGCCACCACCAGTTCATTGCCACCGCCGGCGGCCGCCCCATTAACTGCCGCAATGACTGGACGCGGGCTGGTCCTGAACGCCTCGTAAACTTTCAGGGACCCGTAAAACATGCTCCTGAGCTCCTCAGGGTCTGGGTCACTCAGGTTGGCCAGGTAGCCACCTGCGCAAAAGGCCCGGCCCGTCCCGGTAAGAACAATCACGCCGGCACCCGAGGCGTTTTCAACAGCCTCGATCAGTTCCCGCGCCATCTCCGCATCGTAGGCGTTCATGCGTTCCGGCCGATTCAGGCGAATCCATTCAACCTCTCCTTTTCGTTCAACAATAATATCTGGCATTATGGCCTCCATTAATTTTCATGCTTTCCAGCCATGAAAATAAAAAAATGTTCCCAAAGCAAGCTCATCGCAAACGCTTTTGCCAAATGCTTGACAAGTCTTTATATAATGTGGAAACATTGAATTAAGTTCAAGTTATTGACAACCGTATTGAACACTGTTCCGAAGAATTGCACAACTAATAACAAGAAATTGACTGAAAGACTGTTGAGTTTACACATGACCGGGGATTAAGATATGGAACGTATAAAATGCTTGAGTAGATTGAGTCTGGCCACCTGCTTTGCGGCAGGGTTTTGTCTGCTGACACCCATGGTAGCGCTTGCGCAGGTCGAGGGGGCGGCGCAACAACGAAGTGAATACAGTGCAGCCACCGAACTCGAAGAAATAACGGTCACTGCCCGCAAGCGGGTGGAACCGCTCCAGGATGTGGCCATGTCGGTCAGCGCAATGGGGGCGAAGGAAATTGAAACTGCATTTGCCACGGATGTTCGCGATCTTATCTATATTTCCCCGAATACCGTACTTGATGACACCAGTCAGGGGCCAGGGGGTGTAGCCGCTGCATATATTCGAGGTATAGGAGTTTCGGAGGTTGAGAAAAACTTTGACCCGGCAGTCGGCGTCGTAGTGGACGGCATCTTCCGCGGCACGATGACTGGCAGTATCGAAAGAGCCATTGACCTTGAAAGAATGGAAGTTGCACGCGGCCCCCAGGGCACCCTGTTCGGAAGAAACACCATCGGCGGCGTAATCATCATGGAACGCAGCAAACCAACCGGGGAAGTGGGTGGCAAATTCCGCGCCAGTTACGGCAATTACGATACCGCCGTAATAGACGGAATTTTCAATTTCGGCCTGGGCGACAAACTGGCGGTCAAGCTCAGCGGCGCTTACCGTAATCAGGGTGATGGTTACTTTACCAATCTGAATACTGGCCGAAAAGACGGGGAAAACAAATACACATCCTATGGAATCAACGTATTGTGGAGCCCGATAGAAAACCTGGAAGTCGAATACACCGGCATGTGGGAAAGAACGAAACAGGACACACCGCCCCTGCTGAACGTGGGACAACCCGGCCAGCTGTTCTGTGATCTGTTCGGCTGGTGCTCTCCTGACATCGAGACGCCGGTATCAGGGGATCGCTACGACGTGCTGACCGCTTGTGGTGACGAAGCGACCACCGTGTGGACCGAATTTCCCTGGGATCCACCGGGCTATGATGCTCCTCATGATTGTTATAACGCGAAATATGATGCAGACAACAATCAAATCGAAGTCCGCTGGGACCTAAACGATAACTATCGCATTGATTACATCTTCGGCCATTGGAAGACCAAAGAAAAAGTTGTAACGGACTGGGATGGCGTCACCGATGTCCTATTCCACACCGACCGTCCGGCTGAATACAAGCAAACGACCAACGAGTTGCGGCTGACCTACGATGCCGGCGGAAAACTGGTCTATACGGTAGGCGCCTATTTCTGGGACTCCGAGTACGAGATCAGGTTGCGCAGCTATATCGGTTTTGCGGTTCCGGGAGTGGTGTTGGATCTGCCCCAGACCACAAAGCAGACCAACAAATCCAAGGCCATATTTTTTGAAGGTGACTACGACTTCAATGACAGCTGGACTCTGACGCTGGGCGGGCGATACACCAAAGATAAGAAGACCACTGATCAAGTCGGTATTGTTACTGCCGATGCAAAAGACGATTGGAACAAAGTCACACCCAAGGTTGCCCTTAAATACAACTTGAATGACGATTCGATGATCTATGGCCTCTTTTCAAGCGGATACAGGGCCGGCGGCTTCAATGGACGGGTTGACGGTATTGAAACGGCGACCACTCCTTACGACCCGGAAACCGTAGATAACTTTGAGCTCGGTTACCGTTCTGAATGGGCCGAAAACACCCTGATTTTCAATGCCACTGCTTTCTACATGGACTACAAGGACAAGCAGGAAGAAATCCAGCAATCATCAGAGACCAGTGGTACTGGCCAGGTGACACGGGTGGTCAACGCCGCCGATGCAACGATCAAAGGTTTGGAATTCGAGTTGATGTGGCTGGCTACAGAAGGCTTGACCATTCGCGCAAATCTTGGTCTGCTCGATGCCAGCTATGATAATTTTCTGGTCAATACCGGCACCACAGATGATCCCGAATTAACGGACTTCTCCGATCTCGATTTCAGGCGGGCACCCGATACGACTTTCAGCCTGATGGGAACCTACGAGTGGGAAGTCGGCACAGGCCAGATGATGATCCAAGCTGGCTGGCGTTTTCTCGGCGCACACGAAGTGGATTTTGCCAACAAGCCTGAACTCCACAACAAATCGCAAAACCTCATCGACGCCTCAATCAACTATTACTACAAGGACTGGTACTTCAGCGCGTTCGGACGGAACCTGGCTAAAGAAGACGGCTACCAGATCGGCTTCGACGTGGCTGGACTGTGGTCCTACGCAGCGCCACGGGCTCCACGCACGTACGGTTTAGAGGTCGGTTATCGATTTTGAAATTGACGGGCCCCGGTGTAGTGCTATCCTGCACCGGCGCGCTTTGACCTCTGCGGGAAGATCACTGATCATCGCATCACCAACATTTACCAGGAGTAAATCAAATGTCCAAAATACCCAAAGTGAAGTTCGATCCGGTCAAACTCGAGCAACTGAATGTTGCGACCGACTATCCAATGGAGTTGGATGAGTTCGACCTGCTGTATCGTCATAATTGTTACTGCGAGATGGCGCACGTCAACAAGCGGGGCTTCCCCATCGTTACACCGATGTTCTACGTGATTATCGATGACGTTATTCATATGAGCAGCATCAAAAAATACCGCCACAAAGTGCATCACCTCAAAGAGAATCCGAAGATGTCGGTGGTTATCCACAACGACGGATCGAATGTTCGTCATCAGAAAGCCATCTTGATCATCGGTGAGGCCGAACTATCGGATGAGCAGGAACTGATGAAGCGAGTTCACTGGGACATCATCGACAAATATTTTTTCGAAATCACCGGCGAGGAAGAGCGGGCTACGGTATTCGAGGCCGTACACACGCCTTTACGCACCATTATCAAGGTAATTCCCGAAAAAATTCTGACCTGGGACCTGGGTAAGATGCTCGAAGCCCACGATCCGGGTGTCTGGTTCGGTGAAGCCCAGAAACTGGTAGAAAAATACATGAAGTAAGCTGATACACGGCAATATCACCTGGAAAGAGTTCTAGGTCAAAGACATAGGCAGGCTATCGAGAGGAGAAAGAGATGGGTCAATGGGACGACAAATTTGAACGTCACGCCAGGAAGTGGGAATCCTGGAACATGCAGGAATATTCCCAGCATGACCGGGTTCTGACCGATATCATCGAGGACAAGGCACGGCAGTTTCCCGATCATGTCGTGTTCCAGTTCAGGGATGATCCTTTAACGCTCGGCGAGTTTAACGAGCGGATCAACAAGGTCGCCAACGGCTTCCTGTCACTGGGTGTAAAGCACGGCGACAAGGTCGCTCTCATGCTGCCGAACAACCCCGAGTTCCTGTACACCTGGTTCGCACTGAACAAGATCGGCGCCGTGGAAGTGCCCATCAACGTCGCGTTGAAGGGACAGGGACTGGCCTACCAGATGGTCCAGTCCGATTGCGTCGCCCTGGTGGCCGACCTGCAATACCTGGACCGCCTCGAAGGCGTTGCAGGGGACCTGGACGACATCCGCCAGATTGCCTATACCGACGCCACATCAAGCGGGCAGGCGATGCCGCAATGGGCGGGTTTCGAACACATGGCGTTCGGGGAACTGATGGATCACTCCTCCGATTCGCCGGGCGTAAACGTGCACTACAGCGACCTTGCAACCATCCTCTACACCTCCGGGACAACCGGAGTTTCCAAGGGTGTCATGTTCAGCCACCAT
>PVMK01124943.1_pt1 | contig 15960 bp, 10 predicted proteins | sample 1853481 | NCBI WGS metagenome assembly PVMK01 (sample SAMN08533507, study PRJNA380276) | Marine sediment metagenome, whole genome shotgun sequencing project.
ATTCAGCGTTCCTGAGTATTATGGAGAGGCTCTGTTTTCCGGTAGATATGCAACAGAAGAGTATGTGCTGGAAAAATACCTGATTCCGGGGGGTGGCGATTATATATTGCCCGCAGCCCTGTTTATGCCCGTTGGAGAAAGGAATAATGAAGTGGTTCTTCTACTGCATGAGCAGGGGATGGAACACGCTGCCGTGAAGGATAGTCTGATGATTCATTCCATGTTGAAGCAGGGCTTTTCCCTGTTGCTGTTTGATGTCCGGGGTATTGGCAGCCTGGGGCCAGGTTATTTGAAAGGGGATGCCTATATTGATAATACCTCATTCAATCAGTGGTTTGCGGGAATTCTGACAAATAAATCAATTGTTGGAATGAGGGCTGAAGATATTCTAAGAATCACACATTTTATTGAAACCGATTTTGAAGAATTTAAGACTGTATATGCTATTGCATCCGGGGCAACATGCAGTGAGATGCTTCATGCAGCCGTCTTTGACAAGAGCATTCAAAAAATAGGCCTGGTTCGTCCATTTATAAGTTTTGCAGATATTGCACTCAATCGTGATTATTCGCCGGCTTTTATTCCATCGATCGTTGCAGGAGCCATTGAAAAATATGATCTGCCCGATCTTATGGCAGCACTCTCTCCTCGAAAAATACTGATTATCAATCCTCTATCAGGAAATGGAGATCTTGCCGGGGATGATCAAAAATTTTGTACCCTGAGCTATCCCCGCATTGTCTATAATCAGAAAGGCGTTGAAGATCACTTCAAGCATGTTGTGCTGGATGAAGGCCAGCCACTGTATGAGCAAATCATGAAGTGGTAAGATCATAAATACCCATCCCTAAATCATCATTAATATGACAATCTTTTCAAGGAATATCCGGACGCTTTTGATCATGCTGATGGTTCCTGCGGCAGGATTTGCTCAGGAGCCAACTTCACAAAAACTGGATCCAAACATGAGCTTGAAAAAGGCTGATGCTGATGGGATCGTCTGGTTTGATCCAAGGGCAGAACCCTTTGAACTTTCAGGGTTTGAATGGATCAAGGAGGATAGCGTTTACAGGCGCCTGCCTCTCAATCCCAGTTGGGAGATACGTGACGCGGTCGATCAGCTAGCTAATCATACAGCAGGCGGGCAGGTCAGGTTCAGAACCAATAGCCTTAGGATCCTGGTAAAAGTGGAGCTTAGAGAACGGTCGGGAATGTACCACATGCCAGCCACAGGTCAGAGTGGATTTGATTTGTACATGCTGGATGGAGAGATACAAAGATATTTGAAAACTACACGTTTCCCTCATGATACCATCAGTTATCAGGTAGAGCTTTTCAATACGAACGATCCACAATCAAATGCTTTCACACTCAATTTCCCTCTCTATAATGGAGTTAATAAGGTATTGATTGGTTTGGAACAAGAATCCCTTTTAGAATTGCCTCCACCATTCAAGCGTCCAGGTAAGATTGTGATTTACGGCACATCCATAACCCAGGGAGGTTGCGTGGCAAGACCCGGCATGGCCTATTCAAACATTCTGAGTCGAAAACTGGATGTGCGGTTTGTGAACCTGGGGTTTTCCGGAAATGGAAGAGGAGAACCTGCCCTGGCTCATTTGATCAATGAAATACCGGGCACCCGAATGATTGTATTGGATTATGAGGCCAATGCAAGTAAAACCATTGTAAACACCCTGGGACCCTTTGTGGATGTCTTACGGGAAAAGCATTCTTATACACCCATCCTGATTGTGTCCAAGATTCGTTATGCCAGTGAAATCATTGGCAGTCCAGCCCATAAAGCGCTGATGAATAACAGGGATTTTCAAAAAAAACTTGTGGATGATAGAAAAACTGCGGGCGATACAAACATTTACTTTTTTGACGGTTCATCAATTTTAGGAGATGATTATGATGAATGCACCGTCGACGGGGTACACCCTACCGATCTGGGCTCCTTCAGGATAGCGGATGCACTACAGCCTGTCATTGAAGGTCTTTTGAACAAGAAGTAAAATCAGGAACACTTCCAGGAGATAAGCATTACTATTTCAACCACCTGTCAAACCAGTCAAATGCTTCCTGTTGCATTCGGGCATCCATCTTATGGGGTCCGGGGTAAAAACTACTTTTGTAATGATCACCGCCTCCTGCCTTGTTATATAACTCTTTTAGGATTTGTTCAGTAGAAAGGGAAGGGTTCCCATGGCAGCGGCAGATTTAATAAATCCCCTTCGTGAACTGGCTATTTTCTTTTCCATCATCAAGGATCAATGATTGAATCGTAGACACTCTGAAGAATGGAGGTGCGAATGTCCAAATCATACAACAAGCTGTTCTGGCGAGTGGGATGGACCCGGTTGGTAAGGAAAACATAGCTGATTTCGTGTTCCGGATCTGCCCATACAAAGGTTCCCGTAAACCCCGAGTGCCCGAAACTGGCCCTGGATGCTCCCGGACAAGGGTAATCCTCCGGCGAACCATCTTTTTCTCCAAGCAGGGGTTTATCGAATCCCAGTCCCCGTCTGATCTCAAGTTCTGGGAACTGGTAGCTGGAATACTCCCTGAGGACCTCTGATGGGATGATCTGCTCACCTCCATAAGATCCCATGCGCCGGTACATTTCGATGAGCTTAAGCAGGTCATTGGCAGAGGCAAAGAGGCCGGCATTCCCTGCGTAAGCCCCCATCAAGGCCGCTCCCTCATCATGAACATAGCCATGAACCAGCTGTTTTCGGAACAGTGAATCGTATTCGGTAGGTACGATTCTGGAAGCAGAGTATGAGTTGCGGGGCTGATATAGCAACTCCCACGCTCCCAGCCGATGGTAGATATGCTCCGTGAGAAATGTTTCATAAGGCAAACCCGATAGATCTTCTATAATTGTTGGAAACAGAAAGAAGGAGAGTCCACTGTAGAGGTACTTTTTTTCACCCAGTTCCGATTTCCGGATCTCCTTAAAGATCCTTTCTTTGTAGGTATCCGTAAGATAGACACGGTCAGCCACCTGCAGGGTGTACTTCCCCCCCGCATCAGGGCGGATAAAGCGCTTCTTATATTGCCCGTTTTTCTTCAAGGTATTTTCATGGTATGGAATCCATGGATAAAGCCCTGCCCGGTGGGTCAGGACATCCTTCAGGGCCAGGTTGGCTTTATCGGACCCCTTCATGGCGGAGCAGTAATCCCCCAGCCGGTCCTGATAAGAGAATTTCCCCATGCCCTCCAGCAGCATCAAACCCGACAGGGGGCCAGAGACTTTGGTTACTGATGCCAGGTCATAGAGGTCATTCTTCCTGACTTCAATCCTTCTGTTGTATGTTTGGTGTCCGTACGCCTTATGAACGACCACAGTCCCCTGACGGGCTACAATCACCTGGCAACCGGGGTATGCAGCTGCTTCCAGGCCCCTTGCCACAATCGAGTCGATGGCATGGTTCAGCTGTCTGGAACAAAGCCCGGCATTTTCCGGGAATCCATATTGAAGCCTCAAACCACCGGGTGTAGTGATCCCATGCCCGAGGGGGTACTGGTCCCCAATGGCCACTGGCAATCTGCCCCTTCCACTGATGCCCCCGAAAATGAGTTGAGCCGATAAGCTTTCCGTCAGTGGATTTTGCTCATATGTAAGTATTAGACCCTCAGGACCCGGGGTCGTTCCTCTGTAAGCAATGCTTTTGCACTGCTCAAGGCTGGTCGCATCACCAAACCAGACCACCAATAGCCTTGTCTTCTGCGCAAGTTTGGAAAGCAAAGCCTCCATTTCATCAGCAAACTGACCAGGGTATACACCTGCTATTACCAGATCGTATGTAGCAAGCTTTTTAGCCAGTTCATCTTTGTATTCGCTTCCCGGAAAGCAGAAGTAGTCATCGGTCCGGGTATACAGGCCAGCCATCTTCTGAAAATCGGTCAAACTCTGTTGATTCATTGCCAGGCAGGCGATCTTTGTATTTTCCAATTCTTTCAGCGGGATAATCCTCTCCCGGTTGTTCAGCACAGTCAAAGAACGTGCATATAAATCCCTGATAAAGGCAGATTGATCAGGCCCGCCGGGAGGCATCATCTCCTGCATGCTGTTAACCGCCTCTGCTTCCTGTTGCCATATCCAGTATTTAAGGGAGAGGACATACCTGGCCCTCCGGTCAATAGTCTCAGCCTGAGTATTCGTCTCCAGGTAGTTACTGATCTCGCTGATCCTGGCTGCCTGGATCCACTTTGGATCTATGACCTGGATATGATTGTCCGAAAGGCCCGCCGAAATAGCATCATCAATTTCCTTTGTAAGGAACAAAGACACTCCCTCTTTCCTCAACTGAGCCGCCAGGTTTGCTCCAGCCAACCTACGAACCGAATCACTGGCAATAGCAGCCAGGGTGGTTATGTCGGGGTATTGCCCACTCCATCTGCCCTCCAGGGCAATGACCAGTGGGATAGTACTGAAAGATTGGAGGTAGTCTGCCAATTCCTGCATCTGCTTATTGGGACTTGCTGTGAAGATCAGGCCTCCAATGCCATGATCCCTGATGACCCGGGCAGTTTCAATGATCTCATGGAGACCGTCATCCGGTCCGATGACAAGCCAGTGGGACTGGGCAATCTTCTCCTCCCTGGAAAGGGTGGAAAGCACAGAGTCCACCCAGGGGTGATCCTGATATTGCATGTAGGGTACCTGCTTATCATTTGCCTGTCCCGAAGCCAGAGACAGGATCGTGAAAATGATTCCTATGATGCCAGATCTTTTCATATTCTATTCTATTACTTGTGCATGTTTGATCAACATTTGTCTTATCCTATTGAATTCTATCTCTTGAACTGCTTTTTCTTCTTCAATTGCAAAACAAGCAATAAGAGCTGAACTTTGACCAAGAACCATGAATACAGGCTCCATGCGAATAGACCCAAATGCTATGTGTGTTGCACTCAGGCAGACAGGTACAAGCAAATTAGAACATTCTTCTTTCCTGGGTACGATGGAGCGATAGCTTATGGGGAAAGGAGCTTTAACATGAGCTTCTACATTTCCCTCGTTGGATACCTGTCCCTTTGAATTTACATAGCGCTGCGTATGATGGGAATCCATACCGTAGGCTGCCATTCCAACTCCATCAGGCACTATCTCAATTCCTTCACAGTGTTTTTGGGTCATAACAAAATCACTTATCATTCTTCTTGCCTCTCTGATGTAAAGTTGTTGCTGCCAACCATCCTCTCTGTCAAATTCATCTTTACATGTGCCCCATCTGGAAACCTCTTCTCTGATTTCTTCTGGGATTCTTGGATGATTCGCCAATGTCCACATCAGACCTTGCTGATGCGAAAGGTGTTTTTGAATTATTCGTTCTCTTTCTTCATAGCTTGCTTCAGGATAATCATAATTCTGTCCAATAAAATCAGTTGAAAAACCATCTCTGTTGTTTGAATCGGTTTTTCTATTGGGCATTTTGCTGTTTATCCAGGGAATTCTGCTATAACCTGATTCATAATTCCTTAACAACAATTCATAATTCAATTCATTATAATCCTTTGGCTTTTCAAAAGGAATCCTATTCCTGGGATGATCAGTCAGGCACATTCGAAAACAATATGCCTGAATCTGTTTGTCACCGCTTCCGTCTTCCTCAACTATTGGATTAATTCCAGGAAGTAATCCTGAAGAAGGGTCTCCAGGTATGATGTAGGGATCTACCCCCTGCACAAAGTTATGATGTCGTGAATTTGCTGATAAACCACCGGATAATGTACGACTTGTGTCGTTGGCCTGAACACCGTTTAATGTCTCCCCATATTGAGAATTAGCTTCTCTTCCAATGGTATAGGTAACTCCTGCAGCCGCCAACAGGTCACCCTCATAAGTCGCGTCAATAAACATTTTCCCATAGTATTTATTACCAGACTCCATGCTAATGGATTTTATGGTGTTATCTGTTTTCTCCAGGTCTGTTGTTCTGTCAAGTCGCTGGTTATAAATTATTTGAATATCCAGGTCTTTGATCATATCATGATAAACTCTCAGTGCGGCTGAAGGTTCGAAGGTCCACATGGCATCATCGTTTGTATCTGAACGTGTTTGTCCTCCGTCCTTATACTCGGATCTCATCTGCCAGCCCAGGAGGCAGAATCCTCATAGTATCTCCTGATATTTTGATAAAACTCACGAGAAATACCTCCGATTACCTGCTTATTGCCTATATCAGTCTGCCCGAGACCACCGGTAGTGAGTCCTCCCAGACGATTAGTTGGTTCTATTATTATCACCGACTTACCAAGTCGTGCAGTTTGAATTGCAGCTGATATCCCTGCAGAAGTACCCCCATAAATAACAACGTCTGAAGAAGTTAGACTGTCATCATTATTGCAAGACAAAAGTGTGATAATTATAATTAGGACTCCGGTTATAAAAGTTCGTGACATTTTCATTTTTCTTTAATTCCCCAATTCTCGTTTGGCTCAGCTCCCATTTCCAATTCTAGCTTTCCGCCTTTCAACAGTTCGCTTGCCGGAAATTTAAAGTCGATCAACGCTCTCCACTTCAGTAAGGCCGACTGCACATATTGATTCAAACGTGATGCATTCTTAGCTTCAATAACAAAGGTAGATCCGCGACCAAAATCCTTTTCAATAAAGCGGGAATAACTGTTTGGTGCCAGGGCAAATTCGGAGCCACTGTTGTTGTTTTCACCAATTTGCCAGATTACTTTGTTTTCGGATGTTTTATTTTCGTTTGCCCACTGGTAAAACATCTCAATTGATTTAGCCAGAACTCCTGCCGAGCCTTTAAAATCGGCCGAACCAGCCGGAGTGCCATCTATCTTATACCATTCGTAAAAACCATTGTTTGCCACAACCCTCTCCATCATCGGCTTTGCCAGTTCATAGGCTTCTTCCACAAGTCCATAGGCTATTAACTGCTGGATCATCCGGCCTCCGAACCAGGTCCAGTCACCGCCGTTTTGGTATTCATAAGACGAAGAAATATTCTTCCCCAATACTTCTTCAGGATATGTGGGATAAAGTGTTAAACCAATGGATGGTGCTCCTGACAATTCGACATTCTTTTTCATGTGGGAAAGCACAAGGCCAATTTCTTCCCGGTTTAGCACCCCAGCCTCAATGGCAAGAGCGGTTCCTCCGTGATAATGTATAAGATTTTCATTAAACTCTTCCGGGAAAGGCGAAGCATCTAGGTAAACATGCGGAATAAATTTCCCATTGCTGCCATCCCATAAATGTATTCTGATATTTGAAAGAATATCGGTTTGCATCATGTTCCAGCGTTCTTTCTCTTCAGCATTATTTGTAAATCCTGCCATGTAAGCGAGGGCAATGGCAAACATGGCATTATCGTAGACATCGATGCTCCAATGCGTCAGGCTGTCCACATCTACCACAGCGCCTCCTTCTACCTGAACATCCCCCCAATCAAAGGTTGTAGCACCGAAAATAAGTCCGTATTCTTCTGAATATCTTTCGGATAGAAGATATTCCACGGCAAGACATAGCCTAAGATAAACGGTTTTATCTGCAACCTCTTCTCTAAGAATACTTTCGTCCTTAGTTTTAATGATGTATTTGTTAATGGCCTGAATCAAGGAAGTTTCCTGATCGGTCTCCACAGTGTTCTTAAAGCCGATGTGTCCCGGTGCCGTTTGGGATTCGTAGGTATTCGGGTCGTCCCAGGTAAAAGCTTCGCGTGGAACGTAGCCATCAAGCAGCTCACCGTTTTCCTGTTGAAAGTGAAAAAACATGACCAGGTTTTCCCGAATAACGGAATGGTCGTATTCTTCGCAGGACAATTCGATAAAGGTATTTAAATCGCGCGCCCACACCATTTGATATCCTGAGCCGGCATAGAATCCTTTTTTTCATCAGCTGGCGGGCCATGCTATCCACCTTTTGTAAGTTTTCATCAGCCAGAATTTTGGCTGCCAGTTCACTATTTGTTCTATCGAAACAGGAACATGTACAAAACACGGCAACAAGTAAGACAAGAATTAATCGATACATTTTGTGTTGTTATTTCAGGATAAAAGATACTGGTTGATAGGCCTTGATGGCAAACTGAAATGAATTGTCTGAAATTTCAATCCCTTTTTCATCAATAATTTCCCCCCTTAAATTACAGAGATGTGCTTTTTTATAGTCGCTATCTTTTATTAAGCTAACAGAACATGATCCACCTCTGCCTGCCTGCTCCCATAAACGGAGTAATTTACCTTCTCCTTCTTCTTTAAATGCAGTTAGCAATATTCCTTTTCTACTTAAGGATATACCCTCTTGCAATAAAGGGCTTTTTCCTCTGGGCCCTTCATAAAAAACACCCTTCAGGGGAACTCTGGTTTCTTCGGAAGGTGTAATAAAGTTTGCTTCAGGATCGTATTTATTATAGCTCCAAATATATGTACATGAAGAAAATGAACCTTCAATCCATTCGGTAAAGTTGGTCCCCCATTGGGTATTATATAGATTCACAAACACGCTTCCTGTTGTAAGTTCTTTCTTTTCTGAGAATTGAAAAAGCCCTGGGTTATCAATGCTTACCCCGGGTGATGTTGGACAGTTTAACGCAACTCCTTTTCCCGTACTATCAAACATTGTCATGGATGTATTCAAAAAATAGTAATCCTGATTTGTCCTCTCAATAAAATCTTTTTTAGGATCTACAATTCCCCCTGTTCGATAAAGTCTATATTCGGGTTTATCCACATTAAGTGGAAATGCGAGCCAGCCAGCTTCGGGCAATGAATTTGGTTTTTTCCCATCCACACCCCATACTATTTCCACGTAGGGTTGATCTTCGTATAAAGTATATGTTACTAAATAGCGTTGTGAGTCTTTGTCATTAAGTTTCCCAAATATGGTTGCACGTATGGCGTTACCCATGTTTAAGTATACAATTTTCTCGCAGATTCCTTTATAAACCAGACTTTCTTCATTCGGGATATTTGGTCGAATCATCTCATCGTTTGCCCAATGCTCTGCGCCCGGCTTCACATAGGCTGTATTGTAAGCATCGATTTTCCTCTGTCCCGGCTGTTCCAATATGTATTCCGCAAAGCCTTCATTACTATCTTGATTAACTAATTCCTTGTTGTTCTGCTTATTAAATACTGAGCTTAAAACTCCTTTTTGTTTATCTATTTGTAATTTGAAGTATTTATTTTCCAGCAGATTATTCTTTCTATCGAGCTTAAGGTTTGTATCACTTTTAATTGGCTCTAAAATGGGCAGATATGTTTTATAGCCCAATGAGGGCACGGAGTCTGCATCGAAAGAAATCAGGTTATAATCTTCATATACAGGCAGTATTTTTCCTGTAAGCGCATCCTTCACTCCATATATCTTAAACTTCTTTTGATATACCCCGGCAAAGAAATTTACCCTTCCACTTCTTGACCAGGGTAGTGGGTTATACACAACAATTTTTTTCCCATCTGCATTCACTGAAGAGGCAAGTTGTTTTAACTGCTGTTTCATTAATGGAACAATTATCTTTTCCGCATTTCTGATTCGATTCCCTTTTTCACGCCATGTTCCTTCAATAAAGTCATAGTTCCCCAGTGACTTATTTATTTTAAATTCATCGTTATAAGTCCATTTATGCTGGTCTGCATGGGTCATAGCAGCTCCAAAAGTATGCTCGTCATATAAAATCATATTCTCAACGGCATCACTAATATATGCTGCAATATTATGATTGCTCATTCCCCATTGAATCATTTGTGAGTTTAGAATTTCCGTATTATAAGTTTCTCGCTGAAGATGTTTACTGAGCCTGGTCTCTCTTGGCATTGACATATACCCGTGAATCCAGGTGTCGGGCATATCTCCGCTTACGATAGGAAGTTCTGGTTTTTCTTTCATTAGCAAATCGTAAAAATCAGATAGACGTCCAATTTTTACATTTACATCTGGCATTTCCTCTTTTGCCGTTTTTAATAATTCAGCTACTTCTTCCGGTGTAGGTGCCCCTGAATTCTCATGGGTATGAATCATTGCCAGCCAGGTTTTATGTGGCCAGTCTTTAGGAGGGAGAATGCCGGATCCATAATATTCTGCCCAGTAAAATGTTAACAGTTTCGATCCATCGGGTCCTTGCCACCAAAATAAATTAGGTACATCAGGGGATGCAGAACCGGGATTACACCCCAGATGAAGAAAATCGACACCTGCATTTTTCAACACTGTTGGCAATACCCATGAATGACTCGGCACATCAGTTAGCTTGGCATCTCGTGCTTGTGGCAGGTTGTATGTCTTGTTTATTTCAGAGGCATATGATAGTCCGCGCACCAGGTTTTCAAGATCGCTGGCTTCTGTTTCAAATGTTACTGGAAGCGCATGTGGAATGATACGCATTTCCTTTATTGCTTTTTCAAGTTTTATCCTTTTTTCATCTGTGCAATTCTCAAGCATATATTTCAATGGCCAGGCGGGAATAGTCCAGACAAACTGTTCAGACTTCGGCAAACTGGAAGTTTCTTCAATAGATTTCAGGGTTTCTTCGAGCATTTCATTGCAATACTTCTGTAGAACTCCTTCTGCCCAGTTTGTATAGCCAATATCAACATGCATTTTGAACACAACTACAACATCAGTCACCTCGCTTTTGATTGTACCATCATCAGTTTCAGGTGCGGCAATTTGTGCACTAAGCTTTATACTTATTAAAATAAGCAGCGTGAATAAATGGAGTTTCATTATTTTTTCATTTTATATTCAAAATCAATTCCTGATCTATTAATTTAGTGTGGTATACACATTTTTCATCACTGCTGTCTTGCATTCATCTTCAGCTACTGCATAAGTAGTAAACATCATCACTCCACTGGACCTTTCTGACAATCCATGCCTCAGCACCGTTTCAAATTCTTCACAGCTTATAATACCCGGATCATTATATGCCTGGACGATAGGCCATACTTTAGGGTAAGAATCATTTCTAATATCAAGCCGGTTGCACAACCAATTTATATGCTCATGGACCCAATCGGGCTCTCTTCCCATCCTTGCATGGTATACCATCGGAGAAAATACATCGATAGATTCTTTTAATAAATCAAAGTCCAACCCCAGAATACGACGCCTGGCCCCATCAAATTCCTGATCATCCCAGGGACAATGATAAAGTCCAAGGAGCGCCTCTGGTCTAATTTCTTTGATAAGGCTTTTCATTTCCACAGTCCAATTGTAAACTACTTTGCATCGCCAGTCACGCCACAAATCATCATAATTATTCAGTATCCATTGTGCCTTCTCTGAGATGGTTCCATCAGGTAGTTTGACTCCGGAATTTTCCGAAAAAGCAGTAAGACAATGATCACAAAAACACGTTTCAGGTAGAATGGGCTCTGGCTCTTCAAATTGGGCATGCCAATGCACATAGTCCAACCAAACACCATCCAGTTCATACTCCATGAGTAAATCCCGTAGCTGATTAAATCGGTAGCTACGAAAACCGGGTTCGGTAGGACATACACCCATAAACCAGGTTGCAGCTTGCACCTTCGCCCCTTTCTCATTGATTGCCCAGGCTTCAGGGTGCTTATCTACATAATTCTTACCATTCAAAGTGGCAAATTCAGCAAACACCATTAATCCTTCAGACCTGGCCTTATCCATAATATCCTGGTTGATTGATCCGCTATGAATAAAAATCGCATTAACCCCAAGACTATCGAGATTCAATTCTTTATCCCAAAAAGGTTTGGGATTTCCATAAATACCTCTGATTTTAGTAATTTCTGAAGATCTTGGCTCACAGGACATCAATGATGTTAGACCTATTGCAACAAAAAGTAAAATGTATCGAAAGTCAGTTTTCATAAAAGCATACATCGTTTTGTTTCATATCCAGAGCTTGAGAAAGTCTATGGCAACAGTGTATAATGACCATGTATGCATAGCCATCTCCCTTTTTCTTTAACAAAGATTCGTGTTGATTTTCCACGCGAAGAAAACGCTTCTCCGTTTGTGGTTCCTCTATCTTTCCAATAATATACTATCCAGGCCACGGAATCTCTTACTACTACTATTGGTTCCTCCATTTCCGTATGGATATTTTTTGAATTTTTTATCCAATCGTTTGTCCCATTCACTTCTGCCTCCCAACCAACCTTCAGCTTGGGATCAGATTCTCCAAATTGAGTAAAATCAGGATGGATATAGCTGGCATACAATTCAATATCTTCATTTTCGATAGCATCCCACATATTAATCAGAGTTGTTTTAACCTCTATTTCTTGCGCAAGGACATCCTGTTGATTAACATCAGAGTCATTGCAACCAAACAGAATAGCCAATAGGACCACCCAGACCAAATTGATATATGCTTTTTTCTTCATGTCAGTAGTATTATGATCCTATTTGTAATCTTAATAATATAACCCATTCTTAAGGATAGATTCTATAGCTTCTTTTTCGTGCATTAGAAGTGAGTCCAATTTTTTCTTGTCTAAATTACTTTCGACACCGACAAAGGTTATTTCGTAGTTCTTTAGTATCTCTTTAAAGATCAAGGTAACTCTTTCCAAATGGTAATCCGAGGTGATTACAGTAAGTTTAACATTCGAAAAATTCGAAACTATAGGTTTTATTTTGACCGCATCATCAACAGTATTTTTCGAGAGAGCAGATTTCAGGAGATCTTTTTTTGAACTCCTTTATTGATTAAATATTTCTTTGCGTAGGAAGCATGTGAATTTGTTGAAACATTAAAATGCGGTCCCCATCCTCCAGTGCAAAGTATCTTCACACCATTTCTATATTGTGTTAAACAGTAATCTAATCTGCTTAATGATAAATCACTCAATACTCCTGATGGTGAATTTGGAGAACCTAAAACTACCAATACTTGTTTGTTCATGGTATCAAAAAATCATTGTCTGATTTTCAGTTGCTTCTTCCAACATCTCAATGGCCTTATACAACACTCCGGCTGTAAATGTTTCACCGTTCCATGGAGCTACTTCCAATTGCATCTCTGAAATCTTAGCATCAGCATCCAGATGCGACAAATCGATTCCGATCTGGCGCCTCTCTCCAGGAAAAAGTGTGACATAATTATCATCCATAAATACCGGTAACAGAAGCTCTCCACTTTTTACATCGCTAATAAGCAGGCGCATAAAAAAGGCGGTTTCATCCCCGGTATTTTCTATAGATGCATGGATCAACCCATTTTCATTCTTCGTTACAGATACGTGTATATCAGCCGGTAGAAGCTCTTCCAGCTCCAGCCAGTCAGAATCTTTGCCTGTCAGCCAGTACAGATTTTCATCAAGCAATTCACCCTTGCTATTCTTAAGTCTCAGACGGGCAAAATAAAAACCCTGTGGCTTTCCACTGGCGAATAATTTCCGGATTATTTTATATGAATTGGCTCCCACCTCTGCTTCCGAACTGCTCTTTTCAATAGAGCTTCCATGAATATCAAAGAGTTCCGATTCAATTAGCAAATCCCTGGCATCGAAATAAGTCTGATTTTGGATACATATGCTGGAATCATTCAGATTTAACTGCAGGTGCAAGGGTTTGGCTCCATGCCGGAACCCGTAAAACCCACCATTCTGCTCTAAAAACACATCGTAAAACTGTCCCCGCAGGGATGTCCATGGATTCTGGTTCTTCCAGACCAGCATTCCTGTATATTTATCCCACATCCCGGCATTGAAGCCCTCCTGTAAAGCTCGGTATTGTTCGTAATTCACCAACTGGGCCTTCTTACAGAAGTCCTCTATTCCGGTAATCTCTCCAAGCTGTTCAATATACTTTCCATAGCCAATGTATTTATGATAGCGCCAAACAGGGTTTGCCCTATCCCTCACAGGAGGCTGGAGATCTTTTTCGGCCATCATTTTTCGCATGGTCTCCACATTCGGAATTCCCACCGAGCCCAGTTCCGGATTAAATGGATAGGACTGTGTTACAAAAAAGCGCTTTGGATCCTGAATGCCATAGGGTCCGTCTCCATTACCCCCTATGGTATTTCTTAATATACTGTCGGAGGTGGATTCATTTACATAGTAACGTGTCCCATCATATTTCGGGAATATTTCATTTACCAGCTTTTCATTGATATCCGGCGGTGGAGGGAATTCGTTTCCACCACACCACATATACAGGCTTGGATGGTTGCGCAGCATTTTTATCTGGTCGATGGCTGTGCTTATGAACAGGGAATGATCATCGGGATATTCCTGTCGACGAGCCTGCGTCTCCTTTTTGCGTGGGTCCAGCCAGGCTCCGTTGCAATCGCCCGAAACCCAAAAATCCTGCCATACCAGTAGCCCGTATTTATCACAGGCCTCGTAAAATTCCGGACGTTCGGGCATGGCCCCACCCCAGATACGAATCATGTTCATGTTCATTTCGGCATGCATGCGTACTTCAGCTTCATACCTTTCCGGAGTCAGACGAAGCAAGGCATCGGAGGCAATCCAGTTTCCGCCTTTTATAAAAATCTTCTGTCCATTAATCAGGAATACCCTTCCGCCCACTGTTTCATCGAAATAGTTAGAAGTTTGCCGCAGGCCAAAATTGAATGATTCAGAATCCGATGGAATATCCTTCTGTAGGAAACTCAGTTCCAGTTTGTACAGATTGGCTTCCCCCATGCCGCTTGGCCACCAGAGTTTTGGATTCTTGATCTCTATTTCAGCAAATTCAAGGCTAACACTTTCCCCGGCTTTTATGCTTGCCGGCAGAGACCATGTCTTTTCACCAAGTGTGGCTACCAAAGTACCTTCCTGGTTAAGGTCGGAGGCATTAAATAACTCTGCAGAAATCGTTATGAATGCTGGTTTTTGATTTTTACCTGGCACTCGCTTACCCGGGACTCTGGGTTTAACAAAAGGATCACGGATATCGACAGGGCCCGTAACTTCCAGAGATACCTGATCCCAGATACCGGTATTTCGGTCGCGAATGGGGCAAATCCAATCCCATCCGGCGGTAAATTGCATGGTAATCGATCGGGCAATGGTTCCGTCACCTCCCTGTCCTCCATTGGCATTACCAACAGGATCCGGAGGTTCAACCAGCACGGCCAGATTATTTGTCCCGCTTTCTTCAAGCATTGGGGTAATCAGATATTTCTCTCTCAGAAACATGCCTTTATGTGTATCGGAATTAATCCGTCTGCCATTCAAAAACATGTTGGCTGAGTAATTTATTCCCCTGAACTTCAGCCAGAGCTGTTCTCCCTGTTTCAGTTCCGGTAGTGAAAAACGATTCAGAAACCAGAATGTATAGTACTCTGCACCGGCTTCGTAAATATCCGGGATCAACTCATTATTCAATCCATAGAAAGGATCAGGAACCTTCTCATTGTGTAATAAAGTAGTTAAAACCGTTCCCGGAACTACGGCTTCCATCCAATCATATAGTTCAAATCCGGGAGTAGAGACCACAGTCCCATCAACCGTCACATCTGAAGCCCGCTTCGCTATCCATCCTTCATCAAGAAGTATTTCCCGGGTTTGCGCGAAGGAGGCAATTGTCGTTGTCAGAATAAGGAATACGCTTAGTATATTAGGCATGGTGGCAGGTTTATAGTTATTTTCCAAGTATTATTTCAGTGTTGTAACGTCTTTATTTACCATTCATATACCCAGGTGTAAATGGTATATTTTGTTTGTGGTGGATCATGGAAAATTTTATCTCCAATCTTTTCTCCACACCGATTGGTTAGCTTTAATCCGTTCTGAAAAAATATGGGGTCATCCACATGAAAACGATATGCGGAAAATTCCTTTTTTTCCTCATCAAAATGTGTAAGTCCGGCCAGTCTGTTTGCATATCGCCCAGTATTGAAATAATAGGTGCCTAAGAAGTAATCTTCCAGTCCTGAGGAGATAAACATTGGCTCTTTCTTTCCATTTTCATAAGCCCTTATACAGGATTCCATAAAACTGAGATCTTTCCAGTGATCGGTATCCCTTAAGCCTTTTGCCTCCATGC
>PVMK01123336.1_pt1 | contig 15958 bp, 14 predicted proteins | sample 1853481 | NCBI WGS metagenome assembly PVMK01 (sample SAMN08533507, study PRJNA380276) | Marine sediment metagenome, whole genome shotgun sequencing project.
ATTTTGCTTCGATTTCGGCCAGCAGGTCCTGGTTGCGACCGAAGTTTTTTTCTCCGGAGTTCAGAATGACAAAAAACGGCTTGTGGGTTAAAAATTGAAATCCGCTGATCAGCTTTTGTTCGTTGTGATTCAAGATCAAATCCCGGACATGCCGCCCGCGGTTTAATTCCTCGAGTATCTTTTTGAGAACTTTCTCTTCCAGTTGCATGGTGTTGGTCGTTTTACCGCGCCTGGCGCTCCACGTGATGCGTTCGAGCCGCTTTTCGGTAATGATCATATCAGACAGGATAAACTCGGTGTCGATGGTCTCGATATCCGCCAGCGGGACCGGAGCACCCGTCAAATCATCACTAAAATTACGGACAACCAGGGCAATGGCATCCAGGTTGCGCACAAGATTCATTTGAGCACTGGAAAAATCGTCATTGCGAGCCGAGCCTTGGGCCAAACCGGCAAAATCGTCGATTTCGATGGTGGCATAGGTTGTTTTTTTGGGGTGGTAAAATTTCATGAGGCGGGCGATGCGTTCGTCGTCTACCTCAACAACAGCAACGTTCGGTTCGGCCTTGCTGGCGGCATAAGCGCCAACCTCGGCTTCCGAGCGTGTCAGGGCGTTAAAAATGGTTGTCTTGCCGGAATTGGGCAGACCCAACAATCCGATCTTCATTAATTTTCCTTTCCTTGATTATTCACAAACCATATCTGCATTCGTATAGGCGCAGGCAACGTTTTTTTAAAAGCTTGGTAAGGTAAGACTCATCTGGTGGTTTGTCCAGCAAAAAAATTAAATCAAGCAGCACATCTATATTAAAAAATATGCACCACTTTCAAACGCCAGCATAATTTCAAAAGTCATTTTGTTTTGTCCCCAACCCCAAACATCGCGCAATAATGCGCAAACAGCGCAAAAATTATATTGCGCATTGTTGCGCAATATCCGAAAGGCTCTCTAAGAGGAGATCAAGATTTTATCCATTTATTTATCCAATTGTATCCATTTTGCTTGACATTGCGACATTATTGGGTATAAATGGATATAAAATAGGATTATCAACAATGACACCTCGCATTATAAGACTTATTGCCGAAATCGATGAGTTTAAAGGATATTGGAAAGGAATGGCAACGCTTTCCGTCGACTTTCTTTCAAACCTTCGGATCCTTGCAACCATTGAATCTATCGGCTCTTCAACCCGAATTGAAGGTGCCAAACTTACCGATTCGGAAGTTTCGGCACTTATAAAAGGAATCGGTACCCGCGCTTTTAGAAGCCGTGATGAACAGGAGGTTGCCGGATACGCCGAAGCATTGCAGCTTGTACAGGAATCTTATGATGAAATCGATTTGATCGAAAACAATATAAAGTATCTCCATAAAGTTTTGCTCAAATTTTCAGACAAGGATACGTGGCATCTTGGAGAGTATAAGAAACATCCGAATCATGTGGCGGCTTTTGACGTTGACGGCCGTGAAATTGGAATTCTTTTTGAAACCGCATCTCCCTTTGAAACGCCTCAAATGATGGAAGCCTTGGTGGCGGCTACCAAGAAAAACTTGAAAGACGCTGATACACATCCCTTGATAGCCGTTGCTGATTTTATTGTCCGATTCCTTGCGATCCACCCGTTTCAGGACGGCAATGGTCGCCTTTCCCGAGTGTTGACCAACCTTTTATTGCTTCACAGCGGTTATGCCTATGTGCAGTACAGTTCTCATGAAAGCGTTGTTGAAGCGGATAAGGACAAGTATTATCTGGCTTTGAGAACGGCACAAAAGGAATTGGAATCCGGTGAAAAATCGTTCGAGATTTGGACAACGTTTTTTCTTGAAATGCTTAAAAAGCAAAAAGATCATTTGCTTAAAAAGATCGAGAGGGAAAAAATCGCTCATGCCCTGCCTGATGTGTCGATACGAATTTTAAACCTTGCCAAAGAACACGGGCGGGTAACTGTATCCTTTGTCACGAGCGTGTTGCAGATCAACCGCAACACGGTAAAAAAGCACCTTCAGCATCTTGTAAGAACAGAAAAACTTGTTCTTCATGGAAAAGGAAGGGGATCATACTACTCCCCTTTTACCAGAGGTTATTGAAAAGTTACAAAGAATGTAAATAAGGTATAACGATGAAAACAGATAAAATTCTTTTAGATCACGGTGGCGGTGGAAAAATGTCGCACCGCCTGATTACGGATCTTTTACTCCCCGTTTTTGACAATTCCATTCTATCTAAGCTCCATGACGGGGCCGTTGTGGAAATCAATGGACAGCGGCTGGCCTTTTCGACGGATACCTTTGTGGTGGATCCTATCTTTTTCCCCGGAGGAAGTATTGGAGATCTGGCCATAAACGGGACCGTCAACGACCTTGCCATGTGCGGTGCTATCCCCCAATACCTCAGTGTGGGGTTGATACTGGAAGAAGGTTTTTCCATCAGCGATCTTGAAAGGATAATAAACGATATCGGCGCTGCGGCCCAAAAGGCCGGTGTTATGGTCGTAACCGGAGACACCAAGGTGGTCCCCAAAGGGGCTGCTGATAAGATTTTTATCAATACCTCGGGACTTGGAATGATATCTGAACATGTCAATATTTCCGGCCACAGGGCCTGTATAGGCGATAAAATCATACTCAGCGGAAGTATTGCCGATCACGGTATGGCGGTCTTGACACAGAGAGAAGGGCTGACCTTTGAGTCCACCATCAAAAGCGACACAGCCCCGTTAAACCGAATGGTAAAACATATGTTATCCATATGCCATGATATTCATGTCCTTCGGGATCCTACCCGTGGCGGTGTCGCAACCGCTTTAAATGAAATTGCCATACAATCGAATGTTGGAATAAGGGTTTTTGAAGATCATATATCCCTGAAGGATAATGTTGCAGGAATTTGTGAGCTTTTAGGATTCGACCCCATGTATATCGCTAATGAAGGAAAACTGATTGCATTTGTCGATTCGGATCACGCAGAAGCGGTTTTAAGCGCCATTAAGGAAGACGATTTCGGTAAAGATGCATCTATCATAGGAGAGGTCGTTTCAGATCACCCACGTCAAGTGATTATGCAAACCCGTATCGGAGGAACCCGAATTGTTGATATGTTGACCGGTGAGCAGCTGCCGAGAATCTGTTAGTTAGTGTCTATCCGGAAATGCCTTTTTCTGTAATCTCTGTGTCAATCTATAAGAAAACCACAAAAATTGTTTTTTTGAAATACTTACTTTTTTGTTCGTTCCCTTCGTGGAATAAATATAAATAGGCGACATCATGTACAAGCTTCATTCAGATTCTTATTGGGTTAAAACAGCACTGTTGATTTCTACCGTTCTTTTCTTTTCTAGCTGTGGATTTCAAAAAGAGGCTTTATTTACAGGAAAAACCATGGGAACTACTTATAGTATTAAGGTAGTTACAGGTATTTTTACAGACACAAAAACCTTAAAGAATAAAATTGAAATACGATTGGAAGAGATAAACAAAAGTATGTCAACTTTTAGAAAAGACAGCGAAATAAGCCAGTTTAACGCACTCAGCCGCTCTGGAGAAAAATTTTATATCTCAGATGACTTTTTTTATGTTGTGATCGTTGCTAAGAAACTTTTCACGCTAACGGATGGCGCATGGGATGGTACCATAAAGCCACTGGTAGATCTTTGGGGCTTTAGCGGATCCAACCATAAAAACAAGATCCCTTCGGAAAAAGAGATTCAAAACGCACTGTTAAATACCGGATTCAACCATATCGACATCTCTGCTAATCGATATCTTGTCAAAAAAATAGATTCAATATCTCTTGATCTTGCTTCTATCGCAAAAGGATTTGCTGTCGATCAAATGGCAACGGTGATCAAAAAAGATGGGATTCAAAACTTTTTGGTAGAAATTGGGGGTGAAGGATATGCTTCAGGTTTAAGAAAGGACGGCAAACCATGGAAAATCGGTATCAACAGGCCACATCAAGACGCACCCATCGATCAAGTGTATAAAATATTAACTTTACAAAACAAAGCTTTTGCAACGAGTGGTGATTATAGAAACTTTTTCGAACAAAAAGGAAAGCGTTTTTCCCACATAATGGACCCTATAAATGGGTTCCCCATTACAAATGGCGTTGTGAGTGTTTCGATTCTGGCCGACACATGTACGTTCGCAGATGGACTGGCAACTGCAATTATGGTCATGGGTCCAAAAAAAGGTCTTGAACTGGTAAACAGGCTCGACAACACGGAATGCTTGATTGTTGTTCAAGAAAAGGGGGGGGCCTTAATTGATTATTACTCAAAAGGATTTAACCCGAATCCCTCATGAAGAACTTATTAAATTATGAAAAGATCTCGGCCGTTCACCTTTTCAAAGCCAATAATTCTCCGCTCAATAAGGTGATATGTCTCATTTCTTCTTCGATGACTTCATCGACCTTGTCCCTTCCCAGGCGCTCGGGAACAGCATTTTTCATACCCAGATAAAATACGATTGAATCTTTTTCCGCCTCAATAGCCGCTTTTAAAATGTCTTCCATCGATGAGATATCGATCTTTTTTTCAAAAAAGACACGGGTGTCTGAAAGGGCGCGGAGATAAAGTTCCACTTCACCATCCGGATCAAAGACCGTCATCTCTTTCTCCTGATCCGACAATTGACCTCTAATGGACGCAAAATATACTTCATGTTGACTTTCCATGTCAGCCAGTTTCAACAAAAATTCCTTTGCCCGGGGATCACTGACATTTTCCGCTGCGGAAGTGTAAAACTGATACCCGTTTCTCTCTATTTGTTCCGCCATTTTTAATATTTCATTTGAATTGAAATCATAAGTCATTGCTCAAACCTTTCTTTTTGTGAAACCTTTGTTTTATGACCAAAATTACTTCTTTTCCGACCAAAACTGTTTTAGTATTCTTTGGGCATACGATTCAACTGGTCCAGCGTAAACACAGGACCGTCTTTGCATACATATTCAGTTCCGATATTGCACCGTCCGCATATACCGATGCCGCACTTCATTCGCATTTCAAGCGACATAATAATGTTTTCATGCGCATATTTTAATTTATCTAAAACCGGTTGCGTAAATTTGATCATAATTGGCGGGCCACAAACAATGGCATATGTATCAGCGTTCCCTTCAGGCGCCTTTTGATCGGTAATTGTCGGCACAAAACCGATATTATATTTCCAATCAGGATCATCAGTAGCATCCACGGTAATGTGCATGCGAATGTCGTCTCTTTTTTCCCACTCAGTTAATTCATCTCTGTATAATAACATCCCCGGCGTTCGAGCACCGTAAATGACGTGGATATCCTTAAATTTGGACCGGTTTTCCGGATCCAACATATAAATGATGGATGATCGAAGCGTGGTAAATGCAAAGCCGCCACCGATAATCACAACATTTTTTCCTTCCATACGATCCCATGGATAGTAGTTGCCCAAGGGCCCTCGAACGCCCATAATATCGCCAACCGCCATGTTGTGAAGATGCGTGGTTACCTGTCCGACTTTATTTACCGTAAACTTCAAAAATCCCTTTTCGCTGGGAGAAGATGCAATCCCGATCGGGATTTCACCCTGACCGGCAATAGAAAGTTCGGCAAACTGACCGGCTTTAAAAGTGAATTTCTCCTCATCCGCAGCATTCAAAAAGACCAGCTTATATGTCTTTAAGTTTTTATCCTCGGTTTCTGTAATGATTTCATCGATTCGAACCGGATAAGGCAAATATGGATTCTCCAACGTAAACCCCCTCTCTATATGGATTTCTACTCAGGTTCGAAACCGTTCATTGCTTCGCAAATTTTTCGGACATCAATATTAACCGGACAAAGATTAATGCATCGGCCACAGCCGACACACTGAATCCCATCGCCATATTTATCCACATAATATTTTAGTTTGTGCATGAAGCGCTGTCGCAACCGTTTCGTTTTGGTATCTCTGGGATTGTGTCCGGAACCATGAAAGGTAAACAATGGATACATACAGCTGTCCCAGTTTCGCATACGTACGCCGTCGGTTCCCCTAACCTCATCTTGAACATCGAAACACCAGCAAGTTGGGCAAACATATGTGCAGGTCCCGCAGTTGATACAGGCAAAAGCAAAGTCCTCCCAAAACGGCGCATTAAAAAGATCCGTCACGTTCTTTTCTTTTAACTTATCGGTACTCATCCGAGCGATTATCCTGGTTTCAGCCGCCTGTTTTAGGTTTTCGATTTCCACGTCAGCATCTGTAGTCTCGGCTTCCTCCGGCCAGCCGGAATCCTTTAATATCTTTTCTCCTTTTGAAGTATTAACCCTGGCATAGTAGTAATCCCCTGCATCCATTAGGAGAATATCAAGGCCGGCCTCATGAAACGGACCGCTTCCGGCATCCACACAAAAACATGTACTGCAGGGGGTATTGCATGCAAGCCCAACAAGTGTGGTGGTTTCATAGGACCTAATCCAGTAAGGATCTTTGTATTCGGGTGTTTCGAAATTCCGTTGTACCAGCAAAAACGCTTTGGCATCACACGGTCTAATTCCGATGACGACCTGTGGTGAATATTCAATCTGAGCTTCTTTCATTACATGGCAATCTTCCCTGCTTTCGTCCAAAGAATATTCGAACATCACCTCAGATTGGGGATATACGATCGATTTGGGTGAAAGGCGCGTGTTCAACATGGAAAAATCCGGCAATTCACCTTTATGGAGTGCTTTAAAGTGATAAAAATCGCCATCTTTAACAGGACCGATTAACCGGCAGGATCCTTGTAAACGCTCGAGCCCTTCGGTCCAAGCGTTTTTGTCAATCTTTATGACCTTCATATCATTTAACCTTATTGAAACGATGGTTGGTTTGGTTATGCCTATCTGAAAGTGTCGTTAGGATCGTTCGGGTTGTATGTGGTCAGCGGAGGACGCTTTTCCAAATCTATGCCCGTTTCCCAGTTAAACAGCTCCAGACAATCCTTCTCCAGCTTTTTGGTCAGTGTTCTTACCTTTATTTCCATTGGACAGGCACGTTCACATGAACCGCAGTCCGTACACCTGCCGGCACAATGAAAAGCCCTTAAAAAATGAAACGTTCTAATATCTGTTGGGTCTTGGCTTTTGCCCACCCACTGAGGCTGAGATCCGTCCACAAAGCATGTGGCACAGTAACAAAGAGGGCAGACATTTCTACATGCATAACAACGAATACAGCTTGACAAAAGATCATCAAAAAATTCTGTTTTTTCTTCAGACGACAGACTCTCGATACGACGAATATCTTCGTATCTATCCACATCTTTCTGTTCGTCAACAAGGTCGGCAACCAATTCGTCGTACACAACCGGATTGCGATGATTGCATATGGTACAGTTTTCTTGTAGCACATCCGATATTTTCCACATCTTTTCGATTCCGTCACCTGTTACAACGATCTTGTCACCGTCCTCTTTTACACCTTGAATCTCTGCTTCAAACCGGGATTCGATTTTATGCCTGTCGATCATTCCCTTACAAGGAACACCGATAATAACAAGCTGTTCTCTTTTGATTTTATTTTCAATGATATGCGTAATGATGTTCCGCGAATCACACCCCTTTGCAATAACACCTATTTTTTCTTTGCGATGGGTGAGGTAGTTCGCCAGGTTGATCCCGCAATTACGGTCCCATATCAAACGGGTTACATCCTCGGGGTGTTTAATAAAACAGGGTTCATTCATCATCGGCAGGGTTCCTTGTCGAAAACCAACGACCATGTCGACCTGCCCTTTTTCTAAAATCTTTTTTGCAATGTGTCTAATCTTCTCAATATATGATAACATCTTAAGCTGCCTTATTTTTTGAAGTGGTCAAAGGGGGCTTTACGAAGCTTTTGCGGGGCCCGAGGGCTTTGACCGCTGACGTCACCTCATTGACGACATCAACAAACTTGGTCGCTTCCGCGGAGGATATCCACGAAAAGTGTATACGACCGGGTTCGAGACCCATATATTCCATAAAGTTTTTGAAAAGGATGAATCTTCTTCTAAAATAATAATTACCTTCCAGGTAATGGCAATCTCCGGGATGTCACCCGGAAACCCAGACCCCATCCGCTCCTTCCCTCAAAGCGGTTAAAATCAACATAGGACTTACCCGGCCGGTGCAAGGAACTCTGATAACACGGATATTCGGCGGATATTCCAATCGTCCGACACCGGCAAGGTCGGCAGCACCGTAACTACACCAGTTGCACAAAAAACTTATGATTTTAGGCTCCCAATCAGACATTATGAACATCTCCTTCAATAGGTGTTGTCGCTTTCAATTGGCGAGTCGGTCTATTAAAATGTATTAGATTCAGGTTGACTCATATAGCTTCAGCGCTCTCATTTGTCAACCCACAAAACGGTAAAATTATTCTTGAGGAACAGAATTTGATCGGCAAAGGGGTACGCACGACCCTGCCACAATTCTATTGACAACAAAATACTAGTTATGTACTTCTACGTGTCAGATAGGGCGTAATCCTCTTTTTTTAAAGGGTTTATTGTACTTTTTTTTTAACCTTTCATAAACGACGGGTAAGCGCACTTTCGGTTTTTTGTTTGCATAAAATCAGACGACTAAAGACAAAAGGAAAGGAATACCCAGTGGAAGTCATTGTATTGTTAAAACAGGTGCCGGCTACTGAATCATTAATCAGGATCGACGACAATGGTGCGTCCATAAAAACCGACGACATCAAGTGGGTTGTCAATCCCTATGATGAATTCGCAGTTGAAGAAGCACTTCGAATAAAAGAGGCGCATGGCGGTTCTGTTACCATCGTTTCAGTGGGACCGGAGAAAGCATCCGAGGCCATCAGAACCGCTTTGGCCATGGGGGCCGACAAAGGTATTCTGATAACCGATCCGGGGGCATCAGATTTCGATTGTTTAACCGTATCGCGGATTCTGGCCGGCGTATTGAAAGAGATTCCTTTCGATTTGATCATCGCCGGGCAACGATCGGTTGACAAAGACAACTTTCAAATTGGACCGGCTACAGCCGAACTGTTGAACATTCCGCATATTTCCATGGTAATCAAGCAAGACATCGCTAATTCTAAGATCAGATGCCACAAAACGGTTGAAGGTGGAACGGTTATACTGGAAATGCCTTTGCCCGCACTTTTCACGACCCAGCGAGGATTAAACGAGCCCCGTTATGCTTCCCTTCCGGGAATTATGAAGGCAAAAAAGAAGCCTATTGATGTTAAAACCATCACTGACATCGGACCAGACGGTGGCCCGATCAGTGAGTCAATGGTAAAGATTATCGCGATGAGGCCACCTCGAGAGCGAAAAGGCGGAACCATGATAAAAGGTGATTCAGATCATGAAAAGGCTGCGGAGCTTGTCAGAGTATTGCACGAAGAGGCTAAAGTTCTTTAAATAGGAGATGAATATGGCACAAGATGTACTCGCAATACCGGAGCAGAGTGATGGTGTTTTTAGGAAAGTTGCTTACGAAGTATTAAGTGAGAGCAGGCGCATCGCTGACAGCCTCGACTGTGACCTCACTGCGCTTGTTTTGGGTTCAAACATGGAAAATGTTTCGAAAGAACTGGGGCAATATGGTGCTGACAAAATAATCGTTGCCGAAAATCCGGCCCTTTCTGAACACGTCACGGATGCCTATACCAATGTGGTTGCTGATTTTGTAAAAAAAGAAGCACCTGCTGTTGTTGTCATTGGAGCTACCACCCACGGCAAAGATGTGTCGGCACGTCTTGCTGCACGTCTGAATGCCCCTTTAGCTATGGACTGTGTGGCTATTCGTTTTGATGATAAGAATCTGATTGCAACCCGCCAGATTTACGGCGGCAAGGTCTTAGCAGATGTCGTTCTTGAGGGAAGTCCTCAGATCATCGCCATTCGACCGAACGCCATGGCAATTGCCAACGTTGAAGGGACCGGCTCGATCGAAAAGATCGATGTAAATGTTGGAAAAACGAATGTTCGGTTTATAGAAAAACGCCTCGATACAACCAAGGTTGAGCTTACGGAAGCAGATTCGATTGTTTCCGGAGGCAGAGGGGTGGGGGGACCAGACTTTTCCTTGATTGAAGCGTTGGCCAAATTGCTTGATGGGGCCGTTGCTGCTTCTCGATCTGCTGTTGACGAAGGCTGGCGTCCGTCATCCGATCAGGTCGGTCAAACCGGCAAAGTTGTTTCTCCTAATCTTTACATCGCCTGTGGGGTCTCTGGCGCTATTCAGCATCTTGCCGGAATGTCGTCTTCCAAAGTAATTGTCGCCATAAACAAAGATCCTGATGCACCGATATTCTCAAAGGCTGATTATGGTATTGAGGGTGACCTGTTTAAAATCCTTCCCCTTATCATAGAAGAAGTTAAAAAATTAAAAGGCTTAAATTGACACCGTTTGAAGGCGAAAATAATGAAGTTACACTTGGTAAGTTTAGGCTGTGCAAAAAATCTTGTAGACAGCGAAGGCATGCTTGGACGGCTCATACAGGCAGGATACACCATCACGCCCAACCCTGAAAACGCCGAAGTTATTATTATAAATACGTGTAGCTTTATCGAATCTGCCATCAATGAATCGATTGACACTATTCTTAAACTGGCAAGATATAAAGAGACCGGATCATGCCAGCGACTTGTCGTTACCGGTTGCCTCCCGGAACGTTTTAGAGAAGCGATTATTGACACCTTGCCTGAAGTTGATTTCTTTTTGGGTACAGGTGCTTTTGACCAGATCATATCCGCCGTGACCGAATCTTTCAATGGTTCACGATGCCATTTGCCGAATCCTGATGTGATACGTTTTCAAAACCAAACACCCAACAGAATACCAATCTCTCGCAATTTATCCTATATTAAAATTGCCGAAGGATGTGACCAGCACTGTACATATTGTATTATTCCCAAACTCCGTGGGAAACAAAACAGCCGTTATTTGGAAGATATCATCTCTGAAGCACGGTCCTTGGTCTTTTCCGGAATAAAAGAGCTTATCCTGGTTGCCCAGGATACCACAAGCTACGGCAATGATTTGAAACCGCCTATTCCCCTGAGCCGCTTACTTGAAAACATATCAGATATATCCGACGACATATGGATCAGGCTTCTTTATGGCCATCCGAAAAGTATAGATGAGTCTCTCATCAGAACAGTTGCTAAACACCGAAACATATGTTCTTATTTTGATATACCCATTCAACATGTGAGTTCCAGCATATTAAAGAAAATGGGCCGAAATTATTCATCTGACAACCTTTATAGCCTTTTCGATAAAATCCGGTCACTTGTACCTGATGCGTCCCTAAGGACAACTTTGCTCGTCGGATTTCCGGGGGAAACAGAAACAAATTTTAAAGAACTCTTCGCCTTTGCAAAAGACGTTCGCTTCGATCATCTTGGCACCTTCATCTATTCTGACGCTGATGACCTTCCATCTCACAAACTTTCTAACCACGTTCCGCACCATATTGCTAAGGAGCGCTATGACCAGCTTATGTCAAGTCAACTAGAAATATCTTCACAGATTAATCAAAAACATATTGGAAACGTTTATGATGTCCTTGTAGAAGAATCCGTTGAAAACAATCTTTACCGCGGGCGCACGTTTTTTCAAGCTCCAGAGGTCGATGGCACGACCTATATTCATTCCGAACAGTTAAAGATCGGGGCTTTTGTCCGCGCAAAAATCGTAGGCGCTCTCGAATATGACCTAACCGGAGAAGTTGCATGAGTGACCTTAAACATAAAATCCTCGATTTAGTCCAAAATGATCTTGATAAAATCGAAGTCACTCTTAAAGAGAATTTAAACCCCCATATAGATCTCGTATCCAAAATCGCCAGCCATATACTGTTTAGCGGCGGCAAACGCTTAAGGCCGTTAATTATGATTCTGTCTTCCAGAATTTGCGATTACAATGGTGACGATAACCATACTTTATCCGTTATTTTTGAATACTTGCATGCCGCAACCCTCTTGCATGACGACCTTGTAGATGAAGCAACACTACGCAGGGGCCAACCTGTCGCAAATTTAATATGGGACAATCCGACGGCGGTTCTTGCAGGCGATTTTCTTCTTGCGCGCTCCCTTTCGATCGCTGCTGAAACAAACCGTCCGGACGTGATTAAAACCGTAGCCCAAATAACCGAATATATGTCCCAGGGAGAAATCTACCAACTCATGAGAAAGGGATCTTTGGACCTTAGCGAAAAAGAATATATGGAGATCATAAAATGCAAAACGGCCGTTCTTTTTCAGGGAGCATGTCGTGTTGGCGCCCTTATTGCGGATGCACCCAACAAACAGGAAGAAGCGTTGTCTAACTATGGCTTCAACCTCGGAATTGCTTTCCAAATGGTCGATGACCTTCTCGATTACACATTAAATACCCGTACGCTGGGAAAAGAAGTAGGCGCCGATTTAAAAGAAGGTAAGCTGACCTTGCCGGTCATACATTCACTGAAAAAAGCTGATGGTAAAGATCAATCACAGATGAAACAAATCATAACCAATAAGGATTTTTCTCTTAAAGATTTTAAACTATTGATTCACATGATTCACAAGCATGGAGGGCAAAGATATACTGAAGAACAGGCGGCTATGTATGTTAGAAATGCCAAGAACGCCCTCAAGGTTTTTAATGATTCAAACGCCAAAGCAACCCTTTTGATGCTTGCAGATTATGCACTGGTTCGCAAAGCATAAATTATGTATTTGAACAACCAAAGTAAATGGAGAATAGCAAGATATGTCCGTACCTTTTAAAATTATCCTTCGTCTTTCATTTGCCATTTTTTTGTTTTTGATAGCGTTAGCCCTACCAGGGATAGCGATAGCTGAAAATCAAGATGGTAGAAAAACAATTGTCGTAATGGGATCAGGCAAAATTCAAAAAGAAAATGTTGCTTTGGCGAGAATGGAAGCCATCGAAAATAGCCTGATTGCTGCAGTTGACAGCGTCGTAATAGAAGTATTGCCGCCGGAATCAATCATTAAAAATTTTCAAACATTCAATGAAATCCTTTATGGCCAAACCGACAAATTTATCCAAGGCTACAAGGTATTAACGGAATTTTCATCCGAAAACATTTACAGGGTAATGATTGAAGCAACCGTGTCCATAACCAGTTTAAAAAAGATTATGTCAAATGCAGGAATTGTATTGGATAAAAACGCCCTTCCTAATATTCTTCTTTTGGTTTCCGAGAAAAATTCTGAAGACATTTTACCAAAATACTGGTGGGGTCGAAATCCGAATGTCCCCGAAGCCTATTCAGCGAATGCTTTAATGGAAACTTTGCAAACGAAAGGGTTTACAGTGGTTGATCATCGTCATCTACTACAAGACACACGTATTGAGGAAAGATATGACAAGCCCGATCTTAACAATCATGAAGCGATCGAACTGGGCCTAAGTTTGCAAACAGATGTTATCGTCGTCGGAGAGTCGGTTTCAAATAAAACACCAAATATCATGGGAGATAATGTTAGATCGTTCAAGGGGGTGGTCTCTGCCCGAGCCATTCGGACAGATACAGGCGTAGAAATGGGTTCTACGACGCAAACCATCGTAACAGCAAATACAGATGAAATTGCGGGAAATCGGGATGCACTATTCCTGGCCGGGACCGTTGCAGGCCAGGAACTTGCTTCTCAAATCGCTGCTTTTTGGCAAAAAGATACCCAAACAGGAAATATAATAGAAATCATCATTAAAGGAACCGACAACCTGACAAACTTTGTCAAGTTTCGTCGTGTGATTCATGAAATCCCCGGCGTAAAGCATTTACAGATGAAAGAGATGACCTTAAACCAAGCCACAATAATCGTTGATTTTCAAGGAACTCCAGAAGACTTAGCCAATGCATTAATGTTGAAAACGTTAGATACAATTGGCATCAATATCTACGAAATATCACCGAACCATTTAAGAATAGAGCTCATCTCTAGTTAGTGTCCATCAAGAAATGAGGATTTTTGTTCTATATCAAGGCATGCGAAAAAAATAACCGCAGGCATATGTGTAATATTTCGAGGATTATTTTTTGAGCATAACGCAGAGATTGGGCAAAAAGACCATTTATGGATGGACACTAGCGTGAAGGGCTTACAACGAGATGAACACATTGTCTATTAATATTCCCAATATTTTAACATCAGGATTCAACCATGTATAAAGTCATGATCCGGGACAACATGTCTTCCATCGCAAAGCAGATACTTGAGGCATCAGGAAAAATAGAAGTTGTCGTTGATAATAATCTAAAAACCAGCAAGCCTGATGTATTATCTAAAATTATTGGTGATTTTCACGGGCTTGCAATTAGAAGCACAACCGGGGTTGATGAAGGCGTATTGTCTGCCGCAAGTCAACTCAAGGTTATCGGCCGTGCCGGAGTTGGCGTCGACAATATTGATATACCTGCGGCAACAAAGCGGGGTATAGTTGTTATGAACGCACCTGGCGGTAATACGATTACAACGGCTGAACATACGATTTCCCTTTTGTTGGCCCTTGCTAGAAACATTCCTCAGGGAACGGCTTCTATTCGTGAAGGAAAATGGGAAAAGAAGAAACTGTCAGGCATCGAACTTACCGGAAAAACAATAGGTATCATTGGGTTAGGTAATATTGGCCGAGTGGTAGCAGATCGAGCAAAAGGCCTGAGAATGAATGTCATTGCCGCTGATCCTTATGTCAGCAAGGATGCTGCCAGAGCACTTGAAGTTGAACTTGTCACTATAGAGGACCTTTTTGCGCATTCAGATTTTATTACACTTCATGTCCCACGCTTAAAAGAGACAACAAACATGATCAATGAAGAGACGATAAAAGCGATGAAACCCGATGTCAGGATCATCAATTGTTCCAGGGGTGATGTGGTAAATCTTGAAGATCTTTACCAGGCGATTCTAAGTGGACATGTTGCAGGCGCAGCACTTGATGTTCTCCCCACAGAACCACCGGATCCAACCCTTCCCATACTTCAACATCCAAACGTCATCTTCACGCCCCATCTCGGAGCAAGTACCGATGAAGCACAGATTAAAGTAGCCCAAATGATTGCAAAACAGATCACTGCTTATCTTATAGACGATATTATTACCAATGCAGTCAATTTTCCGTCTTTATCTGTTGAAGTAATGAACCAGCTTCGGCCCCATTTTGACCTAGCCGAAAAAATGGGGTCCTTAATGGGCCAGCTTATCAATAAAATTCATGATATCACCATCAGCTATAGTGGAGAAGTGTCAATGCTTGACACCAGGCCGTTGACGCATGCTGTGTTGAAAGGATTTCTCGGTTCGTTTACCGATCAACCCATAAATTACGTGAGTGCCCCTGCCCTTGCCAGTGATAAAGGTATTCAGGTGAATGAAACAAAAAGCCAGTCAAAGGATGATTTTACCAGTTTAATACGGGTAAGGCTTGAAGGCTGTACAGAAGGTCCTGAAGAAATCTGGGGGACTGTTTATGAAAAAAAATATCCCCGACTGGTCAGGATTGGAGAAATTTATTTGGACGCAGTCCCCGAAGGATCGATGATAGTTATTCAAAATTTTGACAGACCCGGTGTAATTGGAAATGTAGGGACAACCCTTGGGCGTCATAATATTAACATCGCTCGTTTCCAGTTGGGTCGGCGAGGTGACAGGGCGATCTGTTTGGTCAATATCGACTCATCGGCAAATGAAGCGGTCATTGCAGAGATCGAATCTTTGCCCAATATCATCTCTGTTCGTCAGGTGCATTTGACATAGCCTAACTAGTGTTCATTCGTCTTTTTCTTCACTCTTTGTTTTAGCCAATCGACCCAAGAATCAAACCCTTCTTCTGTTTTTGCTGATATTTCAAAAATCGGCATGGAAGGATTCACCTGAAGGATGTTTTTGACAGCCTCTTTTTTGTTATAATCAAGGTGCGGCAACAAATCGATTTTATTTAACAAGGCTGCATCACAGACACGA
>PVMK01141480.1_pt1 | contig 15956 bp, 16 predicted proteins | sample 1853481 | NCBI WGS metagenome assembly PVMK01 (sample SAMN08533507, study PRJNA380276) | Marine sediment metagenome, whole genome shotgun sequencing project.
GCTGGATTCAGTCCATACAGCTGGCAATCCAACATGAGAGATATCCAGGTCAGCGGGTGCCAATTGGCTGTATCGGTAGCAGTAAAGGCCCAGATGAAGCTCTCACCGGTCAGGCCTGCCTGCACATGTCCATTCTCAGTAACATAGGTAGGATCATCCAGATTGATGAAATCGTAATTCTGCACTGGCCAGTACACAGCAAGTATGGCCGCAGCTAGCAACAAGCCGATCAACAGTGTCGGGAAGCGACCTTGCATAAAAACCGTTGTGCTATCCTTTTCAGGTTCTCTATCGGTAGGCATGGAGCCTTCTTGATGCCACAGTCGTGATTGGAAGCAGTCGAGCAGAACAAACACGACCTTGTTGGTTTTGGCCAAATACAATAACTAAGCGATATCTAACTCACCTTCCAACTGTTGAGCTCCAACCCGGTGGCTCTGTGGTTTTGGCCAACAAAGCGATGGCGTTATCGAGATTGGAGCGAGCTTGGGCGTAATCTGGCCTTAGCTGCAAAGCTCTTTTGAAATGGGCAATGGCCTCACGGAACTTTTCCTGCTGCGCCAAGGCGACCCCAAGGTTGTTGTGTGCTTCGGGATAGTTGGCTTTGAGTTCTAGCGCTTTGGAATATTGGCTGATGGCCTCATCGAGCTTCCCTTTCCGGGCCAACGCATTTCCCAGGTTATTGTGGGCCTTGCCGAAATTGGGGTCGAGCTTGATTGCCGTGAGATAGTGGCCGATTGCTTGATCGAGTTGTCCCACGGTGAACAGGGCGACCCCCAGGTTGTTGTGGGTTTCCGCAGAGTCCGGCTTGAGCCGCAAAGCCTGGTAGTATTGCGCCATGGCTCTGTTGATCTCACCCTGTTGCAGCAGGGCAACTCCAAGGTTATTGTGGGTGTTCACCAGGTTCGGTTTTATCCTGAGAGATTCCCGGTAGTGGACAGTGGCCTGGTCCAGCATACCCTGTTGAGCCAAAGCATTTCCAAGACTGTCGTGAGCCACATAGTTGTCGGCAGTAACCTCGACCGCGTGTTGGAAAAGAGTAAGGCTGTTTTGCCAATGTCGCACCTGCCGCTTGCTCACCAGCGTAAGGGTTACAAGCAGTATGGTTGCCAAAGTGGCAAGCACAGTTCTTTGGAAGCGGTATTTTGCCAGCAGTTCAGGAACACCCCAAGCAGCCATGATAAACAGACCGATGAGAGGGACATACGTATAGCGATCAGCCATGGCCTGCGCGCCTACCTGCACCAGCCCAATGACCGGCACCAGAGTTCCAAGGTACCACAACCACCCGACCGGAAGATATGGCTGCCGCCGCCCTGCTCGGATAACTGCAATGGATATAAGCAAGAGCAACAAGCCGGCTGCCGCAGCCTGCCACATCGGCAAACTTTGCCCCGGGTGAGGGTAGAAGACCGCCAGATTCTGTGGCCAGATCATCTTGACCATATAGCTGACATACGAAACCAGAGCGTTAGCGACCCGTATCTTGATAGGATATACTTCCAAAGCCCCCACGGCTCCCCCACTTTTTTGGACGACAAAGGTGACAAAGGTGGATACAGCTGCAAGTACAAACAAGGGAGTCTTTTCCAAGAGCAGATGAAAAGCTTGCGCCCCTGGCTTCTCAGCAATGGTGGACGGTTGGCTTGCTGCCGGGAGACCACTAGCAGATTGACCAATCTCAAAGCGCTTTAGGGGCCAGTAGTCCAGCAAAAGCAGAACAACTGGCAGAGTCACGAGCATGGGCTTGGCCATGAGGCCAAGGGCAAAGGTGAGAAGAGTAAGGAGATATCTGTGAAGCCTTGGTTTTTCCACATAATAGATATAGGCCCACATCGTTAGCAGCCAAAACAGAGTGCTGAGCACATCTTTACGCTCTGCAACCCAGGCAACCGACTCCACGTGGAGAGGATGAACGGCAAACAGCGCAGCAACAAACCCGCTCCGCCAAGAGGCTCCGGTGATCCGATTCAATAGGAGAAACAGCAATAAGGTGTTCACAAGGTGAAACAGAACATTGGTAAGGTGGTGGCCGCTGGGATTTAAGCCATAAAGCTGGCAGTCTATCATGTGTGACAGCCAGGTCAAAGGATGCCAGTTGGCCGCACGGGTAGCGGTGAAGGCCCAGATGATGCCCTGGCGGCTTAGTACACTTTGTACATGTGGATTTTCGCTAACGTAATCATCGTCGTCGAAATTAACAAATTCATGGTTAGACACTTGCCAGAAAACAGCGAGAGTGACTGTTATGAGGACCAAGCATATGAAGGTTTTACGGCGCATGGGTACATCTCTCTACTGCGCATGGGGAAATAATCTTGATGAGATGAGCTTCATTTTCGCTAGCCGAAAAGTCAGGGCGGTGGAAAGACAGCCAAAGCCGTATTTAATACTGCGCGGCAGGTTAATGGAAAGGTGGAAATGCACAAACAGGGCCAGATTCTTCTGCTTTTTAGGAGAATTAAGAAGAAAAGCCCTCCCCTTTCCTTTGAAAGACAGCCAGCCAATACCTGGAACGCGGGACATACCCGGCACATTCATCTCCCCAGCGTGACACGGTTTTTTCAGGTGAAAGAATATCGATGATCCCGACCAACTTGTAGTGTTTTTGCCTGTAACTTTTCGACCAGGTGAAGATCATCTTTTCCGAATTCGGCCGCTCCAACCAGGAGGTTCTAACGTGGACCTGTACCAAAACTTCCGGGTGGGCGGATTCTATCTCCCCAATCATTTCCTGCTGCATTTCTCGGGCATACGGTTGCGGTTCCATTAGAGGATAAGTGTAAAGATAACCCGTGGCAGCGCGTCTCTTGGCATAGAAGTAGATCTGCGGTTCTGAACCCAGTACAGCAATCCGATCATGCTCCGATGAGTTTTCTTTGATGTATCTTGCAATTTCCAGCGATTCAGGAAAGGGGTTAGCGCCATACTTATGTCGAGCCACCATTGTAGGCGTAAATCTAAAAAGATAATCTCTTTGGTGCCACCCAGAGTGGAGCAGTGAAAAAGAAAGCAAAAAGAGTGGCACAATCTTTCTCAGACCGTATATGCTCTTTTTGGTCGTTAGTTTGTCCAGAGAGCTGAGACAAATTCCTACCAGCAGAGCAACTGAGGGCAAAGTGAGTACAAAGTAGTGGGGGCGAAAATATAATCCAGGACATACGGCAAGCCAGGAAAAGAGGGAAAATAAGAGAACAAATGTTTTATCCAAGTAAGAGTTCCAATGGAAAAATAGCAATATAAGGCCGGCTCCGGCCAGCAGGAAGATGAAAGGAGATGAGGCCAATATTGGCATGAGACTTGATTTCAGCAGTTCCACTCCCTCCGGGAATGGAACTGCTGAAACATATTGTCGGGCATAGGTAAATGTCCAAAACCAAAATTTGTCAAAGACACCGAGGATCAACAGTAGCAGACAGGTCAAAGCGAATGGCAGCACAACCCCAAAGAGAAAAAGAAACCATCGAAAAAAACTCTGCCGCCACAGAAGCGGTCGAGATTTGAGCTCACTGAGCAGAAGATAAAGACAAGCAAAAGCAACAAATGCAAGGCCATGTTGTTTGATCAGGAAGCCCAAACCGAAGAGGCAGCCACTCCATAAAAGTAACTGCGGTCGTTTCAGGGCTATGGCTCGGTGGAGGAGCAAAGTTCCAGCCACCGCGGCAAAGATAACAAAGTGCTCAGCATGGGCAAAAATACCCTGAAGCGAATCATTCAGTGACAGAATGGCGAAGGTAGCGCAGGTCACCACGGCCGCAAGGGAGTCAAATGCTTGTCTGGCTAGTAGAAAAAGGAGGGCAATGGTCAAAATATTGACAAGGAGCAGCCCCAGGTGAATTCCCGTATGAGTTTGACCAAAAAGCATAAGAAAAAAGGCATATACAGCGTAAATGCCAGGCATCTTCATGCTGTATGTTTCAGCATAGGGAGGAATGCCCTGCAGAATTAGTTGGGCAGTGTAAGCGTATTCGCCCTCATCGCGTTCGAGAGGAACTGACAAGAGACCGCTTCTGAGAAAGGCCGCCAGAGCTATGATAAAGACGAGCAATATAATATCCCAATATTTATATATATATCGATGACATATGGTCATATTTGTGTCTAGAGTTTTGCTCATCTTCACACGATCAAAATAAAAACACTGGCTAAAGTGAATATATGCTCGAGGTGGGGCCGCCAGCCAACTCCATGACCCCAAACCAGCTCAGGGTAACCTTTGGCCAACTTGAGGCCATGAGTTATTTCATGATTTCCGTGCACTGTGGTCATGCCATAAATCCAATTATTCTGCAGCTTTGTGCGCTTCCTGCAATGCAATTTTCAGATTTTTCTGGGCCCGAGCATGTTCTGGGTCCAACCGTAATGCTTCGGAAAAATTGGTTATGGCTTCACTAAACTTACCCTGGCGCGCATAAGCAACTCCCAGGTTATTGTGGGCTTCAGCAAGGTCGGGCTCAATCCGCAAAGCGGTGGTGTAGTACTCGATGGCCTCCTGCAGCCTACCCTGGTGGGCCAAAGCATTTCCAAGGTTTATGTGTGCCGGTACAGAGTCAGATTTAATCCTGATCGCTTCTCTGTAGTGTACAATCGCCTCATCAAGGTTTTTGATCCTTAAATAAGAGATCCCTAATTCATTGTGCAGTATCTCATCTTCCGGTCTGAGTTGGATGGCTTTCCTTAGGTGATTAATAGCTTTGTTATGTTGACTTTGTTTGGAATACACATAACTCAGCTTCGTATGCGCCTCAGCAAAATCGTTGTTGATTTTCAGTGCCTGCAAGAGATGATAAATTGCTTTAGAGAAATCCCCTTGATAGGAAAAGGCAACTCCGAGATTGTAGTGAACTAACTCATTGCGTGGTTTCTTAATCCTACTGGTTACATCAAAGAATCTGTACATATGTCTCGGAGTTGAAAAATAACTCGCATCTTCTAAAATCTCGTAATTAGTACTAAAAATAAGATTTAATACAATGGGAAAGGTGTTTATTGGGCTTATCTCATCGTATAAATGGGACTGCCCGTCAGGGGGTAAGTAATAAGCGTTCAAGATAGACATGCACTCTTTCATATAAGTTATTGCTGGTTGTTCCCAGACAAGCATTGATCGAGGCCCATGATCAGAAAAGAGGATGATAACTGGTGGCACCTTGGAATTAGTTAGAATTCCGTCAATAACTGCTGTTATTTTCTTATTGATATATACAAGTTGGTCCACATAACCGGTAATGTATTGGCGTCTAGTTAATCTGTCTTTGTTGATTAACCAATTGCCATCAAAGTCGTCGAATCTTTGTTCTGGTTGACGTTTCTCACCATTCGGACCGAAAACAAAAGGTGGATGGGGGCCCTCCAAGTGGGCAAAAACAAACAGAGGGTGGTTGAGTTTGGCTAACTTGGGCAAACGGTCCAGGATGAAGTGGATGTTTTTTCTATGCATATCGTATTGATTGAAGCCAGCAAAGACCTCCAGCAGACCAGGAATGGGGGTGGTATTGATCAAACTGTTTTGAAATGCGTCTAAAGTCCCTCCGGGCTTGAGGTAGAGATCAGCGTTTCTTATTTCTGTGCTCTCCACCCCAGAAGAAAAGGCAACTGTCTTATATCCCCTTTGTTTCAGAAATCGACCGACGAGGCTTTGGTTGATCATCTTTGCTAAGGGTAGTGTGTCATTGGCTTCGATGAAAGCTTCTCCAGCCACCAAATCGTCGAGGTATTTCATGTTGAGACAGGAGGCGAGAGTCAAGGAAGTTTGGCTGTAGTTTGCTCTGGCTTGATTTGCTACAAAAAAACCTTTATCGGTCAGGGAATTAAGAAAGTCCGTGTTATCAAAATGGTAGATTTCACTGAGGACGTCGGCTCTAGCGTATCCGTCTAGAATAATGAAGAATATATTGGGGAGTTCATCTCTCATACCCCTAGTTGGCGGTACCTTTTCTTGAGCAGACATATTATCCAGAGCTTGAGGAGGGACTCGGGTTTTGAAGGTGTAGACACCGATCTGTATCAAAGAGATTGCCACTAAAGCAGCGGCAGAGATGTTTAGGAGTTTAGTGACATTCTCAAGAGTCCTAGTTGTTCTCAAAATCAGAAAAATCAAAATCAAGGCTAAGACAGATATAACGTAGACCAGTTCTTTAGCAAAACTAAGCAGATGGCCATAGGAAAAAAAGTATAACAAAGATAATGAAACAATACATCCTGACTTTTGCCAATCTTTTAAAGCAAAGTACAAAAGTGTGAAAAACAGTAGAGATGATAAAATAGTAACGAACATCGGAACAACCATGACACTAGGGGGAAGTTCTTCGATATTATGACTAAAGAGAAAGAGAATCGGGTAGACTGCAAGTAGAAAGGGATGTATTATCAATGATTTTTTTATAACTTTCATAAATTACTAACCATTAAGTACAAAGTTCTTTGTGAGCCTGTTATTTTGGCGACTTCTTGTATAGTAAAGAACTGTTTAAAAACCTTCTCAAAATCTTCTTGGGTGTAATCAGGAAAAATATCTTCCCTGGTAGAGAGTAGCTTTTGGACTTGCGAGTCATTTTTGGGTATAAATTCGATTATTAGGGAGCGCGAAATTTTTGCTAAGAAATCAGCGATGCTCTCGAAGGGAAGATTATTGGCAATGGCAAGATGATGAAGCAGAGCCAGGGCCAGCACTGTATCTGCGGGGCCACGTTCCATGAAGGATTTACGCTCATGATGTTGCCATCCCAAGCCTGAACTGGGATTGGTCAGATCTAGCAGTAAGGGTAATATAAGAGTTTCACTGTTGTGAACAGCTTCGAGATAATTTTTCTCAACGCAGGCTGGATCGATGTCGAAAGATATGGTTGTGATGCCTTTGTTTGAGGCGATCCGGCTAAACATGCCAACATTCGAGCCAAGGTCCCAGACAGATTCCGGTTGTATTCTATCTAGGAATTCAGAAACCAGACGTTTTTTGTCATCGAGGGCCTCAGTGGCATAGTTTAAATCTTCGTAGTAATTTCCCCATTCGGTATCCTTGGGGTTCCATTTAAGCCTATTGACTGCAGTCTCGAGACTATCAATCAGGCCAAGGATGCTGACATGACTCATCTTACCCCTGGCAGGTAACCCAGTCCTGTCTGCAAAATGCTTTTGAGATTTTGCGTGGAGATGAATGTGGGAGAGTAAACCAAAGTGCAAGCGACTACGAAATGGGAGCAGTCTTGCGGTCATGTCCAAGGGAATACCGTCTATGTGGACACGCAGTAATTGATTCAAACGAACATCCCTGTAATGCATTAATGCCAAAGGTGCGAGAAAGTGTTGACAGAACTGCCTGTAGGCGGTCCACGGTTGCCCTTCACGGTATTTCTCGAAAGAAAGTGTATCTATTAGTACGGGTTTGCCCTTTCTAAATTGGATATTGTAACCGCTGCAGTCTTTCAGAGACATAGCGAACTCAAGGGACTTTTTTTGAATATCAAGGGTGGTCAGGGCGGCATCTTTCAGTTGGCTGAAACACCATTCGTAAGGGTATGAAATGAACGATATGGGTTGCGGTTGGATTACTTTATAGGCTTTTTCCGAAAAACCGTGCTTTTTGTCTAGTTCCTGATGAGAAATCAATAGTTCTGACTTGACCAAAGCAACATAAAGACCGGAATCCATCAGGTTGTCATAGTGTTCTTTGTAGGTGTAGTTGATTTGGCGATAGATAAATCCGTTGCGATAGAAAAGAAGTCCACTGGGATCTCGGAAGGATCCTGGTTCTTTTTCGCTATTCTGCTGTTTTGTCATGCTCTTACTTCTTTAAGACTAAGTGATTGAAGAAGTTCTTAATTTTCTTCCAGAATATCTTTATCGTGAACATAGCTCCAAATAAGGCACCGATAACTAGTTGGAGAATATAACTCCCTGTTCCGGGATCAAGATAACCATAGGCCCGTTCCTCAATAACAAAGAGGAACAGAAAGAGCGTTAAGAGAAAAGTTTCCACAACCATTGATTTCAACACGGCATTTTCTCCTTCAAAGATAGATTGTTTTCCTGCTACAGGCAGGATTCTCAATACCTAGGAAATCGCTTGGATGAGATCATTCTCATTTTTGTAAGACGGAACTCAACCGCAGTGAACAAACATCCCAGTCCATATTTGATGCTGCGCGGCAGATTGATGGATGAGGCCTCGGGGAAATACTTGGTCGGACAACTTACCTCTGCAACGGCGTATCCAAGCCAGAGAATCTGAGCTAACATTTGATTATCGAAAACAAAATCATCTGAATTGCAGTTAAAAGGAATCTGTGCGAGCAATTCTCTGGAGAAACCCCTGTAGCCGGTGTGATATTCGGATAGCTTTGCTCCCATCAGTACATTCTCTACAAAGGTCAAGAACCGATTGGCCACATATTTCCACAGCGGCATACCCCCTTTGAGTGCATAGCCTCCCAGAATTCTGGAGCCCAGGACACAGTGATAGAGGCCGTTGCCAATCATGGTAACCATGGCAGGAATCAGCATCGGGGTGTATTGGTAGTCAGGATGAACCATAATAACGATGTCGCCGCCTTGTTCCAAGGCTAGTTTGTAACATGTTTTCTGATTGGCGCCGTAACCTTGGTTGCGCGGATGGACATGGACTACAGTGTTTGGTAGCTTTTCAGCGATGGCCACTGTCTCATCTTCACTGCCATCGTCCACCACAATCACCTGATCAACGTAATCTTGAGCCATGACCTCGGCATGGGTCTGTCGCAAAGTATGAGCCGCGTTGTATGCCGGCATTACCACCACTACCTTCAGGTTCTTGAACATAGTCAGAGCCTCTGGTCGGGATAAGTTTCCCGCGGGATATCATACAAGTCCTGAAACCTCAGGACAGACAAACTTATTGTCTCCGGCTTACCGATGACGCAACAATTTTCCCCGTCTTATTTGCCATCTGTATCTCGAAAAGATGGCGAGCTGTGCCTGCCACCTTCTTTGTTTCATCTCTTGGCAAATTGTGACGAGCAGGCATTATTTGGCAGTAGAAAAGCAAGATCAATGCCAAATAAACCTAAAGCGAGAGGAGTCCCGCCAGACTGGAGAAAAGCGTAGGATAACTGCCAGGTAGCCAAAGTCATGTTCAGCTGTGCTTCCCTCTCACTGGGAAGCAAAGAAGCAATAGAGTTGATACTTGATTTCAGGGAGCGAGTGTACCATACTTTCGCCAGTGGTGTTAGGCACTATTCCCAAGAGGCCAAAGTCCGAGTCGAGCACCAATTAGTTGCTAAGAGCTAGTTTATTTTCCTTCTGGCACATCACTTGCTTCGATTATTTAAGTTCGAATGCCAGGCCGTTGCCATTATCAATAGATTTTTAGCTATGGGAAACTTATAGGAACAATGCAATTAACCTCGCGAGCAGAGCTATAGCATGAGTAAAAGAAACCTCCTGGTGACCGGGGGTGCCGGATTTATTGGGACAAACTTCATTCGTTATGTCCTTGAAGAGATGGAGAACTGGCGGGTTGTAAACCTGGATGCCTTGACCTACGCTGGCAACCTCGCCAATTTTCAAGACCTTTCAACCAGCCTGGCGAATAGGCATCGTTTCATCCATGGAGATATAAGGGACGAGAGTCTCCTTGAACGCCTCTTTGCCGAGGAGAGCTTCGACACTGTGGTGCACTTCGCGGCAGAATCCCATGTGGATCGGTCAATCCTAGGACCTGAGGCTTTTGTGGAGACGAACGTAGAGGGAACCTTTCGCTTACTCGAAGCTAGCCTCAAAGGTTGGGAGGAAAAGGGCAGGCCGGAAAGTTTTCGCTTTTTGCACATATCTACCGATGAGGTTTACGGGAGCCTCGGTTCAGAGGGGTATTTCACCGAGAGCACACCCTATGATCCTTCTAGCCCCTATTCGGCCTCCAAGGCTGCCTCGGACCACTTTGTCAGGGCCTATTTTCGCACCTACGGTCTTCCCAGCATCATCACAAATTGTTCCAATAATTATGGCCCGTATCAGTTTCCCGAAAAGCTCGTTCCCCTGATAATTCTGAATGTCATAGAGGAAAACCCTCTACCTGTCTACGGAGACGGCAAGCATGTTCGCGACTGGCTCTATGTCATAGACCACTGCGATGGGCTGCTTAGGGTTCTTGAGCAGGGAGGGCCAGGGGAGACATACAATATAGGAGGAGGCGCGGAACGACAAAACATTGTAGTTGTTAATCTACTCTGCGACCTTCTTGACGCACGTTTACAGAGACCCAAGAGTAAATCGAGCCGGCGACTCATCCAGTTTGTCTCTGATCGTCCCGGACATGATCGACGTTATGCCATTGACGCAAGCAAAATCAAGCGAGAGCTGGGGTGGAGTCCTGCCCACGATTTCGAGGAAGCGCTGGAGGCTACTGTGGATTGGTATTTGGATAATATGGACTGGGTCGAGTTCGTGCGCAGTGGGGAATATCGCAAGTGGATTGAGATCAACTACGAGGATAGATAAATCGCGGCTGCCTGCCCGCAACGCTCTCGCTTGCGAGGCGGGCGGGGAAAGCCGCTCCCACAGATCGTGCATGAAGTAGCGGGGAAAAAATATGAAAGGCATCATTCTAGCTGGTGGTTCGGGAACTCGCCTCTACCCCATCACCCGGGTGGTAAGCAAGCAGTTGCTCCCCATCTATGACAAGCCCATGATCTACTATCCCCTATCGATACTCATGTTGGCTGGGCTGCGTGAGATTCTGGTGATTTCCACCCCTCAGGACTTACCCCTGTTCCGGGATTTGCTCGGCGATGGTTCACAGTGGGGTCTTTCATTTGATTACGCAGAGCAGCCACGTCCTGAAGGCATTGCCCAGGCATTTCTAATAGGCAGGGAGTTTGTCGGCCGCGATCAGGTTTGCCTGATCCTTGGGGACAATATCTTTTATGGCCACGGTCTGCCTGACAAACTGCGCCTGGCTGCCGCTCAAAAAGAAGGAGCAACCATTTTCGGCTATTGGGTGAAAAATCCGGAACGCTATGGTGTTGTGACCTTTGACTCCGAGGGTGGAGCCGTGGATATTGAGGAAAAGCCACTGCAGCCCAAGTCCAACTACGCAGTTACCGGGCTGTACTTTTACGATCATCGAGTGCTGGAAATTGCTGGCGGGCTTGAACCTTCGGCTCGTGGCGAGCTGGAGATTACCGACGTCAATCGGGCCTATTTGGAGATGAAAGCGCTCCGCGTTGAAAAGCTGGGGCGGGGGATAGCTTGGCTGGATACCGGAACCCACGAGACCCTCATGCAGGCGGCCAATTTCATCGAGACTATTGAGGAAAGACAAGGGTTGAAGGTTGCCTGTGTCGAAGAGATTGCCTTTCGGATGGGCTACATAGATGCCGGCCAACTTGAGACACTCGCCCAGCCACTACTGGGCAATGGTTACGGACAGTACCTCCTGGATATCATCAAGTACGAAGGTTTATTGCCATGAAGATACTCCCCAGCTCGCTACCGGAAATCTTAATAATCGAGCCAGCCGTGTTCCAGGATGAACGGGGCTTTTTCATGGAGACCTACCAGCAGAGAAGATACACTGAGGCTGGCGTCGAATCCATTTTCGTGCAGGATAACCTCTCCCGTTCTGTAGGTGGAACACTGAGGGGTTTGCACTATCAAGTAAAGCACGCGCAGGCAAAGTTGATCCAGGTAATCGAGGGTACCATTTTTGATGTGGCGCTGGATATCCGACGGGGCTCTCCTTATTTTGGACAGTGGACATCCGTCCATCTTTCCGATGAGAATAAACGCCAGCTGTTCTTGCCGGAGGGATTTGCCCATGGATTTTGTGTGCTGAGCGCATTTGCCCAGGTAGTCTACAAGTGTACGGATTTTTATGCCGCCGAAGATGAAGGCGGCGTTCTCTGGTCCGACCCCACTCTAGCCATAGCCTGGCCTATTTCGGAACCGTTGCTTTCAGAAAAAGACAGCCAGCTACCCTGCCTTGCCGACATTCCCCCTGAGCGCCTGCCTGTCTATGAGGAAAACAGATGAGCATTATGCTGACCGGTGCCAACGGGCAGGTGGGCTGGGAACTTTCAAACCGCGGCGGGCAACGGGGTCTCGAGATTCTGGCTCTGGATCGTGCTGATCTGGACATTACTGACCCGGTTTTGGTCAGTGAGGAAGTGAATCGCTCTGGTGTGTCCCTGGTGGTCAATGCTGCTGGTTATACTGCTGTTGATCAAGCTGAGTCGGAGCCAGAGCTCGCCTTTGCGGTAAACCGCGACGGACCGGCCTACCTTGCCTCAGCCTGTGAAAAGGTTGGAATTCCCCTTGTCCATATCTCCACAGACTACATCTTTGACGGTCAGAAGAAAGGGGTCTACCTTGTAACAGATCCGGTCTCTCCTCTGAGTGTCTATGGTAAAAGCAAAGCCGCAGGAGAAGTGGAAGTAAGGAAACATCTGAAAGAGCACTTTATCCTCCGCACCGGTTGGGTCTACGGAATTCATGGGACACAATTTCGTCAAGACCATGCTGCGCTTAGGCCGTGAGAGAGAAGTGGTCCAGGTGGTTACCGATCAGTATGGCTGCCCGACGTATGCCGCAGATCTGGCCGAGACAATCTTAAGGATTGCTACTCAGTTTTTGGAGGGTGGACAGGTTCATTGGGGGACCTACCACTATTGCGGCAAAGGGGTGACAAGTTGGCACGGTTTTGCGGAAGAGATTTTTCGCCTGGCGAGCGAGGATTCATCCCTGAAAGTGAAGAGGGTAGAGCCAATCAGCACATCTGAGTATCCTACTCCAGCTCAAAGACCTGCCAGTTCGATCTTGGACTGTTCAGTATTGGAACATACATTCAACATACATCCCCAGCCGTGGGCGGAGAGTCTGGCCCAAATGCTTGCAGTGCTGTTCTCAGTCGAAAACTCGAAGAACCCGCACAGAGTCATGACTTAGACGGCACAGTAAATCCGCCTGCGGCGGACCAGATGCTCCGCCGCAGTTGGACTTTTTACGAAGCCGTCAGTCGAAAAATCGAAACCATATAATTGCAAAAATAGCCTTTATCCCCATCCTTCCAGCCGATCTTCTTGCCTTCGGCGTAGGTGCGGCCGCTGTAACTGATGGGGGTTTCATAGATGCGAAAGCCCTTCTTGGCTATTTTTGCTGTAAACTCCGGTTCGAACCCAAAACGGTTCGACTTGAGTTGTATGTCATTGAGGACCTCCCTCCTAAAGACTTTGTAACAGGTTTCCATGTCTGTCAGGTTTAGGTTCGTCAAAGTATTGGAAAGCAAGGTCAAAAATTTGTTACCCAAGTAGTGCCAAAAGAATAAGACCCTGTGGGGGCCACCAAGAAATCTTGATCCATAAACAATGTCAGCTCTGCCATCCAGAATGGGTTCCAGTAGGACTGGATACTCCCTTGGATCATATTCCAGATCAGCGTCTTGAATGATCACAATGTCGCCGGTGGTAACCTCAAAGCCTGTCCGCAAAGCAGCTCCTTTACCCTGATTGCGGTCATGGTAAAAAACCCTGACGTTCTTCTGAGCGCGACTAATTTCCTGCAATTGCTCACGGGTGCCATCAGTGGACCCATCGTCTACGATAATGATCTCTTTTTCGAGATCCACCGCTTGGACCCGGCTGACAATCTCCTTGATGGTTTCAACTTCATTGTAAACGGGAATCACTACAGATAGTCTCACCTCTCAAACCCTTTCTGCACTCTGATGATGCGCACAAAACAGTCTACTGTTCCCTCGCCATCTGTCTAAGCAAACTGCGTGCCTTGTCAAAGTGTGGAGCATTCTTAACGATCTCTTCTTGCCGCTTGCATGGCTTCTTCTTTATCTCCTGACATGAAACAGGCCAAAGCATAGTTATATTGTAAATCAATGTTTACAGGATTTATCTTGAGGCCTTCTGAAAATACTTCTCTCGCTTTATGATGTTTCCCCATTCTACCGAAAAGCATCCCTGAATAAAGGTATAATCTGTGATCTCTCGGAAAGGGATGATAGTATTTTTTGAATATATTCCAATGCTTTATCATAGTCATTTGCTGAATAGTATGCTTCAGCAATGATAAGATAACGATACTCTTCTTGAGATATTTTATGAGACACTTGTTGGGCCCACTGTATAATGTCGTCTTTGCTTTTTTCTAGAGCGCCGAACAGATTTAGCGTTTCAAGATAATATCTGTAATTGTTTGGTTCCATGCCTATTGCTTTTTCATAAGCCCACAAAGCCTTCTCCAACTGATTATTGTTCTTGTAGGCACCCCCTAGGTGAGCCCAGGCCCTAGAATGACTCCTGGACAAATGTGTGTCGTTTAAGGGCAAAAATGGGGGCAGTGACAAGAAGAATATGTGAGTCCGACTGTGAGCAAAATGACCCCGAACCTTCTGGGGTTACGCCCAAGATAGTCCAGACCACCGCCTGCCATAATGATTGCCGGGGGCAGCAGGGTCATGCGATAGCGGCTATTCGCATAAAAGATCATCGCCGTCAAAAAGCTGCCTATAAAAGCTGCAATCAGAGCCAGAGCAGCCGGACGCTCCAAGAAAATGCGAGCGAATCCAATGACCGCCCAGGCCATGATGAACCCAAACGGCAGAAAAGCGAGCCTTAGCCATGGAGTCACTACTTTATCCACATCTAATAGATAGTTGCTCCCTAGTTCATGGTTGTTGAAGAGGATGGCACCTTTGTAAAGGAGCAATCTGAGATATTCCAACGGTTTTTTTTGAATGAAGGTGAGACCCCACTTGAACCAGAACGTATTCACTTCAGAAGGCTTGAGCTTGCGACCCGTTACTCTTTCAGCGATTTGAGTCTCCTCATGCCTCTGATTGGTCACTTCGCCGGAAAATCCAGGAATAACAGCTATGCTGCCCCGGGCCCATGGGTTATTACCCTGGGCAAATGTTATCCCGGCATTGGCACTGATGAGGACGAAGTCTTTGCCAACCACATAATTTCTCGGGGTGACCGTACCTATTATCGCCGAGGGTACCAGAATGAGGATCAATATGGGGATAGGTGTTTCTCTCAGCTGTTTCCTGTGCACTACAAGGATACCGAAAATAATAAGTGGAATCATCAAAAGGTAGTTGGGGCGACATATGGCAGCGACTCCGAGAGTAGCGGCTACTCCCATCCAGTAGTACCATTTTTTTTCCTGCTCGGCTCGGGTCAAAAAGTAACTAGAGAGCAAACCACGGAATATCCCTGTGATGGTCGGCAATATCTTGGTCTCAAAAAAAGTAAGCGGAGAGTAGACGAGGCTGAAGCCGGCGGCTATAAGGTCGGCTCGCTCGCAGTAGATTCTCTTGCCAATGCTATAGATGAGCACCACAGAGCAAATGGACATACCAAGTTGCATAATATAGACAGCCAAGAGATTGTTTGGAGCAAACCAGAAAATAATGCTCAAGAGATAGGGGTAGAAGGGTGCTCTGTAGAAAATCTCAGTGCCCAGCCATCCCTCCTCAAGGATTACCTGGGCCCAGTTAAGGTAAACGGCAGAATCCATGCTGACGATGCTGTAGTAAGGGTTGTTGAGCGCATAAAAGTATAAATAGATCCCTTTGAAAATTAATCCAAGGAATAGAATCGAAGTGAGAACAATATTTATTGAGAATTGTCTACCGAATATTGTTATGGTCATGATTCGTTTTGTAGCAACTGTAGATACGTTGCGTTAGGGTACAGTAGGATATTGACTGTCAAGAAACAATCATGCAATGCAAGGTAACAAGCTATACTTTCACAAGATTCTGCCTTCCTCCGGATGATAAAACTTGCAACTATCATACCTAGCCCAGAAAATTTCTACTCCGATGAAGCTGAATGCTGTTCAGACTGATTCTTGTACAAATTGTGATTCATTATGTAGGCGGCTACCTCTGCAGGGACAAGTTCCTCGATGGATCGACCAGATAGAATCCGCTGGCGCACTCTTGTTGAAGAGATATGGTCAATATT
>PVMK01125036.1_pt1 | contig 15954 bp, 14 predicted proteins | sample 1853481 | NCBI WGS metagenome assembly PVMK01 (sample SAMN08533507, study PRJNA380276) | Marine sediment metagenome, whole genome shotgun sequencing project.
ATGTGGATCAGTCTGGATCTGGTTGCGTAACGCCTCGTCGCGGTATTTGGAACGCCGTGTCTGTCCGTATCCGAGAAACACACGCTGCAAGCCGGTCTAACCATCCATCATCGGCGGCTCCTTGCCATCCAGCGAGATCTTGTAAGCGAGGAGGGCGATGCTCAAGCCGCCCAGGTCACCGATATTCTCCCCCAACGTGAAGTCGCCGTTGACGTTGAGATCGTCAAACGGTTGGAATGCAGAGTACTGATCCACCAGCTTCGCCGTGCGGGCTTCGAACTCCGCCCGGTCTTCGTCCGTCCACCAGTCGCGCAGCACGCCATCGCCGTCAAATGTGCTGCCGGAGTCATCAAACCCGTGGCCGATCTCATGGCCGATGATCGCACCTATTGCCCCGTAATTGACGGCGTCTTCGGCATTTAAATCGAAAAAAGGAGGCTGCAGAATGGCGGCCGGGAACACAATTTCGTTAAGCCAGGGACTGTAACCGGCGTTCACCGTCTGGGGTGTCATGCGCCACTCGGTCCTGTCTACCGGTCCGCCCTGGCGTTCAATGTTTCGTTCATACACCATCAGCGCGGAGCGGTGCACGTTGCCGACCAGGTCGTCGCGCTCAATGTCGAGTTTGGAATAGTCTTTCCATACGTCCGGATAGCCAATCTTTGGTGTGAATTTGGACAGTTTGTCGAGCGCCTGTGTCCGGGTCTCGTCACCCATCCAGTCGAGTTCCCTGATGCTGATCTCGTAGGCCTTGATCAGATTCCCGACCAGCTCCTGCATCTTTGCCTTGGCCTCCGGCGGGAAGTGCTGGGCGACATAGACTTTGCCAACCACTTCGCCCAGGTTTGCGTTGACCACGCTCACGCCGCGGCGCCACAGCGGCCGCGGCTCCTCGATACCTCTCAAGGTCTTCGAATAAAACTCGAAGTTCTGTAAATCCAGAGTTTCATTCAGGAGCCCAGCGGTCGCATTCAATGCCGACCACTTGAGATACGTCTTCCAGTCGTCCAGGGGCGTGTCTTGAATGATGCCGTCCAGGGCCTTCATATGATCGAGCTGGGTGACGACCACGTGGTCGATATCCGCAATGCCGGCTTCCGCAAGATAGGCTTCCCAGGCGAAGTTGGGCATCAGACCCGGCAATTCCGCGAGCACTATAGGGTTGTACAACAACACGTAGTCGCGGGTTTGTTCCTTTTTCATATGTTCCTTAGCCATGCGCGTCTCGAGCGCCATGATCATGTTAGACGCCGCTGCACCGCCGTCGAGGTCGGCCAGCTCAAACATTCTCACGATATGCTCGACGTACTTCGTGCGGATCTCCACAGACTTTTCGTCGTCCAGAAAATAGAACTCCCGGTCGGGGAGGCCGAGTCCTCCCTGCCACGTGTGCATCATGTAGGTGTTGGGATCTTGGAAATCTTCGTTTTGGCCAAGTTCGAAAGGCATACTGATGCCGAGCTTGTTGGCCTCGGCAAAATACACCGCCAGCTCCTGGCGGTCCTTCAGCGCATCGATCTTCTCGAGCTCCGCATGTAGCGGCCTAACACCCAGCCTGTTGCGCGTCTCCATATCCATGTATGAGGCATACAGATCACCCACTTTCTGCTCATCGCTGCCCTTGGCGAAATCACCCGCCGCAGACTTTTCGATAATGCTCTTGACATGCTCCTGCCACTCATCGCGCAGCATAGTGGTGATACCGTAACGCGGCTTGTCTGCCGGTAGCTCCGTGGCATCGATCCAGCCTCCGTTCACGAACGCGTTGAAATCGTCCCCCGGCCGTACGTCGGGATTCATGTGCTCCAAATGCAGCCCGGAGATCTTGAACGACTCCACAACCGGCGCCTCGACCGTCTCAATTGGCGTGTTGTCCTGCCCGCAGGCTGCGAGCACCAGGGTCATGCTGGCTAATATCTTCTTCACTGTTGATTACCTTTCTTGGAATAGGGCAAGGATCAAATCCGATTCGCACAATTTGACCGCACAGGCGCGCGATTGTTTGCGAATCCCGACGTCTTGGCAAGCAAAATTGCGAAGACCCATGTGGGAGCCCGCCCTTGCGGCCGATGTTGAGGACTTCGCAGCGGTGCCGGCCTTGCTGCGCCTAGTCGGCCAGTATCTTGATATTGCTGGTTGCTTCGATGACGCCTGAGATGACGACCAGATATCCAAAGAGTATCGCCAACGATTTTGCAGACGCAACAATCCAGCTCGCGCTATATACACGGCGCAGGGAAACGGCGAAGTAGCCCAGGAAATAGCAGAGCAGGATGGTCTGTGCGACCAGCGGCAACCAATGTTCAGAAGCAACTTTTTCCAGGGGCATCATAAGAGCCAGCAGAACGTAGGCCGCACTTTGCAAGTGAATCGAAAAAATAATGTGATCGAAATAGAGCCGCCGCGGAAAAACTATTTTGATCAACAAAGCGAATATCGGCAGCAGTACGAACATCAACCGTGGCAGTTCATCGGACATGAACTCCGCCTGGGGGGCCGCATCCAGCTCTCTGGTTTGTCCCGGATCCAGCAGCACTCCCTGGCCCGCAAGCCAGGCGACCAACAGAAAAAAAGAGACGCTGATTACCAGATATAACCGTAGTGGGGGCGTGTAGGACTTGCGCCGGCCGGCAAGGTACTCGCTGGTCAGGACTCCGGGTTGCATCAATAGCGTGCGGAACGTACGAGAAGCCCGACCATCGATGTCCAAGGTCTCCTTCAGCATCTCACCAATGAGCTCACGTATCGGCCGTTCGAGATCCACGTCCTTTTGCCCACAGTTCGGACAAAAGGTGCCGTCAAGTGGCGTATCACAGTGCCTGCATTGCTTCACGTGTTGGTACCGCCCAGGTCATTATCACATCGGCCACACCCACATGATCATCGGTATGGAAACCGCGACGATCAGTATTTCCAGCGGCAGGCCCATGCGCCAGTAGTCGCCGAAGCGATAGCCGCCCGGCCCCATGATCAGGGTATTGTTTTTGTGGCCAATTGGGGTAAGAAACGCACAGGATGCAGCTACCGCAACGCCCATCAGGAACGGGTCGGGGTTCACGCTCAGCCTGGCTGCGATTTCTACGGCAATCGGGGCCGCGATCACGGCGGTAGCCGTGTTGTTCATCACGTCGGACAGCGTCATCGTGACAATAATCAACAGCGCAAGAACCACGACCGGAGAAAAACCTGAGGACAAACTGACGATGCCGTCGGCGATCAGCGCGGTACCACCCGTCGACTGTAATGCACTGCCGATCGCAATCATGCAACCCAGCAAGACGATCACCAGCCATTCAATCGAATTGTAGATTTCACGCAGTGGCACGATGTTGAGTAACGCCATCAGCGCCACCACACAACCCAATGCGATCGGCAGATAAACGAGGCCAAAACTGGCCGCGAGGATGGCGGCCGAGAAAATGCCGACGGAGAGCCAGACCTTGTCCCGCTGGATGACGCGCTGACCACGGTCGGCCAGGGGCAGCAAGGCAAGGCGTCCGGTCACGTCCGTCAAGGGTTCTTCGGCACCGAGCATCAGCAAGACGTCGCCGGGCTGGATGACCAGGTTTCGAACATGATCCCGAAAACGTTCGCCGCCGCGGGACACGCCAACAAGTGCGACGCGATAGCGATAAAGCAAGCGAAAAGAAGCCGCCGAACGATCAACGAGTGGCGATGCCTCCGGCACGACGACCTCACTCAACTGCAGCTCTTCATCCTTGAGTACGCCCTCGCCGGTGCCAATATATTCGAGGCCCATACTGCCCAGCGCCTCGGTGATACTCTCCGGAGGCGCCTCGACGACGAGAATATCGCCGGCCTTGATCTCTACGATCCGCGCCAGTCCCGGCATGCGCCTGCCGGTTCGGATCAGCCCGACGATCTCGACGTCACTCTTGGCCGCCATCTCGTCCAGCTCTCGCACGCGCTTGCCAATGACGGGCGAACCATCGGGCACTTTGAGTTCAGCGATGTAGTCGGCGAGATCGAACAGTTCCTTCTGCGGATCCGCCTTGCGCCGTTCCGCCGGTAGCAAGCGCCAACCGATCAATGCCACATAGGCCACACCGACTGCGGCACAGGCCAAACCGACGGGAGCGAAGTCGAACATGCTGAAGGATGCACCCAGCGCATCGTTGCGAAACTCGGCAATGATGATGTTTGGCGGTGTGCCAATCAGCGTAATCATGCCGCCAAGGATCGATGCAAATGACAGCGGCATCAATGTGACAGCCGGGGAGCGCTTGGCTTTTGACGCGGCCTGCATATCCAGCGGCATCAGCAGTGCCAGTGCGGCCACGTTGTTCATAAACGCAGACAACACTGCTGCAAGTGCAGACATGATGCTGATATGCGACGCAAGCTTCCTCGATGCGTCGACGAAGAAGCGCGCCAGCAACTCGATCACACCGGAGTTCGACAGTCCCCGGCTGATGATGAGCACCAGCGCGATGATCACCGTCGCCGGATGGCCGAAGCCGGAGAAGGCTTGCTCCGTCGGCACGACGCCCGTCAGGAGCGCCGCCAGAAGCGCGACGAACGCCACCAGGTCGTAACGCCAGCGCCCCCAGATCAGAAACACGAACACGAACATCAGCAGCGCGAACAGAATGATTTGGTCGGGCGTCAAAACCGTGCGTCTCCTTTAATAAGGACAGATCGACTGTCGTAACCCGTCCTGACAGGCGATGCTACAGGAATATTGCACCGGCAATCAGCGCCTTGCAGGAGCATTCACCTGCCTGACGGCGATGCTTGCAAGGATATCCACGCGAATGCCATGCACCCGTCGAACGAAAGCCATCTAAACGCCATGATAACGTTTCGATTCAGGGCCTCGCAGCGATTGTTGATGAGACAACCATGACCTGACACCTTCTCCGTAACAGCAGACTTGGTGTTCTTCTATACTACGTTTGCCAGGAGAAGAGAAAATAACACTTTGAGCAAATATCGACATGACTTGCCGCAACTGTCTGGCGAGCTGTTCTTGACAGATGCCGGAATCGAGACTGATCTGATATTCAACCATGGGATAGAGATTCGCGAGTTCGCGTCACATACGCTGTTGCCGGACCCGGCAGGCCGCGAGGCTGTTGCCAACTATCTTCGTGGATTTCTTTCGCTTGCGAACGAGCATAAAGCGGGACTGATTCTCGATAGCCAAACCTGGAAGGCACATATGCACTGGGCAGACGACCTGGGTGCCGACGAACAGGAATTGCATGAGGCGAACATGGATGCCATTGCTTTTATTGCAGGGCTGCGTGATGAATTTGCAACCAACAGTAAGCCGATCGTCCTGAACGGCGTTATCGGTCCCCGGGGTGATGCATATGCACCCGAAGCGACAGTCGCAGCACATGAGTCCGAGGAATACCACGCCAGACAAATTAACTGGCTCGCCGAGACCGAGGTCGACATGGTTACCGGATTGACTTTTACCCAATCAGACGAAGCTATCGGCCTCGTGCGTGCCGCGAAGTCAGCGGGTCTTCCCGCCGTCATCTCGTTCACGGTTGAAACCGACGGTGCTCTGCCGACCGGGCAGTCGCTCGATGAGGCCATCCAGGCCGTCGATGATGCAACCGGTTCGGCGGCTGCTTATTTCATGGTGAACTGTGCTCATCCGGATCACTTCTTCCATGTTCTCGGTGACGCGGACTGGGCCCGTCGCATTCACGGTTTGCGTTGCAACGCGTCGCGGCTAAGTCACGCTGAGCTTGATGAATGCGAAGAGCTCGACGACGGCGACCCTGTGGAGCTTGCTGAACAATACAAGTCGCTGACAAAAACCATGCCCTGGCTCAATGTATTCGGTGGTTGTTGTGGGGCTGATCTACGACACGTCGCTCAAATTACCCATGCGCTTACCGGTCGGTAATATACTTACATCTGCTTTGACAGGGTTGCATTGACATGACAACGAACAAACAAGTTCGACTCGCGAGCCGGCCGTCAGGCTGGGTAACAGCCGACAATTTCACGCTGACCGAAGAAGCGGTACCAGAGGTGGGGCAGGGGCAGTTGCTGGTCCGGAATCTCTTCATGTCTGTCGACCCCTACATGCGCGGACGCATGAATAAGGCGAAATCCTATGTGCCGTCGTTTCAGGTCGGGGAAGTGCTGCAGGCGGGCGTTGTCGGGGAGGTAATCGCGAGCAGCAACAAGGACTATGCCGAGGGTGATTTCGTCACCGGCATGCTTGGCTGGGAGAACTACTCGCTCAGTGATGGAACCGGACTGCACAAAGTGCCGAAAGGTCCGGCACCACTGTCATATCACCTCGGCATTCTCGGCATGCCCGGCATGACTGCGTATGTCGGGCTGCACACCATCGGCAAGGCGCAGCCCGGCGAGACCGTGTTCGTGTCGGCGGCCTCGGGCGCGGTCGGCAGCGTGGTCGGCCAGCTCGCCAAGCTGCATGGTTGCACCGTGACGGGTTGTGCGGGTGCCGATGGCAAGGTGGATCTGCTCAAAGCGGAGTTCGGTTACGACGCTGCCTTCAATTATCGTCAGAGCCAATCGCTACCGAAAAGTATCAGTGAAGTCTGCCCCGATGGCATCGACGTCGACTTTGAAAACGTTGGCGGTGAGATCTTCGAAGCGGTGCTTTGGAATATGCGGGAGTTCGGCCGCGTTGCGCTCTGCGGCATGATCTCCAACTACAACGACGAGGAGTTGCAACCCGGGCCGCGCGGTATGACGGTCATTATCGGCAGGCGGCTCACGATCCAGGGATTCATTGTGACGGATCACCTGGAGGTCGGGAAGGAATACGTCGGTAAAGCCATCCAATGGCTCGCGGAAGGAAAACTCAAATACCACGAGACCATTGCCGAAGGTATCGAAAACGCACCGTCGGCCTTTATCGACCTGTTGCAGGGCAAAAACATCGGCAAGCAAATCGTCAGGCTGGCCGATATCTGAATCGGCATGAACCTGACTTCACTAATGATTCAAGCGCCCCCGAAACCCGAATAGCATCCGTGCCCGATCACCAGGAACTCCAATTCGAAGGCGCCTGCACCTGCGGTGCCGTGCGTTACCGCATGACCGGCAAACCGATGTTCGTGCACTGCTGCCACTGTCGCTGGTGCCAGCGCGAAACCGGCTCTGCGTTCGTCATCAACGCCATGATCGAATCGGATCGCCTTGAGGTCCTGCAGGGCAGAGTGGAACCGGTGCACATCCCCTCACCAAGTGGCAAAGGACAGGACATCGTCCGTTGTCCGGAATGCCGGATAGCGCTGTGGAGCTACTACTCAGGCCTCGGTGACATGATCAGCTTTGTGCGAGTTGGCACGCTCAACGACCCCGACCGCCTGCCGCCCGACATACATATATATACGTCGTCAAAACAGTCCTGGGTAATTCTCCCGGAAGGCACGCCGGCCGTCCCGGAATACTACGACCGCAAAGAATACTGGCCGGAAGAAAGCCTGGCCCGGCGCAAGGCGCTTTTGGTCCAGTGACCGCGTTTACGCAGGCAAGGCAAAGGCGGACATGAACTGCCCTAATTTTTCATGCGAGTCGGACACGCAGAGCTCATCCGGCGAACCCGGGCCGGTGAAAAGATCCTTGATCGTGCCATTGACGGTGATATCGGGTTCTGGCGCTTCGCCGAGTCCCATCGTGACCTGCTGGTCATCGATTGCCATCCACGCCGTAAATTCCTCAGTCTTGAACTGAACGCTGACTGAGAGATCACCGACCCGGTCGGGTTGAAACAATGCTTTCAGGGCCAGGAGGTCCCAGTCGTCCTGGTGGTGAAAACCTTCCTGGTTCCCGGGGCCGTAGCTCAGGCCCCAGCGGACCAGCGCCAGCAGGGCGGGCTCCAGTGCCTGGCCGACCTCCGTCAGGGCATAGAGATGAGCGCCTGCATCGCTTGTTTGCCGCTCGATGATGCCGGCGGCTTCGAGTTCCTTGAGTCTTGCGGCAAGCAGGTTGCTGCCAATGCCTTTCAGGGAGCGGCTCAGTTCGTTAAAGCGCCTTGGGCCAACCAGCAGGTCGCGGACCAAAAGCAGCGACCAGCGCTCACCAATCACATCGCTGGCCTGGGCCAGGGCACAGTTCTGTCTGTAGCTGCGTTTCGCCATGGTTGACTAATGTAGCATTTCACTATATATTTTTAAAGCACTATATAATTTTAAAGTGAGGTAGACCATGATATCGGATAACCACTTGTTGCTACGCGCATTAATGCTGAACGCAGCGTTCTCGGCCTTTTCGGCTCTCATCATGTTCATTGCGGGAGGCTGGGTGGCGGAACAACTTGGCCTGCCCAGTGCTGTCCAGGTATATGCCGTAGCCGGATTCCTGGCGGTGTTCGCGCTACAGCTCGGGAACATCGTTCGTACCCGCAACATCCGGACCTGGGAGATCGCCGGCATCATCAGTGGCGATATCGCCTGGGTGGTCGGCAGCGTGGTGCTCGTTGCGTTGTATTTTCAGTCGATCACCGCAACAGGCCTGATCCTGATCGATATCGCTGCGCTGGCTGTACTCACCTTCGCGATCCTGCAGATTCGGGGACTAAAGGAGTTTCGTCGCACAGCAAGCAGTTAAGCAGACCGGCAGCGTAACTGACGATCAAGCCGGCGTTATTGCAGGAGCAGCCAGCTTGTCCCGTTCTCTCTCGTGCAGGCGAATATCGAGGACTGTTTTTGCAACGATCAGGATCAATAGCATCGGCAACGGGCTGCCGAGCCACATGACCAAACCCGCGCCAAACACGATGGCGAGGTGCATGGCAACTATCCGGCCATAAGGTCGGTGCATCAGCAGAAACAGACTCGCCCTTTTATACTCGCCGCCGCCGATGTAATTCGTGAAAAAAGAATACAGGTGGCTGCCGGCAATTCCAGAAACGGCAATCCAGAATGAAGTCTGCCACAACTCCGTCAGGGAGGATCCTGCGCCCAGGCTAATGCCGGTGTCGGAAAAGAAACCAACCACCGCCGTCAGGTGTCCGAAGCAGAACATTCCGTAGTGCACGACAAAGAAGGGAATCAGGAAGAACTTGAACACGCTGACCGACATTCTCGGCAAGCTTTTAATGAGTGCCTCCGGTACCTGCTGTCCGGCAAGCTGCGGCAACAAGCCGTGGAGAATATTGTCGGTCTCACAAAAGATCATTTTGAAGACGTTGAGTACGCCAATGATGACGCTCTCGGTCCAATACAGCAGCAATATAGCGAGTATGTCCCATTGAAACAGGAAGACACCAGCCAGCGGAATCAGGTTGGCCAGGATCAGTACCAGCGAGGAGGGCCGTTGCGACATTCAGCGATCGTCTCATGCGGCAGGATCGAGTCGCTGTGACGGGCTACCCAGAGTAAGACGGCCGCAGTTGGGGAAAAGCGGCCGAATCACAGTTTCATTATCCGCGCGAACATCGCGGTTCGGCCCCGGTTTTCGCCCCGGCTACGCCGAAACGACCGCCCGGTCCGATTCGGCAACGGCCGCCGAAACGGGCACGGCCGCCATCGCGTGTTCTGCGATGGCGGTGATGGTGAGGGAGGGATTCACACCCGGATTTGCCGGCATCGTCGAGCCATCGCAGATCATAAGATTCTGGTAGCCGAAGACCCGGTTGTTGGCATCCACGACGCGGCATCCGCGTCACGCCGATCACGGCGCCCCCAGGATGTGCGCTGTCATCGGGATGTTGCCCACGGCCTCCAGCATGATGCTCTGAGCGGTGCCGCCGGTCTGCTCCGCGAGCCATGCGGCCGAGCGGTTGGCCGCGTCGATGTAGGTGGGGTTGGGCTTCTCCGGGTCCTGCTCCGTGGTGAGTCGCACGCCGCGCCCGAACCACTTGCGCCTGGCGCGGAAACCGATGGCGTTGTCCAGCGTCTGCATGACCAGGAAGACCAGGGTGCGCCGCGACCAGCCGAAAGGCCAGAGCGTTCTCAGGAAGCGGATGGGGTGGCGCACGATCTGACCGAGTAACACGAACGGACGGGTCAGCCGGGTGCCGTCGCCCGTCAGGAGCGTGAACAGGGTGGACATGAAATCAGCGTGCTTGCCGTAGGTCACGAACTCGATGTGAGTGCGCTCATCCGTGTGGATGCTGGCGCTGATTGCCACGCTCCTCCACGGCTCGAGCGAATCGTCAGGCAGTGTCACCGCCAGTATGGATTCGCTGTTGGTCCGCACCAATCTGCCGAGCTGGCTGCTGATCCGCGGCAGCGAGCCCTTGTGTTTGCAGTTCGCGAGCAGGCGGTTCGTGCCGAGCGCGCCGGCGGCTACGACGACGCCTCTTGCAGTTAGTTGTCGCCGGTTCCTCCTGATCCAGGCGCCCGGACGGCGCGTGCTCAGCACATAACCGTCGCTGCCGTCTGCGGACGCCAGCGGCCGGATGTCATCGACATGGCAGTCCGGGATGATCTCTGCGCCCCGCTTCTCGGCGAAGTACAGGTAATTTTTCATGAGCGTGTTCTTCGCGCCAACGCGACAACCCACCATGCAGGCGCCGCAGCGCGTGCAGCCGGTCCGCTCCGGTCCCTCGCCACCGAAGTACGGATCGGCAATGGTCACGTCGGGCTCGCCGAAGAACACGCCGACCGGCGTGCGACGGAAGGTGTCGCCGGTGCCGAAGTGCTCGGCGATGTCCTGCAAGAGCGAATCGCCCGGACTCTCGAACGGCACCACATTCACCCCCAGCATGCGTTCCGCGGTGTCGTAGTGGGGGCCGAGTTCGGCGTCCCAATCGGCGAGATCCGACCACTGGGGGTTTTCGAAAAACGGCGGGCTGGCCCGATAGAGCGTATTCGCGTAGACGAGGCTGCCGCCCCCGACGCCAGCACCGCTCCCGATGAAGGTGTCCTTGAACGGCGTCAGACGCAGGATTCCTCTCAGGCCCAGGAATGGCATCCACATGTAACGGCGCAGGTTCCAGGTGCTGGCGGCGAAGTCCCGATCCTCGAAACGGCGCCCGCTCTCCAGCACCGCGACCCGGTAGCCCTTCTCGGCGAGGCGCAGCGCGGAGACACTGCCGCCGAAGCCGGAGCCAACAATGACCCAGTCGTAGTCATACTTGTGGCCACCCTGACCCACGGCATTGTTCTCTGGCATTGCTTTCTGTTGTTGTGTGTCGACTACTTCGCGCCTTACAGGTATTGCGAACCGGGTCTCATCCTAGCTCCAAACAACTCGTTTTGCATTGCCGGGGAATTCGCGAACAAGAGGCCCCCGCTCACAGGGCAAGAAACTGTCAAGCTGCAACCGAAGGGACATTGGAGAGTGTTCGTCAGACGTAATTCTGGGACAATTGGCGCCGAAGCCAGGGAGCAGAGTCGATGACGCAATCCGCACTGGATGCGAACAGAATTGCATTAATTGGCGCACCGTCGAGTGCCGGCGCGCGCTCGGTCGGCCAGGAGCAGGGCCCGCAGAGCCTCCGCGACGCAGGTCTGGTGCAGCTTCTGCAATCCGACGGTCATGAAGTCGTGGACCTGGGTGACCTTGCCCAGGTGTCTTTTGCACCCGATCCCCAGCATCCGAAACAGCAAAATCTTTCTCTTGTAGTCAATGTCCTCGAACAGGTCGCCAGTCGGGTTGAAGCTGCGCTCGCCGACGGCGCATGGCCGCTGGTGATCGGCGGAGACTGCACGGTAACGATCGGTGTGCTGGCGGCCCTGACGAAACATTTTCCCAGGCTGGGCATGATGTATCTCGATGGTGATGTGGACTTGAACACGCCAGAGACGACGCATACAGGCATCCTGGACGGCATGGTGCTCGCACACATCCTGGGCAGGGGTGCGGAGCAATTGAGCCGTTTCGGAAGCCGCTATCCCTTGCTGGAGGAACAGGACATCACGCTTTTCGGCTACAGCACAGAAGCAGGCGGCGTCGACCCGGTGGAAATCGAACTTCTCGAAGATACACGTATGGCGAAGTATCCAATGGAAGAGATCAGGGATGGCGCGCGGGATGCCGCGACCCGGGCATTACGTGATCTGGAACAAAAGGTCGACCACATCCTGGTGCACTTCGACGTTGACGTCGTCGACGTGGCTGATTTTCCAGCCGTGGACGTCCCTCACGATCCAGGGCTCCGCCTTTTGCAGGTACGAGAAGCGCTCAGCATTTTTCTTGAAAGCGACAAGTCAGTGGGCCTCGTGGTGACAGAATTCAATGCCAGTCGTGACAGCGACGGGACACTTGCGCCGCAATTGATCGAGTTGATCCGGGAGGCCAAACGGCACGGAGACAAATAGGGGCAGCGCGCCGGTTTTGGCAATACGGGCAGATAGTCCTTCCATTTACTAATACACCTGTTATAGTGCGCGGCGTCTTGGCGCACCTCGGTCTGCGCCAATCAGTCCGGCCCCGCAATTCCGCGGCTTCCGGAACCATTCAGAATTTCCAGCCTGGACCGAACCCTGCGTGGCAAATGCCATGCAATCGGGTCAGGCGATCTTGGAGTACAAAATCAATGTTATTTAATCAACTCGGCCTCTCGGCCGAACTGCTGCGTGCGATCGATGAAAAGGGATATCGTCAAGCGACCCCGATCCAGCAGCAGGCAATTCCCCTCGTCCTCGAAGGACGGGATATCCTGGCCGGCGCTCAAACCGGCACCGGCAAGACGGCTGGCTTTGCCTTGCCGCTATTGCAGCGATTGCAGCTTTCACCTGACAACAGGCGAAGCGTGCGCGCCCTCATTCTCACACCGACGCGGGAGCTCGCAGCCCAGGTCGGCGAGAGCATCCGCGACTACGGCCGCCACACGCCATTCAGGACGGCAGTGATCTTCGGCGGCGTCAGCATCAATACACAGATTGCGAAATTGAAAAAGGGTGTCGATGTGGTCGTCGCCACGCCCGGTCGCCTGCTCGATCACATGCAACAGAAAACCATCGACCTGTCCAAAATCCAGATACTGGTGCTGGACGAAGCAGATCGCATGCTCGACATGGGCTTCATCCGCGACATCCGCAAAATCCTCAAAGTCATGCCGAAGGAGCGCCAGAACCTGTTGTTCTCGGCGACATTCTCGAAAGAGATCAGGCGTCTCGCGGCCGATCTGTTGAATGCCCCGACCGAGATTCAGGTTGCAGCACGCAACACAGCGGTGGAGCGGGTCAGGCAGATCGTGCATCCGGTCGACAAACGTCGCAAACGCGAGCTGCTGTCGCACCGTATTGGCAAAGAGAACTGGAAACAGGTCCTCGTATTCACGCGCACCAAGCATGGCGCCAACCGCCTTGCCGGCCAGTTGACGGCCGATGGCCTGAATTCCGTGGCGATCCACGGCAACAAGACGCAGGCTGCACGGACACGCGCACTCAGGGACTTCAAAGCCGGCAAGGTTCGGGTAATGGTCGCGACCGACATCGCCGCGCGCGGTCTCGACATCGATCGATTACCACACGTCGTCAACTATGAACTTCCCTTCGTTCCGGAAGACTACTTGCATCGTATCGGGCGCACCGCCCGTGCCGGGCAAGAGGGCCATGCGGTCTCGTTGGTCTGCGTCGATGAGCAGAAGCTCCTGAATGATATCGAGCGTCTGCTGAAATGCGAGATCGAAAAGGAGATCGTCCTCGGCTACGAGCCGGATTCGCGCATCAAGGCAGAACCGGTCCAGATTGGACGTTCACAGCGGCCGACCGGGCAACGACAAGGCGCGCGAAACGGCGCACGCAAGAAAAGAAGGGCCGACGCCCCGAACCACCACAGAGGCCAGCGCCACCGGTCATCCGGCGAGCAGCGACGCGTGGGTTAAGGTCGAGAGCAGCATGACGCGGCCCTGATTATTTTATTCCGCTTTCACGAATGCAGTGCCCGCTTAACCGCTTCGGGCTCTTCCTGCATGATTCGAAGCAATGTGCGGGCAGGGCCGGTTGGCCCTCGTCGCCCTTGCTCCCAGTTTTGCAGAGTTCTGACACTGACATTCAGAAAAATCGCCATCTGTGACTGGGACATGCCGAATAATTCCCGCACTTTGCGGATATCAGGCGGCGTAAAGCAAATCTGACGGAGCGATTCCGGTTTGTCGCGGATCTCCTCAAGGCCGTCTCGAAGTTCTTCAAACAGGTTTCTGTTTCTTGCCATCGGGTAATTCTCTGCTTGTGAGAACAGGGACGTTTCGACAAAGGGCACGGGTACTATACGCCATTGGCGTATAGCTGCAAAGAAGTTCTTTGTCAGTTTTGCCACAACAGTCTGCCCGGTGCTTGTATCGGACATATTGTTTCCCAGCGCACAAACATCGGCAGTTCGCGAAACGGGCTGTTTGATGCAGAATTGGAGAAACCGCAGATCGACTCCGGTTTTGTATACTGCGGCACCATTTCATTGCACAGGAACTTCGTATGCTCCAGAGCGTATTACGCATTGGTCGGGTTTTGCCGGCCATCATGATCGCGAGCCTGTTGGTAGCCTGTCAGCCGGATCGCGCTGATCACGGGAGCGGCGATGCCGGAAAGACCACGACGCCGAGAACTATTGCCGATGCACTGGACCGGCAGACGGCGGACTCGCGTAAGGCCAGGATCTCCGGTGTCGAGTACGATCTTTACGTCGACGTACACAGCAGCACAGAGAGGTTCAGCGGAGAGGTAACGGTCCGCTTCGAACTCACGGATCCGTCATCCGACCTGAACATCGACTTCGGCGGCGGGACCGTGCAGCGGGTTCTGGTCAACGGCAACCCGATTCGGGTCGATTACAATGGATTCTTCCTGACGCTGCCATCGGGGACGCTGCAAAGCGGCGCCAACTCGGTAGCTGTCGAGTTCGAACATTCGTATGACGAAGATGGCACGGGACTGCATCGCTTCGTTGATCCCGAAGATGGCCTGACCTACCTCTACACTTATCTTTGGCCGTACTACGCGAACCGGTTGTTTCCCTCGTTCGATCAGCCGAATCTCAAAGCAGAGATCTCGCTGACCGTGCGCGCGCCAGCGGAATGGACCGTCGTATCCACCGGCACCGGCACGACCGAACCCGCCGACGATGACTCAACTCTGTGGCGCTTCAGCACGACTCCGAAGATGTCGACCTACGTATTTTCGTTGCACGCAGGGCCCTACATGATCTGGGAAGATGATGCCGACGGCGTCCCGATCCGCCTCATGGCCCGCCAGTCACTGGCGAAGTTCGTTGCCGTTGACGAGTGGTTTGACGTCACGAAGCGCGGTCTGGAGTACTACGGCCGATACTTCGAGATTCCATATCCTTTTGGAAAGTACGATCAACTGATCGTGCCGAACTTCACCATTGGCGCAATGGAGAACATCGCCGCTGTTACATTTGCCGAGCGCTTTGTACAGCGGCAGGTGAGTGACCGGACAGAGCGAGAGAACAGGGCCAGTGTGATTCTTCATGAGATGGCGCACATGTGGTTCGGCAACCTGGTGACACACGACTGGTGGAACGGACTGTGGTTGAACGAGAGCTTTGCAACGCAGATGTCAGCAATGGCCTCGCTCGAGACGACCGAGTTCACCGATACCTGGCACGGATTCTTCACCAACGCCAAGCGTCGTGCCTACGAGCGGGACAGTCGTGTAACGACGCACCCGATCGAACTACCGGTAAACAGCACGGCAGACTTCTTCTCTGTATACGATGCGATTACCTATCAGAAAGGATCATCGGTACTGAAGCAGCTCGCGCATTACGTCGGTGAGGAGAACTATCGGCGCGGCGTAGCCGCGTATCTCAAGGAACATCCGTACGGTACGACCGAACTCGAGGATTTCATCGCTCACCAGGAGAAAAGCGCCGCTATCGATCTCGATGCATGGTCCCGTGAGTGGCTCTATCAGCCGGGTTTCAACACCCTGAGTGTGTCACTAGATTGTGAGAATGATGGCCTGCGATCGCTCACTGTTTTGCAAACGGCGCCGGACGAGCATCCCTTCCTGAGGCACCATCAGCTCGATGTCGCTCTCTACAGTCTTGATGGCAACGGAGAACTTCTGCCCGCTGACG
>PVMK01142026.1_pt1 | contig 15952 bp, 13 predicted proteins | sample 1853481 | NCBI WGS metagenome assembly PVMK01 (sample SAMN08533507, study PRJNA380276) | Marine sediment metagenome, whole genome shotgun sequencing project.
ATCATTTCACCGCCCGCTTCCATGATCGTAAGCGACAAGTCTCTGGCGGGTTCGGCCGCCAGGTAGTATTCGATCACCACCCCCCACGGTGGATTCCCCGACATTCAGGCTTTTTATTCGGGTCCACCCCCTGCCGCTACTCAGCCTGCGGTCGGTGGGGACGATTTCGAACAGGTGCATCTGTGCCGATACAACATCGGGCGTGATGCCACGCAGGGCCGAGATGTTATCCATGATCCAGAAGCCACGGCCATGCGTCGCGATCACCAGGTCGTCGTCTTTGACGACCATGTGCATGACGAGCACCGGTGGCAGGTTGCGCCGCAACGATTGCCATGACTCGCCGGCGTCGAATGAAACGTAAGCGCCGGTCTCTGTCCCCGCGTAGAGCAGACCTTGCCGGACCGGGTCCTCCCGGATGACCCAGGAATAGTCGAAGTCCCCGATTCCGTTCGTTATCCGCTGCCAGGTGTTGCCGTAGTCCGTGGTCTTGTACAGGTAAGGTGTACGATCGCTCACCCGGTGCCGTCCACCAGAAATATAAACCGTGCCCGGCTGGTGGGCAGAAACGTCTATGGCCGTTATCGTGGTCCATTCCGGGAGATCCGGCGGTGAGACGTCCAGCCAACTGGCGCCGCCGTCCCGGGATACTTGAACGGTACTGTCGTCGGTACCCACCCACAGCTCACCCTCTCGCAATGGTGACTCGGCGATGGTCCGGATGACGCTCGAGAAAAACAGCGAGGACCCATTCGAACTGATGGGACCTCCGGGTACTCCGCTCATCACGTCTTCGCGGTTCTGCGTAAGGTCAGGACTGATTGTGTCCCAGGTTTGCCCTTCGTCGCTCGAGCGGAACATGAACTGGGCTGCCGTGTAGAGAACGCCGGGATCGTGCGGTGACAGAAGCACCGGGAACGAATAGTAGAAACGGTACTTCACGTCCTTGACGCCCATTCCGTACTCCACCTCCGGCCAGACGCTGATCTCCCGCCTCTGCCCGGTTTTGCGGATAAAACGGAACAACTTGGACCTGTCGGCGGCATAGACCACACTGCCATCGGGCTGCACCGCCGTGTGCCCGCCTTCGCCGATCGGTAGCGGAAGATGGTGCACCCATGCGATGGCCGGGTCATCGGTTTGACTTGGCATTGCGATATGGCTGTTGTCATTCTGAGCCGCATAGATCCAGTAGGGCTCCTGGTCGTCAACGGTCAGGCTGAGCAGGTCTGCGGTGGGTTGGTTTTCAAGGCTTGACCAGGATTCGCCTCCGTTCAGAGTCACCGCGGCTCCGCCATCCCCTCCGTCGATCATTCGGCGTGAGTCGTTCGGAGATATCCACAAGGCGTGAGGGTCCCAGCCCAGCGTAGGCATAGGTTCAAAGGTCCGGCCCGCATCGATGGATTTCTGGAAACCGGTAATGGGCTGGATATAGACTATGTCGGGATCCTGTGGGTCTGCGGTGATGTGGTGGAAGGAATTGGCAAGCTGTAACCCGTCGAGTTCCTGATGCGTCATTTGCCAGGTGTCCGCGCCGTCGTCGGAACGATAAATGCCACCGAGACCTGCGTCCGCCTCAACGAACGCGTAGATACGATCGGAATCAGCCGGTGATATTGCGATGCCAATTTTACCGACCATTACCGTTGGCATGCCCGGATTGCGAGTGACGTCCGTCCAGGTGTCACCGCCATCCGTTGACTTGAACAAGCCGCTGGTCGGGCCACCACTTTCTTCGTTCCAGGGGTAGGTTACGTGGTGGTTCATGGCCGCAAGAATCACATCGGGATTGTTTCGATCAATATCGAGATCCACTGAACCCGTGGTCTCTCCCTTATAAAGAATCTGTTCCCAGCTCTCCCCGCCGTCGGTGGTTCGATACACTCCGCGCTCCGGATTAGGGCCGAACATGTCGCCCATCGCCGCGACGTACACAATATCGGGATTGGTCGGATGAATTCGGAGTCGCGAAATGTGCCGGGTTTTCTGCAAGCCGACGTGGGTCCATGTCTCACCCGCGTCGGTGGATTTGTAGACTCCGTCTCCGGGTGAAATATATTGCCGTTGCAGCCCCTCACCCGTACCCGCGTAGATTACGTCGGGATCCGAGAGCGACACGTCCAGGGCACCGATCGCCGGGAACTCGATAAACCCGTCCGATACATTTTTCCAATGTTGTCCGGCATCAGTGGTCTTCCAGACTCCGCCGTGGGCAGCCCCGAAATAGTACACGTGGGGATTGTCGGGATGTCCCGCGACCGCCACGACACGCCCCCCACGGTACGGCCCCACGAAGCGCCATTCGAGCGCTGCAAGAAAGCCGGAATCCACGTTCGGATACTCAACAGGCGGAGGGCTGATGGTGCTGCCCTGGTAAAGGTCGCCGTTAACGCAGCCCGCCAGCGCGACTCCAGTAAGGAAACTCGCGATTAGAGAGTTGAACTTCATCGTTTTCCCCGGTTGATACTAGTTGAACGAACTTAATCTACGAGTTCCTTCTTATAGCCGTCTACCGTTCGATCACGCGCTACCCGGCAACACCGCCGCCATCAACGACCAGCGCGTCACCGGTGATAAAGGATGCCTCGTCAGAGGCCAGAAACAGGACAGCGTCGGCGATATTATCAACCGTACCAACTCGGCCGAGCGGCCGTTCGGTACCACCACTGGCGTATTCATCCCAGGGTATGCCGCGATCCTTGGCGTCTGTATGCAGCATGGGAGTCAGCACGTCTCCAGGACATACACAATTCACCCGAATACCGTCCGGACCGTGATCGATGGCCATCGCCTTTGCCATGACTATCAGTCCACCCTTGGCGGCACAATATGCTGCCGCCTTGTCACCCCCGAGGATGCCCCAGCCGGAGCTCGTATGGATGATCGAGCCACTGCCCTGTTCGATCATCGACGGCAGCGCGAATTTTGACATCAGGAAAGCGCCTCTGAGGCTGGATTCAATAGTCTCGTCCCATTCCTCCTCGGTGCATTCCGGAATCGTTTTCGGATGGAAGACACCGGCGTTGTTAAACAACACGTCTATCTTGCCGAAAGTTGCGAGGGTCTGTTCGACTGCGTTACGACAATCGTCGCTCTTACGCACATCGGCACGGACAAAGAGGGCTTTGCCGCCTTTGTCAGTGATCTCTTTAACAACTTGCTCGCCGCGTTCGGTATTACGCCCGGTAATCGCAACCGCTGCGCCCTCGCCTGCGAATCGTATTGCAGTCCCGCTGCCAATGCCCGATGTTCCACCAGTGATCAGGGCTACTTTATCTTTGAATCTCATTTGTTGCGTCTCCTCTTGTTAGAGAAGTTTAATCAGTGTGTTTATCAGCACGGCTCCGGTCAATCGGATGCCCGTGGCAAAACTGTATCGACCAGCATCACCCAGTAGCTGGCTCCATGCGAGAGGATCTCGTCATTGAAATCGTAATGCGGATTGTGCACCATGCAACCACCTTTGCTCCCCACACCATTGCCGATATAGACGTAACAGCCGGGCTTCTCCTGAAGCATGAAGGCGAAGTCTTCTCCCCCCATATCCATCGGGGTGTCGGTGATCACGTTGCTCTCGCCGAACACGCGCACGGCCGCCTGGCTGCACAATTCGAAGTGTTCGGTGTGATTGACCAGTGCGGGGTAGCGGCGCTCGTAGTTGACGCTGATGGTCGCGCCGAAGGCCTGGCCTATGTGCTCGGCGATGCGTTTCATGCCCGCTTCCACCAGATCCTGGATCTCCGGCTTGAACGTCCTCACCGTGCCGTTCAAAATTACCTTGTCGGGGATGACGTTGTATATGTCGCCGCCGTGCACCTGGGTGACACTGAGCACCGCCGATTCCAGGGGGTCAATGTTTCGACTACAAATCGTTTGCAATGCGTTGACCAGATTTGCTTGCACGATAACGGGATCGATCCCGAGGTGTGGCTCCGCCCCGTGCGATCCCTCGCCCTGAATAACGATGTCGAAGATGTCGAAGTTCGCCAGCATGGGGCCGTCGCGAAGGTCCATCTGACCTACCGCAAACCCCGGCGCGTTGTGCATGCCGTAGACAGCCTCCATGGGAAACTGATCGAACAATCCTTCTTCGATCATGACCCTGGCGCCGCCTTCGTTCTCCTCGGCTGGTTGAAAAATCAGGTAGACGGTGCCGGCAAAATCTGGGTTTTCCGCCAGGTGCTTGGCCGCGCCTAGCAGCATGGCCGAGTGCCCATCGTGACCACAGGCGTGCATTATCCCCGCGTGTTGTGAGCGATGAGTGAAGGTATTGGCTTCCTCGATCGCTAGCGCGTCCATATCGGCTCGCAAGCCGATGGCGCGGTCGCCTGGGAGTTTTCCGCGTACCACACCGACGATACCTGTCTTTGCCAACCCCCGGTGAATCTCGATACCGAAGGATTCGAGTTTTTCGGCGATGAAGTCCGAGGTCCATTCTTCCTCGAACGCCATCTCTGGTTTCTGGTGTAGCGCATGACGCCACTCGGTCATTGCTGGTTCGAGGGCGTCAAGTTCCTTGATGGTCTGCATAGTTTATTCCCGGATGTTCGATAATTGTGGCAGTGATGTTGGTATGATTATGTGTCCATAATCTTTGCAAAATCTGCAAAGACAGAAGTACTATCAAGAGGTGCTGCGATGATGCCTTGATGATATTCTTCATCACACAAGGTTTTGATCATTTTCTGATTGGCTTTGATTCCCGTTGGGTTGCCAGTCGCGCCCCAGTACAGCCATCGACTCTTCAATATCGGCTTGCAACCATGCGCTGGTTTCAGCCAGGTAAAGACGACGCTCCATCCAGATCGCCATGGATTGATTGAGTGCTGTATACAAACGTGTTGCAATGGAGGGGTCTTGCTCAAAGACCGATCGTCGAAGCCCAATAATGTGGTGTGCTGGATTGACGCCTGTTCTTCGATAGTAAGCTTGCTCCTCGCTCTTAAAATCGGCAAGAAGCCGAACAATCTGACTGCTGTCATCATAGAAGCGTTCAGGTGGCATCGGACACATCAATGCATCCAATTCTCCTTCAATCAGCATAGTTTCCAATTTTCGTTCAGAGAGTGTTTTGAGTTCTTGATCGGGAGAAAAAGGAGAAATCTCAGCAGGCTTCTCTATTGGAGCATAGGATTCATCAATTGAGCCTTGCCCACCACTGTATTTTGTCCAGTGCAACCCCTTGTTCTCGCAGTGCTGCACGGGACCAGGTATTTCCTGTAGCGGGCCAAGAGTCAGTGCCTACCCGCTTTCCTTCAAGGTCTTTGAAACTCTGAATGTCACTGCCTTTGCGAACAAAGATGCAGCGATGTCGGAAAGATCGGCAAGCGACAGGAATCCCCACAAAATCAAAGTTATTCTCTGCGATGTCGATCAGGTAACGACCGAAAGACAATTCAGCCGCCTGAGTACTTTGTTCGACGTGGCTCAGGTCATCCACTTCGACAGGGACCCGGTCAACGGTAAGATCAATTCCTTCCACCGCCAAATCTCCACATACCAAGGGACTGACAAAGTCATAATCCCTGATCATTAATGTGATTGCTGTATTACTCATAACGTTCTCCTGATATCGTATAAATGCTTGCCAGAGAGCGGCGCCTAGCCGCTGGCCATGCTGCCGCCGTCGATGGGCAGGACGACGCCGGTAACAATCCCGGCCGCTTTGGATGCGAGATAGAGAATCGACGCCGCGATCTCGTCCGGCCTTGCGATGCGCCCCATCGGCGAGTCGGCGTTGATCTCGGCGCGGGCGGCGGCGGGATCGTCGCTTCTGTTGATATAAACCTTGGCCATGTCGGTGTCGACCCAACCCGGGCAGACGCAGTTGATGCGCACGTCGGGCGCGAATTCGGCCGACAGCGCCTTGGTCAGCAAAACCACGCCGCCCTTCGAGGCGCAATAGGTCGACAGGTTCGCGTCGCCCGTCAGGCCCGACGTCGAGGCCACATTGACGATGCTCCCGCGGCTCTCACGCAAGGCCGCCGCCGCCGCACGAATGCAGAAGAACGTTCCTTTGAGGTTGATGTCGATGACTTCGTCCCAGAACGCCTCGTCGCAGGTCTCAACGCTGCGCGCCTTGGCCACCCCGGCGCTGTTCACCAGTACGTCGAGCCCGCCGAAGGCGTCGAGGGCCGCGCCCACCGCGGCCTCACAGCCTGCCACCGTGCCGATGTCGCCGGGCGCAGCGATCACGCCATCATCATCCATCGCGGCGATGCCCTCGGCCGTCGAATCCGCAGTGCGCCCGTTAACCGCGACCTGCGCGCCAGCCGCGCGGAAGGCCTGCACCGTCGCCCGCCCGATGCCGCGCGAGCCACCGGTCACCAGCACCCGCTTGCCTTCGAAACTCTTCATCATTTACTGGATATCCTATAAATTCGTGGCTCGGAAAAATCAGAACGCGGCGGCACGAGCATAATCCTCTTTCAGTGTTGCCGCCGCCCGATAGAAATGCCAGGCGGCCCGCGCCGGCTTGGTGGTGGATGGGTGTTCCGCTGCGGGAGTCTCCAACTTGCTCATACCTACCTCGGATAAATCGGGGTCATTCCCTCAGAACTAAACCCTTATAGCCCTTCCGGTCTAATTATGAAATCATGTTGTTTCATTTATGAAGGAAGCAGGTATGGCACACATGCGAAACACTTCGATGACTACTCTCACGACGAGCTTCACCCTCTTGTCCTTGTTGCTGTTGCTGGTTTTTGCAGCCCTATTTGCCGACGTGGCCAGGGGCTCAGGAAGAGGGTGAAATCTCCTTGCCCTATGCCGCAGAGAACAAGCAGATTCGCCGCGATAAATTTGACCTCATCGTGCCGAAAATCATGCGCGACCGTGGCATCGACATGTGGATCCATATCATGCGAGAACCAATTACCGATCCCTTCGGTGAGGACCTCGGCAGTAAGTCGGGCGTCATCATTTTCACGGACCGTGGCGGTGATCGGATCGAGCGAGCGATTGTCGGACGCCGCTGGCAAACGTCGGTGTATGAGGTGAAACGCTCCGAGTACGTGGATCCGATTCCAGCGCTGGGTGCCTATGACATCATCGGCGAGCCGGTTCTCGTGATAGAGCCCCTGTCGAACCCGAAGACCGAGTACGACTTCAGGTTCAATGGCCTCAGGGAGTTTGTCGACGCCCGCAATCCTAAGCGTATCGCGGTGAATTATCGGGAACATCTGGTACCGTGGGCAACGTTTGCGAAGACGGGACGACGGTATCTCGCATGTCGACTTCCGACTGTTGACCAAGGAGCTCGGTGAGACCTATGCGGGCAAGCTGGTTTCGTCTGAGTATCTGATCATGGACTATAACGTGAGTCCGGTGCCGAGCGAGATCCAGCTACTGAAGAAAATGCGCGCCGACGCCCTCGCCGACGTAGATAAGACGTTCTCCAGCATCGAGCCGGGCGTGACCAAGACCGGTGATGTGGTGGTCAACGTCTTTCGCCCCGTACAAGACGAGCAATACGGCTGGGATGACGCTGTGGTTCAAGGGGGCGACATCCTCGCTGCACCGACCGAGGGACGGTTCGCTTATGTGCTCCGTGACGGAGAGACTGAACCGCCCGCCGGCGTCCAGAAGTTATGGGCACAAAAGCTGATGATCGACAAGATTCTGAAAGAGTTTATCCGGCCGGGGCTTACCGGCCGGGAAATAATGAAAAGCTACGAGCAGAAACTTGCGGATGTAGGCATCGTTGTAATTGACCCGCGGTTGACCAGACCACAGACGAACCTTTTCGAGGGCCTCTGCTTCCTGAAGCCGACGCTGGGTGTGTGGCAATTCGATTTTGGCTGGGAAGCGTGCTGGGACGAGGGTTCTAACATCTATCCTGGAGACTTCGACCCCGACCATACGCAAATAGTTTTCGACATGCACGGGGTCGGAAAGGGAGCGCGTGAGGCGAAGTTCGATCATGGCTTAGGTCCCCAGAATGGGTTCTTACGGCCCCGACTGGATGCGAGAAATTCCGCTCGCCGACAATCACCACTTCGCCCTCGAGTACTTTTTTTATATGCCGTCACCTACCGACGAAGGCGAATATCTGGTCTTCTGGAACCATGAGCAAATGATCGCCACTGAAAGTGGGATCGAGCATCTGTCTCCACCGCAAAAAGAGCTCTTGCTCATTCGTTAGTTACCTGATCAGGGATAGGAATTTCCTTTCTCACACCACCGAGCGTATCACGCGTCCTGGGCTCGAAACCCCCGTTGGAAACCCCGTTCGAGACCTCAACGTCCTCTTCGGCGCCCCATCATCGGACCACATCCGGCCTCTGTCCGGGAACCGGTCCCCGGACACCCCTTCAACCCCGATTCCGGACACACCTCAACCAGGAACCCGACAAACTCATTCTTCGGGCGAGCTCACGACACCGCTGCGAGCTTGGATCGTTCGGGCGGCCCCCGCTCCCTCTGCCCTTCACCGCGCCGTTTGAGATGCCGGAGTATCTTGTCCACCACCGCGTGATCGATGATGAACGCCACGACCTTCATCTCTGAGCCGCAGGAGGGGCACACCAACGGATCGACCTCGTAGATCCGCTTGATCAGCTGTGCCCAGCTTCGCCGCAGGGCGCGCGCGTCGTGCGTTCGGTCACGATCGGCTCGAGAGGCGCCGGCGGTCTCGACGACAGCGCCTGGGCCTTGCTCAGTCTCTCCCTTTCGCCGCCTGCCCCGCGACACGTTCGAGTACGCCCCGTAGTACCGCGCCAGGTGACGTCGAGGCTCCGGGATGTGCATGATCACCCGGGCGAGGAACTCGAGCGGGTCGAAGGTCTCCACCGGATCCCGGTTCAACGCCGGGTCCTCGTGGCCGCCCTTGCGCCGGTAGCGCACCTCCCCCACCCCGTCCCACCGCATTCTCTCGAGGCTGATCGGAGGCCGCATGATGTACCGGGAGAGGCGCTCCACTGCAGACTGATCCTCAGGCTCCACCCGCACTCTGTTGTGCACGGAGAACCCCGAATGCCGCCACGACAGCAGCAGCTCGCTCCGCTCTTCGCTCAGTAGGCCCTCATCCTGGAGCAAGCGCATGACCTTGTGCCGGAAGAGCAGCTCCGCCGAGTGCTCATCCACGTAGGGAACGGGCATCCACTCCCAATCCCGGGTCCACCCCCCGCGCGAAACCAGGGCGTGCACGTGGGGGTGAAAGTTCCCCATATCACCGGCGGTCTGGACCACCGCCACCATCCCCGGCCGGATAGTCTCGTCACCCACCGCGGCGATCATCAGCTCGAGCACGGTCTCCCACGCCGCCCGGGCGAGACCGCCCAGCAGCTCGCGATGATGCAGAAAGTACGGGCGCAGCATCTTGGGGATCACGAAGACCCACTGGGCGTGACCGACCTCCTCGAGCACATCCTCCACCAACAGCGCCGCCGTCGCCGCCGACCGCTTCGCCGCGCACGACGGGCACAGCTCCCGCGTCTTGCACGAGAAAGCGAGCAGGTACTCTTCCGCGCAGTCCGGGCACCTGATCCGGGCGAATCCGTTCTCGAACAGGCCACAGTCGAGATAGCGCCGAATCTGCTCATCGACAAACCCCCGCCAGAACCCGAACCGGCGCTCGAAACGCTCCTCCCACTGCCCCCTCACCTCGTCGAAGTGCGCTTCGAACAGACGGTACAAAGGCGTCGACCGGGGTTTCCGGGCGCGATAAGCGGCAGGGCAGCCGGTGGCCACAGCGACTCTCGATGTCTGCTGCAGCGTGGAGGGACCATCTCAGCGTGGCTGAAGTGGCGGCGGCAGTCAAGGCGCTGATCAGTCGGGCCGAACATTTCGAGCTGTAAACACGAAAACGCACCTCTCTCCAGGGAGGCATCAACCCGCATGCAGCGACCTTCGTGGGCGCGGTCTCGGTGCTCGGGCTACGGCCGGCAAAGCCGGCCTCCGCCCCTGCGCTCCGAGCCCGCGAAACTGCTCCCCGCCCGCCTGTGCGCTAAAACGCCCTCGCGTGCCCTGGAACGCCTCCCCGTGCGCTAAAACGCCAGATCAAAGTTGTGTGGTTGTGAAGGGTGACTGGTGGGCATGACGCCACGATCGGGCGGTTCCTACGCACTCGTGCGGCGTGCATACGGGCCATTCCCCGGTTTTGTCATGGGCTGGGTCGATTACTTGTGCTATGTCGCTGAAATTGCACTGAAGGCCGTCGCGGTCACTGAATTCGCCGACAGCTCATTCCTGAAACGGCTCCATGGTCAACACATATTGCCATCGCGGTCTCAACCGTATTCGCCCTACTACAATTGCGGAGCGTTGCCCTCAGCGCGAAAATCCAGGAGTTCGCCGCTACCCTCATGGCCCTCATCATTATCGGTTTCACCGTCGTGCTCCTATTCGGCAAGTCGGTAGCTCCCGATGCAGCTTCGGTTCCCGCGGCGGCCGCTGGAATTAAAGCCTGGAGCCTTGTCATCGTAATTCGCCGCCCTTGCCGGATCGAAGCCTGCCCCTTTCTGGTTGGACCACGAGGGCCGACCCGATCCGCTCCCACCCCTGGAGGGCGACTATCGATGACAGCTGCTGATTGTCGGCGGCGGCTTCACTCGGCATGGATGACGCATTGAACCACCGCGATGTTATCCCAGTGATTCAGGCTTCGAATGATGCCGTCCATACCGGTGCATCCGGCACCTGGGTAAACGACCCGCAATTTCTGCTAGTTTCATTTTGGGGGAGGCAAACATGGATTGGCCGGACATGATTCGAGTTCAGCAAAAGTTTTCGATCCAGGCAGTGACCGACATCTCGAGCGAGGTCGCATCTCAGTTCAAGAGATTGGACCTGAGGAACAGGGGGCTTCGGGGTGCATCCGTGGCCGTGGGCTGCAGCAGTCGCGGCATCGCCAACTACAACACCATCGTCAAAGCAACAGTTGATTGTCTATCGCAAGCAGGGCTCGAACCATTTCTCTTCCCCGCGATGGGCAGCCATGGCGCTGCCACCGCAGAGGGGCAGAAAAGTGTCCTGGAAGGATATGGCATCACAGAGTCTTTCATCGGTGCACCGATTCGCTCATCCCTTGACACCGTGCAGATCGGTGAAACCGAGGATCACCTGCCTGTCTTTGTCGACAAGATCGCCTCAGAAGCCGACTCCATCGTACTCATCAATCGAATCAAACCACACACAGATTTCGAGCACGAATTCGAGAGCGGCTTGCTGAAGATGATGGTGATTGGCCTCGGAAAGGAAAAAGGGGCCACCATCTACCACAGGGCGATCATGACGTATGGGTACCCGAGGGTCCTTTTGTCTGCAGCTCGAAAGGTTCTGGATACCGGCAAGATTATCTGCGGTGTTGGCATCGTCGAGAACGGTTACGCACAGACAGCCGGCATTAGCGTCCTGGGGGCCGACGAGATCATCAAACAAGAAAAGGTGCTCCTCGAAAAAGCCCGGCGGCTCGCTCCCGCATTGCCTTTCGAGGACGTGGACGTGCTGATCATCGATGAGATGGGGAAAGACATCAGTGGAACCGGCTTTGACACCAAGGTCGTCGGCCGGATTTTGATGCCGCTCATCAGCAGAGAACCGGAAAGCCCAAGAGTTAAACGAATCGTAGTGTGCGATTTGACGAGCAAGAGCCAGGGAAATGCAGATGGCGTTGGCATGGCCGATTTCGTAACGAAGACCCTGGTCGACAAAATTGATTTCGACGCACTTCATGTCAATGCCCTGGCTGGTGGAGAGCCGGAACGCGCGAAGATACCCATGACGTTGAAGGACTCCAGACAGGCTATCCAATCGGCCATGGAGAGCGTGGGAGTGATCCCGGTGAATGAGCTCAAGCTCATCCGCATCAAGAACACCCTGAAACTGGACGTGATCGAGGTTTCGAGCGCATACCGTGAGGAGATAGCAGAAAGAACGGATCTCGAGATGTTATCTGATGCGCGAGCGATGCGTTTTGACCGCGACGGGAACCTCCCACCTTTCGAATATTGATCTGGAGCACTACCGAACCAGCGTGACCAACGGACTTGAATGCGGCCATCAGAGAAGAACGATGCACACTGCCAGGTCATTGACGTTCGTGCCGGTCGGTCCAGTGATGACGGCGTCATCCAGGGTTTTCAGCAACGCCGACGTATTGTGATCCATCAAGGTCTTGAAGCAATCGAAGCCGTTTCGTCTGGCGCGCGCACGCGTAGATCCATCGGTCATGGCTCCTGCCACGGCGGTTGAACCGTCCCTTCCGTCGGAGTCGACGGCACAGATCACAATCGGTTCGTCTTCTTCGAGATCGAGACAACCCCCTAATGCAAGCTCCTGGTTCGGTCCCCCTTCTCCGATGGTATGACTCTCTATCCGGACAGTTGTCTCTCCTCCGGCTATCAGGGCACACGGCGGCTTCACCGGGTTGCCGCTCAGGTGCACTTCCTTTGCGATTGCGGCCAGGGTTCGACCGGCTTCTCTACTCTCTCCGTTCAAGGATGTGGTGACCAGCACCGGTGAGAGCCCCAGCTGTCCTGCACGTGCAACAGCAGCTTCGCAAAGGGTTCTTGTCTTCAACACCATGTAGAGATGAAGAGGGGCATCCGGAAACGCTCGAGGAGTTTCTTTTTCTGGTGCTGGATTTGAGAGATAATTGTGCACCGATTCCGGAACTTCTTCCCACAGCCCGTATCTGCTGAACACATCGGCTGCATCGGCAAGAGTGGATGAATCCGGCGCCGTCCAATCGGTGTTCCAGTCGATGGGATCGTAAATCACATCGGAAACGCAAAGACTCACGATGCTCGCCGGGAGAATTCGCTCGGTCAATCTCCCCCCTTTGATGGCGGAGAGATGTTTTCTCACCGTATTGATCTCCTTGATTTCCGCCCCGCATCGCAACAGCAGATCATGAACCGCCCGCTTTTCATCAAAAGTAATTCCGGGCACCGGATGGGAGCACAGGGCGGATGAACCGCCGGTCACAATGGTGATCACGAGATCACCCGGACCGGCCCGATCGACAATTTTGAAAACCTCTTTGCATGCCTCGAAACTTCGCTCATCCGGAATGGGATGACCGGCTTCGAAAACCCGTATGTGCGAAAGCGGTTCACTCTGGCCATCCTTGACCGCCACAAGGCCGTCTCGAATCCGATCGCCGAGAATCTCATCCAGGGCCCGGGCGATGGGGTAGGTGGCTTTGCCGGCGCCAACCACGTAGAGATTCTTGACGTCTTTGAGATCGAAAACGTCGTCTTTCACGCGCAGGAGTCCATCTTTATCGTCAAAACGCACGGTTTCCCTGGTGGCCTTGTATGGATCTACCTCTCGGAGGGCGGTGTCAACGATATCCGCTGCCAATCGTCGGCCCTCGATACAACCATGGGACAAAAGTTGTTCACGGTTTTTGATCATGATTCATCGCACGGCAGGCAACGAGGTCAAGCACCTATGGAAGCGCGTCATAGTTTCTTCCGGCATATGCTGCTTTGTTGCCGAGCTCCTCTTCTATCTCCATGAATCGATTGTATTTGGAACCGCGGTCGCTTCCCCGCATGCCGCCTGTTTTTATGACGCCTGCGTTCAGGGCAACCGTAATATCGGACAGGATATCGTCCTCCGTTTCCCCGGATCTCTCGGATACCACGACCGCGTACTGATGCTCCCTGGCAAAGGCGGCCACGTCCATCGCCTCGGTCAAACTGCCTATCTGATTGACCTTCCAGAGAATGGCGTTCCCTGCCCCCTCGGCAACACCTTTTCGCAATCGGTGAATGTTCGTTGTGAACAAATCGTCACCGATGATCATCGTGCCATCGAGCGCTTTGGTGATGTCGCGGGTGCCTTCGAAATCGTCTTCGTGCAGCGGGTCTTCAAGGGAAACAATTGCGGGATACTCCGCAACAAGCTGTTGAAGACGTTCGATGAACTCCTGCCGATTTTCTTTCGATCCTTCCACCAGATACCGCCCGCTTTGATGTTGAAAAAAATGGGTCGCCGCTACATCCAGACCGTACAGCACCTGGTCGGCATATCCGGCCTTTTGTACGGCATCAGTGAGTACGGCCATTGCTTCGTTTGCAGATTTCGCAGGCGGGGCATAACCGCCATCCTCACCGGCATTGGTGGCACCCCTGCCAAACGTCTTGGCCAGCACCTCCCCCAGTTTCTGATGAATCTCGCAGAGCATCCTGACTGCACCGGCAAATGAATCTGCGCCCACGGGCATCACGCAGAACTCCTGGATTTCGAGATCATTCCCGGCGTGGATGCCGCCGTTGATCATGCAGGCTTGTGGAACGGGCAGGATGGTCGAGTTGGCGTTGAGATATTTGTAGAACGGGAGGCGGCTGCGGCAGCAGCGGCTCTGGCCACCGCCAGAGAAACCCCGAGGATGGCGTTGGCCCCGAGTTTCGATTTGTCATCGGTACCGTCAAGGTCGATCATGGCATCATCGATCTCCCGCTGTCTGGTGGCGTCCATGCCGCGGAGGCGGGGGTAGATGACCTCCAGGATATTGCGAATGGCCTTTCGAACTCCCTTCCCGCCGAAGCGCAATTCGCCATCCCGAAGTTCTGTTGCTTCATAGGTGCCGGTCGAGGAACCGCAGGGGACATCTGCTTGTCCCCAAAATTCGTCCGCCACGCAGACGTAGGCGCGAATGGTGGGGCTCCCCCTGTTATCGATGATTTCGCGAGCCTTTATCGTGCTGATGTCATACCTCGCCATGAATTCTCCTTTGATGCAATACTCCTGGGGTTGACGTTTCCCCCTCCCTCAACCTTGAACCATTATGCGGTGTATCGGGGCACGATCAGCGCTCGCGTAGGAATGGGAGTCCGACCGGAACCTCCGCATCCATCTCTCTGGCGTACCTGTGACCCGAATACACAGCGGTCGCAATCGTGCCCGGCGCGAGACAGTCTCCGATTCTCTCGATGTCGATTTCATCCCGGAGTGAATGGTACAGATCATCCTGGGGCACGCGGGAGGTCACGAGAACTACGGTTGATGCAGGAATCTCCTCTGTTCGACCGGTGTAGATACACTCGGCGATCACACCGCCTGACTGTATCTCTGAGAGTGTTGTGCCTGTCTTGAGTTTGATCCCGAGGGTGAGGATGCGCTGTTGAATGATAGGCTGCTCCGCTGTGTTGTTTGTCCAGGTCGACGCCTCATTCGCAGGTGTGACCAGCGTGACCTCCAGACCATCGCCGCGCAGCTTTTCGGCGATCACCCCTCCGATGTAGTAGTGATCATCGTCGTAGACGACCACCGGCCCATCAGGGACTTTTCCGCCGAGAACGTCATCCGGAGTCATCACCGATGGTGTCTTCCACCCGGGAATCTGCTCGTCATGCTGCCGTCCGATTCCGTCATGTCTCCACTTCGCTCCAGTCGCTACAACCACCCGATCGGCCGCAAACTCGAGGATCTGCTCCCTGTCCACGACACTCTCGAGGCAGTACTCGACGTTCGAGACCTTCGAGATCTGGTTGAGACGCCAATCCCGCACGCGATTCCACTCGCGAAGCCCCGGCAACTCCGATTCGAGTGTCACCCGCCCCCCGAGCTCGCGTCGAGCCTCGGCCAGCGTGACGGCGTAGCCGCGCTTTCCGAGGGCGACTGCAGCCTCGAGCCCGGCGGGACCACCACCAACGATCAGGACGCTCGAGTCCGACCCCTTCCTCGGGATGTGTTCGGGATGCCATCCCTTTCGCCATTCCTCTCCCATGGTGGGGTTCTGCGTGCACCCGATGGGTGTCCCCGTCTGATCGCCGGAGTAGCAGATGTTGCAGCCGATGCACTCTCGGATCTCGTCGTCGCGACCCTCGTCGATCTTGCGCGGAAGGAACGGGTCGGCAATGGACGGTCGCGCTGCTCCGACCAGGTCGACCACGCCCTGGCGCACCAGCCGCAACATGGTGTCGGGTGATGTGAAGCGACCGACGCTGACCACCGGTTTCGTGGTGACGCTCTTGACCCACGACATCGTTTCTTCCAGCGC
>PVMK01120941.1_pt1 | contig 15951 bp, 14 predicted proteins | sample 1853481 | NCBI WGS metagenome assembly PVMK01 (sample SAMN08533507, study PRJNA380276) | Marine sediment metagenome, whole genome shotgun sequencing project.
ATGGTTGCACCCTGGGCACCGATTCGTGCACCGGACAGGCCGTCCCAGTTCTGGTCTGAACCTGCTGGTCCTGCATAGCGTGAAGGATCAGGCGGATAGTAGTCCATGCTGAAATCGATGGTCTGCTTGCGTTCATCGGTGATGGACATGCCAGCCATGATCAGGTCGTAGTTGCCGCCAACCAGGTTGGGAATCATGGAATCCCATTCGTTGGCAACCCATTCGCAGTCGAGGCCTGCTTTTTCGCACAGCGCGTTGCCGAGATCGATTTCGTAGCCGGCGAGGGCACCGCTGTCATCGAGAAAGTTCCACGGCGCATAGGCGCCTTCTGTGCCAATCCTAACCTTGTCAGCCATTGCAGGCCCGGCAAGGAAGGTAATGGCCAGTGCTGTCGTGAGTAGTATTTTCTTCATATTGCTCTCCAAATTAGCCTCGTTATAAGAATTATCCAGTCACCACTGAGGCTAACTCGTGGTGTTGGAAAGAAACTGTCGTAGTCTCGCGGACTTCGGCGAGCCGAAAAGTTCCGCGGGATCACCCTGTTCTTCTATTAAACCATCATGCAGGAAAACTGTCTTGCTCGAAACATCCCGGGCAAATGACATCTCGTGGGTCACCACGATCATTGTGGTTCCCTCCTCTGCAAGTTTCTTTATCACGGAAAGTACCTCACCTACCAGTTCCGGATCAAGGGCCGAAGTGGGTTCGTCAAACAGCAGCGCCTCCGGTTGCATGGCTAAGGCACGGGCGATAGCAGCACGCTGCTGCTGGCCGCCGGACAGGAATGCCGGGTATTCGCTGGCCTTTTCGGCGATGCCCACCTTGGTCAGGAATTCCATGCCGAGGTCGTGGGCTTCGGCTTTTGCCAGGCCCTGGACATGCATGGGCGCTTCGATGACGTTCTGCAGGATGCTCATGTGGGACCACAGGTTGAACTGCTGGAAAACCATGCCGATGCGGCTGCGCAGGTTTTCCACCTGCTTGCGGTCTTTGGCGACCCGTTTTTCGGTTTCCGAAGGACTGGAAAGGGCGATTTCCTCTCCCTTGATCTTGATGGTCCCCTGGTCCGGCATTTCCAGCAGGTTGATGCAGCGCAGGAAAGTCGACTTGCCCGATCCGGACGAGCCGATCATGGCAATCACATCCCCGGAGTAGGCATCCAGCGAAAGTCCATGCAGCACTTCGAGCGAGCCAAAGCTCTTGTGGATGTTGTCTATTTCAAGAATAGGGATCGACATGGCAGGGACAGGCAGGGGTGGAGTGTTGTTATTTTGTTGCTAACCGGCGTAGTGTACCGGAATCGCTGTTCCCGCGCACGCGGGGACGCTTCACGTACCCTCAAACCCGCTCAGCACGTTCACTGTATTGATACCGATTTCCTGCACGGCGTATCCGCCTTCCATGACGAACAGGGTGGGCAGTTTCAGTGCGGCGATGGTTTTGCCGTAGTCCTGGAAGTCTTCGCTCTTGAGCTTGAAAAAGGAGATCGGGTCATTTTCGAAGGTATCCACGCCCAGGGATACTATGAGCGCGTCTGGCGCGTAGTTGCTGATCTTGTTGCAGGCATCGGCAAGTGCTTCGCCCCAGGTCGGGTAGGGCGTCCCAGGCCCCATGGGGTAGTTGTGGTTGAAACCTTCACCCTTGCCCTCCCCGGTTTCATCGGCATAACCGAGGAAATGGGGAAACGCCTCCCGGGGATCGCCATGCAGCGAACAGTACATAACATCGGCGCGGTCGTAGAAAATCGCCTGGGTGCCGTTGCCGTGGTGGAAGTCGACATCGAGTATGGCAATGCGGCCGGCACCCTGGTCGAGGAAGGCCTGGGCGCATACCGCAGCGTTGTTGATGAAACAGTAACCGCCGAACATGTCGATGGCGGCATGGTGGCCGGGCGGGCGGCACAAGGCAAAGGCGGCCTCGCGCCCGTCATTCATGAGCTGCTGGGCGGTCAGGGCGACATTGGCGCTGACCCGGGCGGCCTGCCAGGTGCCACCGCTTATGGAGGTTTCCATGGCCAGGGCGTAATAACCGAGCCGGCCGTCAATATGGTTGGGGATGCGCTGCTGCATGCCCCGGGTCGGAATGACGGTGGGGATTGCCTCACCTTTGTATCCGACTGCCTGCCAGTCTTCCCAGCATCGTTCGAGAAATTCGATGAAGCCCTGGTCATGGATGCGCAGGATATACTTGAGGTCGAACTCCCGGGGTGCCGTGATATCTCCCAGCTTCACCGTGTTGAGCTGGTCCAGCACATACTCCATGCGCTCCGGGCATTCGAAAGGCCGCACCAGTTCGCCGCCATACAGTTCGGTACTGGCGTTCCTGAGGATGTGGTGCGGGCTATATATGGTTTGCATGGTTTGTCTCGCTAAATTTGGTGGTTGCTGCCGGTTATGCCGGGGTAACCCGGGGATCAAGCGTCCAGCTGAAATTATTTGCGGCGGCGTTTTCATAGGCCCTCGCTCCTGCAAATACCTTTTTATCGTCAAAGGTCCGTGCCACCAGCTGGATGCCGGTGGGGACATTGTTGTCGGCGATGCCGGAAGGCAGCGATATCACGGGAAGGCGGCTCAGCATGTTGAACGGGTAAGTCATGGACCAGCTTTCCTCGGTTCGTGTCCGGGTATCTCCGTTGATGGTTACCTGGCAGTCGGGCCAGGTGTATACCGCTGGTATCCGGTTGGTCCCCAGGGTCGGGCACACAAAGAGGTCATACTTGTCCATCATCGGGCCGAACGTATCGTACATTTTGACCGCCACCTGGAGTGACCGGTTGTAATCCCCGGGGGTGCTCGACCTGGCGTTTTCGATAAACCAGATGGTGTAGTCCGTGAGTTGATCACGATGCTTCTCGAGCAGTTCGGAAAAATTGCTGACCCAGACATGGGCCCAGTAATTGTGTACCGCTTCGACCAGCTCATCGGTCCAGCCGATATCGACTTCCTCCACTACGGCCCCGAGTCCCCGGAACACATCCAGGGCGGCATGGGTATTGCGTACGACATCGTTGTCCACTTCCATGAAGCCCAGGTCCATGGACCAGGCGATCTTCCACCCGGCCAGGCTTTCGGGGATGGTTTCGGTATCAATGGTGACCTTGTTGCGCACCGTTGCGATGTCCCGGTTGTAGGGGCCTGAGATGACATTCTGCATCATGGCGCAGTCGGCAACACTGCGGGTCATGGGTCCGGAATGGCTGTAGAAATCGAGGTTGTAGACCGGTAATTCGGGGTTGCGGCCGTAGGGCGCCTTGTATCCCACCACGCCGCACTGGGATGCGGGAATACGGATGGATCCGCCGATGTCGGTGCCGGTGGCCAGGGTGGTCATGCCCGCCGCCAGTGCCGCCCCGGACCCGCCGGAGGAACCGCCAGGGGTGATGTCGAGGTTGGCGGGGTTGTGGGTAATGCCCCATAGCCTGGAGTGGCAAGAGCCGAGAATGCAGAACTCCGGGGTCGTGGTCTTGATGTGGCAGATGGCGCCGGCCCGGATCAGGCGGGCGATGATCTCGTCGGTTCCATTATCGATACGACCGCAATAGAGCAGTGAACCAGAAGTGCGGCGGGTGCCCTTGAGCCGGAATTCATCCTTCACTGCCACGGACAGGCCGTCCAGTTTTCGTGCCTTGCCCTTGATGTAGCGGTGTTCAGACTGGCGTGCTTTATCCAGGGCCTGGTCGTAGTAGGTGTCGGTCAGGGCATTTATCTTCGGATTGGTCCGCTCGGCCTGGTCGATCACCGCCTGCATCAGTTCTACCGGAGAGAGCTGCCGGTTACGAAACAGCGCCAGGGCCTCATGGCCACTCATGTAACAGAGGTCGGTGTTCATTGTCAGGCTGGATCCGGGCAATAGTTGAGAGTATGCATGTTAATTTGGTTCCGGGGATTAATCAAACTCTATCCCCTCTCACCACTTCCCCGCGCCCCCGTTTCCTTCCCCGCGGATCCCCGCTTTCGCGGGGAAGTATGGGGCACGGGGGTGCTGCGGTAGCGGTGTGAGGGTCCTGTGGTAGGGGCACGGGGATGGCGCGGGGACGAGGGGGGGCGCGGGAATGAGGAGGGGGGCGCGGGAATGAGGAGGGGCGCGGGGACCTTGTAATGGGGCCCGTATAGGTTAAAAAGGTCCCCGCTTCCGCGGGGAGAGCGGTAAAATGAATCGCCCTGGCCTTTTGCCGGTTCAATACGGGAGGAGATCCCCGTTTACACGGGGACGAGCATGAAATTCCGCAACCATAGAACTTTGCTGGCCACAGTCGCCTGCTGGCTGTGGATTCAGGGACCAGCTGTTTTCGCGGCATCCAGTGTCGATGAGGACGCTGGAAATGTCGCACAAAGGCAACCCTTCGCACCGACTGTGGGCCGGTCGCTGTTCGACCAACTGTTCCTGGACCATGAGGCCGGAACGGGCGAGTACCGCATTCCCTGGCCCTTTGACGAAGTTGTTTCCGACATCAATGGCGTCCTTGGAACCTCGGTCAATGGCGACGCCAATACAGCCCTGACATCGCTGATCCCGCTTGGAAGATGCATAAACCGGGCCGCAGCTTCCCCGGACTTTTTTCGCTACCCGCGCATCGTGCTGGCCGTGGACAGCGAGCACGAGGGCGCTGGCCTTGCTGGATTTCCCTATCTCAGGGACCGGCTGTTTGTCGGTTTCCAGGAGAAGGCGAATGCCATTGAGGTGATCAGCTACAACGACCAGGTCGGGCGCTTTGAATTCCAGATGGTGGAGGACTACGGTATCGGAATGGAGCCCAAAGTCAGCTATGTCGAGCGCGCCAACTGTACCGGCTGCCACCAGAATGAAGGTCCGATTTTCCCCCGGCCGCCGTGGCAGGAAACCGAAAACAACAGGGAGGTGTTCGATTTGATGGCGGGTGCCGTGATAGGTTCGGGCGCCGAGCCACCAATTTTTCGCGGTGGAGATGCCGCATATATCGATGGCTCAACCAATCGTGCAAACAAGTTTGCCCTGTACCAGCTATTCTGGCAGGGAATATGCCAGGCTGGGTCCGAGCACGACCGGGTGCGCTGTCGTGCCGGGCTGTTTGAAATGGTGATACAGAATCGGCTGCAGCAGAAAAACCGCATACTGCCCCTGTCCCGGCGCATCTCCCGATACTTTTTGCCACAGACCATTGAAGCCATGGAAAATGTCTGGCCGGATGGCCTGTCGATCCTGAGTTCGGACATTCCCAGCGAGGACCCCATCGAGAATGGGGCAATGACCCACTTACGGCGGGCCACCGACCTGGAGCAATCCCGCTCACTTTTAATCCAGTGGCAGCCGGACAACCTGGTTCCCATGATAGAAGGGCTCGGCGAACTGATTCCTGCCAGCAGTATCAGGCAGCTCGATGTCCGGCTGTACCGGATTGCCACGCAGTCTTCAAACGCCCGGGTCAAGCTGGACGGAAGCTGCCGGCTGCGCGTGCTGAAACGGAGTGAGGAGCCTGAAGCAGAATGGGGCCAGAGTGCCGATGTTTCAGCACATTGCGATTTCAGCAATGACAGTTTGTCGAGGAGCTATCAGCTGCTGGGGGACCTCATCATCGAAGGCGGTGAAATTGCCTCGTTATCGGTGTTCAGCCGGTTGGTACTCGATACCCAGTCCGCATTGCTGGGCCTGACCCATAGTGGCGGGCGTGTCGCCCTCGAGCAGGGTGACTGGGTGGTACGCCTCGAACTGTTTGATTCGAGGAAACAGTTGCACGCGAGGTTGCCCGGGGGCGGGATCGCCCATAGTCTGGAGATTCGCTGGCCCGCCAACGGCACATCCGGTAGCCTCTTTGGCGACTCCCGGGTGGTAACGGCGACCGCAAGGCTTAACGTGATTCCGGACTCTGACATCCTGGATGCGGCATTCTCACAGATGATTGCCCAGGCAGACCGGGGAAACCAGGCCTGGTTTTCACCGGCTCCGTTTCATGGCAGATTAATGGTGGATGCCCTGATCGACGCGCTCTGATTGACGCAGCCAACTAGCGGGGCGCCTTCCCCGCGAAGCCTGCGTGCCCTCGCCCCGTCCACGTCCCGCCAAAGCGGGGATCTTTTTAATCTCTACGTGAGCCTCTTACTGAGATCCCCGCTTCCGCGGGGAAGAGTGCAGGGGTGAATGGTGCAGCAGTGCGGCGGAAGAGGGTGCAGGAGCGGCGGAAGGGTGCAGGGACGGGGGAAGGGTGCAGGGACGGGGGACGCGAGGCGGGTTAGAACAACCCCGCGATAATCCCCATGGACCGAAAGATGGCTGCTTCCATGGGATCGTCCAGGGGCTGGGCCTGGCTGGCCAGCCTGGTGATGACAACGTTGTTTGACGGAACGATGTACAGGTGCTGGCCGTGGATGCCCATGGCGCAGACAGCGCCGTGCTCATTGCCGGTCTGGTACCACTTGTTGCGGTAGTTTCCGTTGGGGAAAATATAAGCCATTTCGCCTTTCAGCCAGGCGTCCTGGTTGCCGCCGCTGGTGATCTCGGCAATCCAGTCCGGCGATAGTACCTGGCGGCCCTGGGCGTTGTTGCCGCCATCGCATATCAATTGCCCGAGTCGGGCAAGGTCGAATATGGTGGTGCTGAATCCCCCCGCCGTTCTCGCCTCGCCGAAGTAATCCACGGTGATACTGGCATCTGAACCCGCGCCCATGGGTTTCCACAACAAGTCCGACATCAGTTCCGGGAATGGCCGGTTGCCGGCACTGGCCAGGATCATACCGAGCAGGTCGCTGTTGGGGGAGCGGTATCGAAACAGGTCGCCGTGCTCGCCGCTGGATTTACCAATTCCGGTAATAAACGTGCGCAGCCCCTCGATAGGGCGGGTCTGGTCAACCGGGTTCCAGCCCGAGGCGCGCCGGTAGCGGTTGTAGTCCACAGCGCCGGGCTGGTAATTCTCCTCGAAATCCAGCGCCACTGTCATGTCGAGGACATGCTGCACGGTGCAGCTGGCGTAGGCCGACCCGGCCGGCACTTCCAGGTATTCGGCAACCGGTGCCCCGGGATCAAGCAGGCCCAGATGCTGCATGATTCCGGCTACGGTGGCGGTTATCGACTTTCCTACGGAAAAAAGCAGGTGGGGATTGACCGGGTTGAAATGGGGGGCATACCAGCTGCCGGCCACTTCGCCGTTATGGCAAACCAGCAGGGCGTCGCTGCTGGTTTTCTCGAGAATGGATGCCAGGCTGCCATCGCCGAGGGGAAACTCCACACCTTTGGCGAAATCCAGCCCCGGACCCGGAGCGGCCCGCTGGCTCGGCTTGTTGGCGGCGATGGCCGCGGTGGGCAGGATTTCCATGACATGCTGGAAAGACCACTGGCTGCGGGGATGTTCTCGCCAGTTGGAAAGATCAAGGTCCGCTGGGCGCTGGCTCATCCGGATATCCCCTGGCCTATATGCCGGGACGGTTGCCAGGATCGCCGTACCAGCCACCCACCGCCGATTCGAACGCCGCCGCGGCCTGGAACACCCGGGCGTCTTCATAGGTAGGGCCAACCAGCTGGATACCGGTGGGCACCTGGTCGGCACGCCGCCCCGAAGGCACGCTCAGCACCGGACAGCGGCTCAGCATGTTGAATGGCAGGGTCATGACCCAGCCCAGCAGCGGATCCACTATCCTGCCATTGATAGTGATGGTGTCCCGGGACTGGTCATGCTCGGCGGGAGCTGCGGCCAGATTGTTGGTGGGGCAGATGAAGAGGTCGTATTTTTCAAGAAGCGGGCCCATGACGCAGTACATTTCCGCGGCCACCTTGAAGCTGTTGAAGAAATCGGCGTTGCTGGATTTGTCACCCCGCAGGGCGAATTCCGTGGCGTAGGTGGTGAGCAGGTCGCCGTATTGCTGGTGCTTTTTGTACATGCTGAAGCCGAACAGGTGGTTGAGATAATCTTCACCCGCTTTGAGAATATCCTCGGTCCAGCCGATCTCCACTTCCTCAACCGTGGCACCGAGACTGCGGAACACGTCCAGCGCGGCCAGGGTGTTGTCACGCACTTCGTCCTCGACTTCGTAGAAACCGAGGTCCATGGAGAAGGCGATTTTCCAGCCTGATATGGATTCATAGGTTTTCGGCAGTACCAGTTTCGGCTTCAGTCCGGCGATATCCAGTGGATGCGGTCCGCACATGACATTTTGCAGGAGAATGGTGTCGCCAATATTGCGCGCCAGGGGACCGGTATGGCAGTAAAAATCGAGGTTGAACGGCACATCATCCGTGTTGCGACCATAGGGCGGCTTGAATCCCACCACCCCTGCTGCAGAGGCCGGGATCCGTATCGAGCCGCCGATGTCGGAACCGGTGGCCAGGGCCGAGGTGCCTGCGGCCAGGGATGCCGAGGCACCCCCGGAAGAACCGCCCGAGGTAAAAGCCGGGTTCCAGGGGTTTCGGGTCACACCCCACAGTTTTGACCAGGTGACGCCGGAGCAGGAAAACTCCGGCGTGGTGGTACGGGCATGGATAATGCCGCCGGCATCCATGATGCGCTGGTTATTGACCGAGGTGGTGGTGGCCACCAGGTCCTTCATGGTCAACGAGCCATTGGTGCAGGGCATACCTTCCACCATGGTCTCGTCCTTGATCCCCACCGGCAGGCCTTCCAGGGGTCCGGTGTCTGCCCCGGAGGTGTATTTTTTCTCCGCTTGCCGGGCCTGGTCCAGGGCGCTGTCAAAGAAGGTATGGGAAAATGCGTTGATGCTTGGATTTACATGTTCGGTCCGGGCAATTGTTGCCTCCATGACCTCCACCGGGGACAGGGATTTGTCCTTGAAGCAGCGAATCATTTCCACCGCTGGCATGTAACAAAGGTCCTCGGTGTTCATAATAATCTCAGGTCATCGGGTTGTTGCTGGATGCTCACCCGTTTAATTCCCGGGCGATGGCATCCACCGCGTCCAGTTCGTCAAGGTTAAAATCGGTATTAAGATAATCCGGCCAGGTCGAGAGGCTGGCCATGACCAGGTTGCTGGACGGGTCGACATAGATTCCCTGTCCAAATATTCCCTTGGCAAAGATCTGCTCGCGGTCGACGTCGCGAATCCAGAACTGGTTCTTGTAGGCGCCGCGCGGCCAGTAGGTACTCCAGTGTGACTCGGTAAATGCACTGTTGTCTCCGTCCTGGCGGGTTTCCCGAACCCATTCCCGGGGAAGAATCTGCGTGCCGTTGCCGATTCCGTCATTAAGATAAAGCAGCCCGACCCGGGCAAAGTCTATCAATGCCGCGTTGAATCCACCTTGTGACAGCGCATAGCCAGCCTTGTCCACGGTGTAGAAGGCGTCAAATTCGGCGCCCATGGGCTGCCACAGGAGTTCGCTCACCAGTTCGGCAATGCCTTTTCCAGTGCTTCGTTGCATGACCCAGGCCATGACATCGGTTTCGATGGAGCGGTACTGGAAATAACCGCCATGTTCCCGTTCCTTGGGCAGCAGCAGCGGGATATCCAGCACTGCCGTCGGTTTGCCTTCGCGGTGGGGTTTCCAGCCGGCGGCATAGTCAACCATGCTGACGTCATCGTCCGGATCTGAGTAATCTTCACCGAAGCGGACGCCGCTGCGCATGTCCATGATCTGCCTGAGGGTGGCATCGGCATAGCCGCAATCGGCGAGTTCGGGTATCAGTCCGGCCAGGGGTGCATCACGGTCAATCAGGCCCTGGTCGATAAGTATGCCGCAGGCGGTGGCAGTCACCGACTTGGCCACGGACTGGGACAGGTGCAGGGTGGATTCCTGCATGTCGTTGAAATAGCGCTCGTACACGATTTTATTGTCGTGGATGATCACGAAACCATCGGTATAGGTCCGTTGAAGGACGTCGAGTACGGTGCTATGGGTATTGTTTCGGGGGTGGTGGACCTGCAGTTGATCGAAGTCCTGGTGAGCCTGTTGCAGGGCCCATACCGGGCCGTTGCCCCGTGCCACCGGCACGGTTGGAATCAGTTCGCGCACGTGCTGGAAGGTCCAGCGGTTGAAGGGCGGCCGGTCCCAGTTGTCCAGGGTGACGCGCTTGTCAAGTGGTGGTGGTGAGCCAACCATGATGCCCATTTCCCGGGCGGTTTGTGGCTTAACAGTCATTGTTGAATAAACACTATGATTACTGGAGTGAATAATCAGGGCCGGAAGCGAATATGCGACCGGCCCTGAAATTCAGCTTCTAAAATCAGCTCCTAAATCCAGGTGTGCAAAATATTACTTTTGCAGGTTGGTCCAGATTTTGTCATACAGCTTTACAACAGTTTCATTACACGGCGGCACAAATTCAGGTGCAGGTGCATCTGCTGGCAGCTTGATTTCCGGTGCATTGGCAAATTCAGGATCCATGAATTCTTCGCTGCCAACAATGCCATTGGCATACTTGGCAAAATCGGAAATCATTGCAGCATGTTCCGGAGTCATAACAAAGTTCATGAACAACTTGGCATTCTCCAGGTTTGGAGCATCTGTCAGTGCAGCAACGTTGTCCATCCAGCCGGTATATCCCTCACGTGGGTAAGCATACTTGATGGTTGGTACCACAGCACGAGCACGCATGGACGCGCCGTTCCAGTTTTGTGTTACGTCGACATCACCCGATGTGATCTTTTCGATGGTTTCATAAGCCATGGTGCGCCAGTTCTTCTTGGCTTCCAGTAAAAGATCGCTGAGCTTTTTCAGGTCTTCCTTGTTTTCATTACAGCGTGGAAGGCCAAGATAACGCAGCCCGGAATTGATGACTTCATTGCTGTCCAGCAACATGTTGATGCGGCCTTTCAGGACTTCGGGCGGATCATACAAGATGGCCAGGGTGTCAATATCCCCGTCATAAACGGCGGTGTTGACGCCAAAGCTGGTTGAACCCCATTGATAGGGTACAGAATATTCACGTTTGGGGTCCCAGTACGGGCTGGTCCAGTTCGGATCAACATTCTTGTAGTTTTCCATTGAATAGGGATCTGTTTTAGCCAGCAGGCCTTCACTGATCATAATGGCAACCATGTAATCGCTTGGTACAACAAGATCATAGCCGGTGGCGCCGGATTTTATCTTGGCCAACAGGGTTTCATTGGAATCGTAAGAATCGATGGTGACTTTAATGTCATAAGCCGCCTCGAATTTTTCGATTAAAACAGGGTTGGTATAGTTGCCCCAGTTGTAAAGGTGCAATTCTCCAGCAGCTTGCGCCTGGGTGCCGGTCAGCATCAGGGCCGCTGCCCCGAGCATGCTTAAGTATTTAGATTTCATAATATTTCCTCTGTATATCCTCTATGGTTTAAAAATGGTTTGGTGGTTAAAAAATATACTGCAATTAATTTTTCTTTCGCAGAATTAAAAACAGCAGCGTGACAAAGAATAGAGACACCATCAGCAATATTGTCGATACTGCATTGATCTCCGGCGTCACGCCGCGCCGGATTTGTCCCAAAATGTAAAGCGGTAGTGTGGTTTCACCGGGACCCGAGACCATGTAAGTAATGATCACATCGTCGAATGAGACGATGAATGCCAGCATACCGCCAGCGATGATGCCGGGCACCAGCAAAGGCAAGGTCACCCGGTAGAAGGTTTTCCATGGTGTCGCGTAGAGATCCATGGCTGCATGTTCCAGGGTCAGGTCCATATCTTCAAGCCTGGCCCGAATCGGCAGATAGGCAAATGGAATGCAAAAAAACGGTATGCGCTATTACCAGGTTGCCAAATCCGAACGATATTCCAGTGGCCACCTTGAGCAAGGCAAAGAACGACAGCGTGGCTATGGCTGTGACGATCTCGGGAACCATCAAGGGCATGTTGATAATGCCAAATACAGCAGGCATGCCTTTGAATTGACGCACCCGTGTAGTCGCCAATGCAGCAGCGGTAGCAATCACAGTGGCGAAAATGGTTGCCAGTATGGCCAGTTTGATTGAAATAACTGCGGCATTCTGTACGGCTTCGTTGCCAAGTGCCTGGACATACCAGGCAGTACTGAAATGTTCCCAGTTGGATACCGACCTGTTGGAATTAAAGGAAAATCCGACAAGCACAATAATAGGCACGTACAGCATTATCAGGCAGGTAACAGCTGCTCCCTTGAATCCCGGCTGGTAGGTCAAATCCAGCATTCGCAGATTGCGGCGGGATATCACAGTTTCGCTGCCCTTTTCCATGGCATCATCCATGGCCAGCCCCTGATTTTTTAGTATTACGGACATAGACCATCAGCAGGACCATCACCATTGCCATTAGAATAAGCGCCGCGGCGCACCCGAAGGGCCAGTTACGCGAAGAGGCAAACTGTAATCCAATGAGGTTACCAATCATCAGGTTCTTGCCGCCGCCAAGGATTACCGGTGTTATATAAGCCCCCAGCCCGGGGATAAATACCAGGATGGAACCGGCAATAATGCCGGGTTTGGCCAGGGGAACAATAATTCGGGTTAACACCTTCATTCGATTGGCATAGAGATCAAAGCCCGCTTCAACCATGCGGAAATCCATTTTTTCCATACTGGCATACAACGGCAACACCATAAACGGCAGGAAACTGTAGAGAAGGCCAACGCCGATCGCAAAATCCGTGTACAGAAGGTTAACCGGTGTTTCGACAATATTCAGCATAATCAGCCCGTCGTTGATTAACCCCTGATCACGCAAAATGAGCAATACCGCAAAGGTCCGAACCAGCAGGTTGGACCAGAATGGCAGGGTAATCAGGAAGAGCCAGACACTACGCTGGGCAGGCGGACGTGTCGCAATAAAATAGGCGGTGGGAAATCCAATTAACAGGCAGCCAAGGGTGCTGAAAACCGCCAGCAGGAATGAGCGCCAGTAAATTTCCAGGTAGGAAGTGCTGAAAGTCAGGGTTTCGTCAAAGAGGTCCAGATCGAATAAAAACTGTACATACGCCGCGGGAGTGAAATTCCAGACCACCCCGCCATAGGTCCCCGGTTCCAGAAAAGAATAAACCAGGATAATCAGCAATGGCATGATCCCGAACACGATGATCACTGCTATGGCTGGAAACAACAGGCCAATACGTGTCCACTTTTCGCGGCGCTTTGTAATTGCGACAATATCAGCCCCCACTGGCGGATTGCTGGTGACTGATTCCATTGTCGCCATCAGTCTCTCAGCACCTGTAGAGCGCCATCAGGAATTTCAACACTGATTTTGTTGCCAATTTCAAGCCCTGATCGCGCGCCCCCCTTGTTCTGGAGACGCACGCTGAACGGGACATCACCATCCAGGACCAGGTGACAGATGGTGTCGGTCCCAAAATAAATAATATTCTCTATCTGGCCGCTGAGGGAATGTTCACCTGCTGCAAGTTGCAGGCTAACCTGTTCAGGGCGGATAGCAACGCTGACCTTGCCATCCACCTGCATGCCCGCGGGCACCGTAGCCTTGCATCGCACCCCGGACTCAAGCTCTACCATGGCAAAATCTTTTTCCACCGAGATTACTTTGGCTTCCAGGAAATTAGTATCGCCAATGAAATCCGCCACAAAACGATGGGTAGGATGTTCATAAATATCTGTGGGTGATCCAACCTGTAGAATTTTGCCTGCACTCATCACCGCAACCCGATCTGACATGGTCAGGGCTTCTTCCTGGTCATGGGTCACGAAGACAAACGTAATGCCGGTTTCATGCTGCATGCGTTTCAGCTCAATTTGCATTTCCTTGCGCAGTTTGAGATCCAGGGCAGACAGCGGTTCATCGAGCAGGGTACTTTCGGCTGGGGTGCTAACGCACGGGCCAGTGCGACCCGTTGCTGCTGGCCGCCGGAAAGCTGGCTCGTCTTGCGATTGCCATATTGCTCCATGCGAACCAAAGCCAGTATGGATTTGATCGTATCCTCCACTTCCTCCCTGGGTTTTCCCAGCATTTCCAGGCCAAAGCCGATATTTTCAGCAACTGTCATATGGGGAAACAGGGCATAATTCTGAAATACGGTGTTTACCGGACGCTTGTTGGGGGGCAGGTGTCCGATGCGATTGCCCTGGAGCAGGATTTGGCCGTCCGATGGCAGTTCAAAGCCGGCTATCAATCGCAGCAACGTGGTTTTGCCGCAGCCGGACGGCCCCAACAAGGTGAAAAATTCGTTCTCACGAATCGTAACCGACACATCGTCCAGGGCGCGAACTTCTTCGTCACCTTTGCCGAAAACCTTGGTTATATTTTGCGCTTCTACAGCAATAGCGTTGGTATCAGCCTGATTGCCGGTCCGGGAAAAACCCATTGTCATATCACATTAGTCTCATTGAATTAACCGAAGGCAATCTTGTTGTTTATTGTTGTTGTGTTTGATGGTAGCCCAGTACGGGGGAATCTCCGATCGCCCGGTAATTCCGTGTACTTTAAACTTCAGCATTTACAACGCATTCATTTTCAACCTACGCAATTTCCATGCCAAGTTGGAAAATAATTATTTTGGTTTTATTTCAATGGGATAAGTGTAGTACGGAGTGAGCAATATATTCATAAATGAATATATTGCAAATATTAATTCTTAAATGAATAAAAATCAGCCGGTTCTGGCCGGCTTGAGCTGGTGTTTTTTAAGCAGCCGCGCCACCGTGGGCTGGGACACGCCGAGGCTCCTGGCGATATCGGTCTGGCGGCGAAAATTCCTGCAGGCGTTGTGCAAAAATTCCTTTTCCGCGAGATCGAGGGTTTGCTGCAGTGTTCCGGTCCTCAACCCTTTCCTTTGCGGACCTGTTGGTTGCAGCGAAGCGGTATCCTTTAGTTTTCCCGGCAGATGCTGCACGGTGATTTCGGGCTGGTCGCACAGCACATAGCTTTGCTCGAGAATATTTTCCAGTTCACGCACATTGCCCGGGTAGTCATATCGCTCGAGGATTTCCAGGGCATCCCGGCTTATGCTCCTGGATTCGCCATGCAGGCGTGACAGCTTTTCCAGGACCTGGCTGACCAGCGGCAGGATGTCATCGCGGCGTTCGGCCAGGGGTGGCACCAGGATCGGTACCACGTTTAACCGATACCACAGGTCCTCGCGGAAACTGCCCTGCTGGACCAGCTGTTCCAGGTCCCGGTTGCTCGCCGCGATCAGGCGTACATCCACTGTCTTTACCCTGCGGCCGCCAATCTGCAGGAATTCCCGGGTATCCAGGAAGGTCAGCAGCTTGACCTGGATGTCCATGGAAAAGGCATCTATTTCGTCGAGGAACAGCGAACCGCCGTTGGCGGCTTCGATGAGGCCAATCTTGCCCCCCTTGAGGGCCCCGGTAAAGGCGCCTTCGGTGTAGCCAAAAAGTTCGGCCTCGGCCAGGGCGGCGGGTATTGCACCGCAGTTGAGGGTCATGAACGGCATGTCGCGACGGTTGGAGCCATCGTGGATGAGCCTGGCGATCATGCTCTTCCCGGTTCCGGAAGGCCCGGTCAGCAACACCGAGGTATCAAAGTTGGCAACCCGCAGCACGGTTTCCATGACCGCGTCCATCTGGTCGCTGGCGGCAACCACCACACCGGGTATGCGGTCCCGCAATTTCATGGTCAGCAATTCGGAGTGAATCTTGCTGTTGATCTCGTCTTTTTGCTCCAGTTCTTCCCGCAGCATGTTGAGTTCGGTGAGATCCCGCTCACTGCCGACAACAAACCGGACATTGCCGTTATTGTCGAAAATGGGAACACCATTGACCAGCAGGGTGCGACCGGATTTAACTTTCTGGATGATGGCCACCGGCTGTTTTTCCCGTAGCACCCGGTGGGTAACGTCGGTGTCAAAGTTTCCCTGGTCCAGCAGTTCGGAAACCGACTTGCCGCAAACTTCCTCACGGCGAATGCTGTTGAGTTCCTCGCAGGCCGAGTTGATCCACAGCAGCTTCGGTGTGGCATCGCAGACCCAGACGCCATCGGCCATGGCTTCGAATACGTGTTCCAGGTCCTGATCCACCAGGGCGCCGGAAAATTCGGCATTGTTAAAAGGGTTTTTCTCCATGGCTCAGGGGTTGGGAACAGGCTATATTATTCAAAAATGAATAATATAGC